>ERZ813253.281-NODE-281-length-19570-cov-2.511444_pt1 | contig 19570 bp, 17 predicted proteins | sample MGYA00520893_ERZ813253 | MGnify/ENA primary metagenome ERZ813253 (study PRJEB31669, sample SAMD00080414) | marine metagenome | biome: oceanic hadal pelagic zone biome; feature: marine hadalpelagic zone; material: sea water | place: Pacific Ocean:Izu-Bonin Trench...
CCAGGTCCTGATGACGGTGGACGTGGAACTTGGCGAAGGCATGGTTGCGGAGATTCCCGAGTAGGGTTTAGACTCCGGGTTGCTCAGGAAGTGGCATGGTACACAAAAGTAGGGGCGTTCCGACTGATCGGGACGCCCCTATTCGTATCAGCCAATTTTCGAAATCCCAGATTACCTAGAGCCATTAACCGCTCATGGTGAACCTGTCGAACGACCACCGCGCGGTAGAAATTTTAACCAGTAACAGGACTTATGCGCGTCCTTCGACGGGGCTCAGGACGAGCGGGTTGGTGTGTGGCGAACCGTGTCGATGCCGTCTTGCAGTTATTAGCCCCTACTCCAGTGTGTCCGTGAGCGTAACCTGCCATTCACCGTCCAGCCTGAATACAAATTCCACTGGCCCCTCGGCCGGGAATTTATCGCGGTCAACCGTGACCATGGTCATGGGGGCGTAGAGATAGGGATACGCCCGGCCTTGGGCGTCTTCATCCAACTCCAGGTCCACCACGGCCCGGTTTCCGTCGATCTCCAGGCCGACTACCGACAGAGGGTCGCCCTGAACAGGCAGCCACAGCAGATACGCCACCAGAAGCACTGAGCCGGGGAATTCGGCGCGGCTCAATGAGGTGCCAGTTCCGACGGTCCGTTTGCTGATCACGGTGCGGTTGAAATCCTCCAGTTCTTCGGAGGAGGTGATCACGGCCACCCGCAACTCCCTGGAGAACGCGTTGGCCGACTGCTGGTTTGACGGCGAGACCCAGCCGCTGTTCACGTAACGCCACAAAGGCGGGGTGGGAGCCTCCTGGGTAGCCTCGGTTTCGACGATTGCCGTTGGTTCCGTGTTGGGCAAGGCCGTATCGCCGCCGCAGGCAGCGATGAGAAAAGTGGCCACGATGGCGGTCAAGACCGCGGGATAGATGGTCGGCATTCGGCCTTCTTGGCAGTGGTTCGTGTGACTGAGGTCAATCTTAACCGCAAAGCCATTATTTCTAGGAAATTGCGGCTGAATACACCCGTACAATCGCCTCTTTCTATAGCTACGTATGATATCAACATTCAGGTTTCCAACGCACGCCGCCGCGGCTGGAAAAACCCCGCCCTGAAATCGCCCACAGGCCGAATAGCCTACCCTTGTAAATCCAATTCTCCACTGTCAAACTAGACATATGCGAATCGGTGATTTCGAATTCCCAGAGCCCCTGCCAGAGCTTAAGGACCCCCACGTATTGGCTGTCCTCAGGCCGTGGATCGACGTGGGGAACGTCGGGACTCTGGCCTTGAGGCGTTTGGAGCGGCATCTCGAGTCCAAAGAGATCGGGCGTTTGGTCAGACCGGGGCGCTATTACGACTTCACCCGTTACCGCCCCAAGTCGGTCCTGAAGCAAGGCGTCCGGGAATACCACATCCCGTCCACCACCATCAGCGCCTGCGTCCGGGAACACGGGCCCGACCTCATCACCCTCCACCTGCTGGAACCCCATCTCTACGGAGAGGACTACACCGATTCCGTGATTGAGGTGTTGAAGTACTTCGGGGTCAAGCGTTATTCCATGATCGGCGCTATGTACGACATGGTCCCCCACACCCGCAAACTATTGGTCTCGGGCGGAACGGTGGACGCTAATAATGAAGATGAATACAAGCTGGTTGGCGTGCGCCCCAGCAACTACGAAGGGCCGACCACCATCACCTATCTAGTTTCCAACACCCTGGAGGAGATGGGCGTCGAGACCCGCATCTTCGTGGTCCATCTACCCCAATACTTCCAGGTTGAAGAGGACTTCACTGGGACCGCACGGCTGATGGAGATCCTCTGCACGCTGTATGGACTGCCCAGCCGCTTGGCCGACCCGGAACGGGGGCGCCAACAGTACGCATCCCTGCAGAACGTAGTCTCGGACACTTCAGAGGTCGCCGGTTTGCTGGAGCGACTGGAAGAGCGCTATGACCGCGAGAATGGTAGCGACGCCCCTTCAACCAGCCCTCTCTCCCCCATGGTCGAAGAATTTCTACAGGGCCTTGGTTCAAACGTCGACCTGGAAGACGATCTGGACTTGGACCTGGATTTCGACGACGACCCGGACGACGAATAGCCTGCCCGTAAGCTGGCCGGTGATACGTGCCCGATTCCCGTTCTCCCGACACTGAATACCTGGACCCAGTTGCGTTAACGCAGCGTCTGGTCCGTTTTGACACCACCAACCCGCCGGGTAACGAAGGCGAGTGCATCGCCCACATCAAATCTTTGCTGGGCGGCGCGGGCATCCAGAACCAGGTCTTGGCCAAAACGCCCGGCCGCCCCAACCTCGTCGCCCGTCTTCCCGGTGACGGCAGCGCAGCGCCCTTATTGCTCCAAGGCCACGTCGATGTTGTGCCTGCGGACCCGTCTAGTTGGCGGCAGCCGCCCTTCGGCGGCGACATCGTTGACGGAGTGCTTTGGGGCCGGGGCTCGCTGGACATGAAGGGCGGCATCGCGATGATGCTCTACGCGATCATGCGGGCTAAAGCCGACGGTATGACTCCCGCCGGCGACATCGTCCTTGCCTTGGTCTGTGACGAAGAGTCGGGCGGAGACCACGGCGCCCGGTACCTGGTGGAGGAGCATCCGGAGCTATTCCAAGGGATCAGGTACGCGATAGGCGAATTCGGCGGGTTCAGCTTCAACCTGGGCCGGCGGCGGTTCTACCCCATAATGGTGGCCGAGAAACAAGTGTGCCATCTTAGGGTTACCTTCAAAGGCGTCGGCGGCCACGCCTCACTGGTCCAAGGCGACAACCCGATGGCGGCTTTGGCCCGGTTCCTGCAGCAGGTCCAGTCACGCCGATTGCCGACCCACGTCACGCCCGAAGCCCGGATGATGTTTCAGGCCATCAGCAAGCACCTATCCCTGCCTGCCCGCCTGGGAATGGCGGCGTTGCTCAACCCTCGATTCACGGCCCTCGCGTTAAAGTTGTTGGGCGCCCGGGGCCGGACGTTCGGGCCGTTGTTCCGAAACACGGTCAACCCGACGATCGTTCGAGGCGGCGAGCAGATAAACGTCGTGCCCAAAGAAGTGTCCGTTGACCTAGACGGACGGCTGTTGCCCAACATTGGCCCGGACCGGCTGATCTCTGAATTAAGTGCGATCGCCGGGACCGGCGCCACGATAGAAGTTCTGAGTCACGACCCCGGCCCCCAACGCCCCGACATGGGCTTGTTCGACACATTAAGCGGCGTTTTGCGGGATAGCGATCCGGAAGGCATACCGGTGCCCATGCTCATGCCTGCGGCCACAGATGGAAGGCTATTTGCCCGCCTTGGCATCCAAACTTACGGATTTCTTCCAATGTTGCTGCCATCGACGCTGGATTTCGCCGCGGTCATCCATGGCCCAAACGAGCGTGTCCCGGTGGATGCCATCAACTTTGGCGCGGACGCTATTTACCGCCTGTTGCAACGGTACGGACGCACCCCCTAGGCTGGCCGGTGGCATGCCGGATTTTGTTTGACGTGCCATAGGGCGTATGCTAGAGTGAATCCACCTATCTTTCACGTATTTGATGAGGATTTTATCGGAGGTACCAGAGCATAGCTAGACAATATCGGGTCAACGAGCGGATCGATAGCCCCCAGGTAAGAGTCATCGGTGACGACGGGGCCCAGCTCGGTGTGATGGACCTCGCCCGTGCGCTTCAACTCGCGCGCGACGCCGATGTGGACCTGGTTGAGGTGGCTTCCAACTCCGACCCCCCTGTCTGTAGGCTACTGGACTACGGCAAACTCCTTTATCTGACCTCGAAGAAAGAACGCGAATCCAAGAAAGGCCAGAGAAGCTCCGAGCAGAAAGAGGTGCGCTTCCGGCCGAATATCGGGACTCATGACCTGGACTCGAAAACTCGCAAGATTCGCGAGTTCATCAGCGACGGGTCCAAAGTAAAGCTCACCGTCCGTTTCCGCGGGCGGGAAGCCGCTCACCAGCAACTGGGCCTGTCGGTCCTGAAGCGGGTGGCCGACGAATTGAAAGACGAAGTACGTTTGGAACGCCCACCGGCCATGGAAGGCCGGGCGTTGTCCATGGTGCTGATTCCGGCCCTGGTTAAGCCTGAAAAGGCTGCAGATGACGAGCCAAAAGATAAAAAACAGGACCAAGTAGAAGAACTGGCTGATGCCAAAACTTAAGACACATAAAGGGGCCAAGGCCCGCATACACATCACAGCAACCGGCAAACTGATGCGCCGCAAGCGCATGAGCAGCCACCTGCGGCGGAAGAAGCCCACCAAAGTAACTAGGAAATACGCCGACAAGTTGGCGGTAGACAGTGCGGACTTCAAGCGTCTGCACAGAATGCTTCCCTACGGCTAAGCGATCAACCAATTCCAGTAATCCCATCCCGGAGATTATCCCGTGCCTAGAGTCAAACGTGGCGTTACTAAACACGCCCGACACAAAAAGATACTAAAAGCAGCCAAAGGCTATACCGGCTCATCCTCCCGCAACTATAAGTGGGCGAAAGAAGCGGTCATGCACGCCTGGGCTTACTCCTACCGGCATCGCCGCGAACGCAAAGGCGACTTCCGCCGCTTGTGGATCATCCGTATCGGCGCAGGCTGCCGCGAGGCGGGCACCACCTACAGCCAGTTCGTGCACGGCCTAAAGTTGGCCGGGGTGGAACTAGACCGCAAGATTTTGGCTGATTTGGCCGTTCGGGACACCGATGCATTCAACAAGCTGATAGATATCGCCAAGGAACGATTGGCGGCCGCCTAGACCGCGGAAAAATGGTAAAACAAAAACCGGCCCTTCCGTGTGGAAGGGCCGGTTTTTTTCCCTGTGATCAGTGGCCCGGTTTTCGGGCACGGCTACAGCCAGTCCGTCTATTTTCTCGCGAAACCGTAATAGGTGTCGTTGTCCAAGATGCGAAGCAGGCGTTCTTCGGTTATGACGATCGGGCGGATGGGCGTTGCCCAGCGCTCCGTGAGCTCGTAATGCAAGTCGGTCAGCGACATTGGCCGGTTGTTACGAGCCAGTAGCGTACGGAACATTATCTCTTGCATCGGCATGTCTGACCGGATGTAGCTGGAATCGTTCTTGTAATTCTGCGAAATCTCCCGGATCAGGACCTTCACACCGCCCATCTCAGCGATCGACTTTGACTTGGACGGGCTCTCGGCGGTTAGCCTTCCAGCAATCAGGTGCACAGCGGAGCGTTCCAACATTTTCAGACGGTCCACGCTGATGAGGAACAACGGGTTCTCTTTTTCCGGTGGTTCTTCTACCGATTCCTCGGCTGCCAATTTTTCGGCGTGGTGTTCCTGGGTCGTCATACTTGCACCTCTTCGTTCCAATCCAACATGATAATCTGTACCTGGTCGCCTGCGTTCTTACCCGGCAGGTCCTCGGGGCATATCGCTAGGCCATTGGCCCGGGACATGGACGTTAAGATATTGGAGCCTTGGGGACCGGTGGGAGTGGCCCGGTAAACTCCGTCTTTAAGTTCTACTTCCACCCTAGCATATACCCGGCGTCCATCTTCGTTTCTGATCGGGGCGGTGAGCACGCCTTCAACCATCGGGCGGGGAATCTTGGTCCGGCCCAGCATCGTGCGGATGGCGGGCCTGGCAAACATCTCAAAGGCCACCATGGCGCTCACCGGGTTGCCCGGCAGCCCCAGTAAGGGGATGGTCTTCCCGCCAACGCCGTTCAAGTGCCCAAAGGCCAGGGGTTTGGCCGGACGCATCCGGACCAACCAGAAGTTCATCTCGCCCCGCTCGTTAAGCACCTCTTTCACGATATCATAATCGCCCTTGGAAACGCCGGCCGAAGTGACCACCAGGTCAGCTCCCGCGGTGGCTTCCAACTTGGCGTTCAGGTCTTCCAGATTATCCCTGGCGATACCCAATATCTTGGGGACGCCGCCGCTGGCCAAAACTGAAGCGGCCACGCTGAATGTGTTGGAGTCGTAGATCTTGCCGGCGGATAGAGGGGCGCCGGTTTCCTCGAGTTCGTCACCGGTGGCCAGAACCGCCACCATCGGGCGGCGTATGACTTTGACTGTGTCCATTCCCAGCGAGGCCATCACCCCGACTTCAGCAGCCCGCACCACGGTGCCTTTCTCCAATACCAAGGCCCCTTTACTCACATCCTCGCCGGCTGGGCGCACGTTGCAGCCCGTTGGCATGTCCGCATAGATGGCCACCTGGTCCAAGGGTTTGCCCTCACGCTTGCGCTGGACCTCATCCGTTTCTTCGAAGGGCACCACCGTGTCGGCGCCGTCCGGGACCGGCGCTCCGGTCATGATCCTGACGGCAGTGCCTGGAACTACGGTTTTATCAGGCATCTGACCCGCTGCCACGATACCGATGACCTCCAGGTTGCTTGGGTTTTCCTGAGAAGCCCCGGCGATGTCGCTGTGGCGCAGGGCGTACCCGTCCATCCCCGAGTTGGCCAGCGGTGGTAAGGCGAGCGGCGAGTTGATATCCTCGGCCAGCACCTGCCCCATGCAATCCAACAGGGGTTTTTCCTCGGCCTCCAGAGTCCGGAAGCTGGCCATAACGCGCTCGTAGGCCTGCTCGACACTGAGCATGTCTTCCTGGGAATGGCCATGGCCGTGGGAATGGACTGGTTCGTGTCCCCCGTCATTATGTCGGCCGTGATTGTGACTAGTCATATCTCTTTTGTGGTGGTGCCTTAGCTCAGGACCGGCTAAGCCCTTAGCGTTACGTTTAGTTCCTGTTCCAGGGTCCGTAGAAGACCGTCCAGAGACCGGTTCACCTCTTCGTTGGTCATGGTACGGTCCCTCGCCTGAAAGTATACGTGAAATGCCAGAGATTTGGTGCCTTCGGCGATGTTTTCGCCAGCATAGATATCGAACAACTCAGCCCGGTCAACGCCCCGGTGGCGCAGTATCAACTGGGTCACCAGCCCGGCGTCCACATCCGAGGACATCACTAAGGCCAGGTCACGGGTGGCGGAGGGGTATCTGGGCAATGGCTCAAACTGCTGCTGAGATGACGGCAGGGCGGCCAGGATCGGCCCAAGGTACAGCTCAAAGGCGGCCACCTGCGGCGACTCCAGACCCAAGCGTTCCATGACCACCGGGTGCACTTCGCCAACGAGGCCAAGAAACGAATCGCCGACTTTTATCGCGGCGCACCGCCCCGGATGGAAAGCCGGGTCGTCGATCGGTTCGTAAGTGGCGGCCACGCCCAGGCGGCTTAGCACCGACTCCACGATGCCTTTGGCGTCATAGAAATCGAGAAGTCTATCGTCTTCCAGCCAAGAGGGTTCATGGCGCAGTCCGGCCAGAATTCCGGCGACGGTCTCCCGTTCGTCAGGTAGGTCCCCGTTACGCGGCCAAAAGACCCTGCCAGCCTCGAACATCCGGAACGGTCCGGCGCTGTGGCCTTGGTTGGATGCCAGATTAGCCAGCAGGCTGGCCCGCAACGTCGTGCGGAGATACTCGCGGTCAGAGCTCATGGGGTTGGCCACCCGCAGAGGCAAGGCCGACCGGTCCAGATGTTCGACCTGTTCCAACTGCTGCAGGGTAACCAACGGATAGTTGATCACCTCTTGGATCCCCGCGGCCGCAAGTATGTCCTTGATCTGGTCGCGGAGCTCCATGACGGGCACGGGTTGCTGGAAGGGAATGGGACTGGAGAGCATGGTGGTCGGGACGGAATCGTAGCCGATGGTCCGCACTACCTCTTCAACCAAGTCTTCTTCGATGTTCACATCGTTACGCCAGTAGGGGACGGTCACCTTGAGTGCGGACTCGCCCTCCGGCTCCCAGGCGAATCCCAGCGCGTCCATGATTTTTTGGACTTCCTTTAAGTCCACTTCCATGCCCAACATCCGCCTGATCTTGCCGCTGGTTAAAATCACCACCGGGGGGTCGGCGCCTTCGTCCGAAAGAACATCCACGATGCCGGGCGCCACGATGCCGCCGGCGACCTCCTGAATCAGTCCGGTGGCCCGCCGCAATGCGATGGGCGCCAGTTCAGGGCGAAGACCCTTCTCGAACCTCAGAGTGGCCTCAGTGCGCAGCCCCAAAGATTGGGCAGTCTCGCGGTTGTTGGTCCCGTCGAAGGTCGCCGATTCCAGAAGCACGTTTACGGTATTTTCACTGATCTCGCTGTTGGCCCCGCCGATCACCCCACCCAGACCGATGGCGTCGTTGGCATCGGCGATCACCAGGTGCTCAGAGGTCAACTCCCGTTCCACGCCGTCCAAGGTGGTCAACATCTCTCCGGGCCGGGCCCGCCGAACGATCACCGTGGCGTCCTTGATCAGGTCATAATCGAAGGAGTGCAACGGCTGGTTGTACTCCAGCATGACGAAGTTGGTGACGTCCACCACGTTGTTGATGGGCCTGAGTCCAGCCCGGGTCAGCCGGTCCTGCAACCACTGCGGAGAAGGGCCAATCTTGACTCCCAGTAACAAGCTGGCGGTGTAGCGGCGGCAAAGCTCCGGCGAGGCCACGCTGATGTTGACCCGTTCCGTGATGGGCGGGCCCGATTCCTCGTAGCTTGCCTCAGGCTCCCGAACTGTCTTCCCCGTCAGGGCCGCAACTTCATGGGCCACGCCCAGTACCGAGAGGCAGTCCAATCGGTTGGGAGTAAGTTCCAAGTCAAAGACAATGTCGCCTAGGTAATCGTCCAGCAAAGCCCCGGTGGGAGCGTCGTCCGGAAGCACGATGATGCCCGAATGGTCGTCGCCCAGACCCAGCTCGACGGCGGAGCAGATCATGCCCTGGGACTCAACGCCCCGGATCTTGGCAGCCTCCAAGGTCTCATGCCGCTCGCTGTGCGTGTTGTAGATATTGGCGCCGACCTTGGCGAAGCAGATCTTCTGGCCGGAGGCGACGTTCGGCGCGCCGCAGACCACTTCCAATTCCTCGGAGCCGGTGGTCACCACGCAAAGGCGCAGCCGGTCGGCGTTGGGATGAGGGCGGACGTCGGTCACATGACCCACGAAAACCTCGTTCCAGCCTCCGATGACCTCAACCTCGCCAACCTCGATGCCGGCCATGGTCAGCCGGTGGGCCAACTCCTGGGCGGGCAGGTCAACGTCCACGTATTGTCTGAGCCAACTTAGAGGCACTCTCATGTTTCTATCTCATGTCCCGGCAGGCCGGGGCCTGCGAAGCGGCGGGCCGTATCCCGCCGGTTGTGAATATCATTAAAATTGCCGCAAGAACCGGAGGTCGTTGGCGTAGAAATGACGTATGTCATCAATCCCGTATTTCAGCATGGCTATGCGCTCAGGACCCATGCCAAAGGCGAACCCGGTGTATCTCTCGGTGTCGTAGCCCACACCCTCCAAGACCTTGGGGTGAATCATCCCGGCGCCCATAATCTCGATCCATCCGCTATCCCGGCAGATGCGGCAACCGTCGCCGTCACCATCGCAGGCAAAACAGTCGATGGACATATCCACGCCGGGCTCTACGAAGGGGAAATAGTCACAGCGGAAGCGTATCCGGCGCTCCTCGCCGAACATCCTGCGGGCGAATTCATAGAGGGTGCCCTTGAGATCGGCGAATGTGATCCCCTCCCCAACGGCCAGGCCCTCAACCTGATAGAAATGCCACTCGTGGGTGGCGTCGGTGGCCTCGTAGCGGTAGCACTTGCCGGGCACCACTACTCTGATCGGCGGCTCCCTGCTTTCCATGACCCTGGCCTGCATCGGCGAGGTGTGGGTCCGCAGCAGCATCGCCTGCTCGCCCGCCGGGTCCTCATAGTCCACCCAGAGGGTGTTCCACATGTCCCGCGCCGGATGCCCTTTGGGGATGTTCAGCATCTCGAAATTGTAGTGGTCCCACTCAACTTCGGGCCCCTCGACAACACCGAACCCCATGGCCGTAAAGGCGCTGCAGATCTCCCGGACGATCTGGGTGGTCGGATGGAGGCGGCCTTTCGCTGCATGGCGGCCAGGAAGGGTCACGTCCAGACGGTCCTGGCTGGCGGAGCGGATCAGCGCCGCTTCGTTTATCTGACGGACTCTTTCTTGCAGGCGTTCTTCAAGCGTGTTCTTAGCCTCGTTCGCCAGTGCGCCGACTGTCCGTCGTTGGTCGACATCCAACGACGACAGACTGCGCAGAACGGCAGTCAACTCACCGCGACGCCCAAGGTAGGAGACCCGCCATTGGTCCACGGTTTCCAGGTTTTCTAGAGAATCCAGCTTCGCGCCGGCGGAACTGACGATCTCTTCGATGCTTTGCGCCGTCGGGGGCTGGGCTGAGGGCTCGGTCAAACGGGGTGTTCCTCCAGGGCTGTGGGTAAATAGAATCCGGGTCCGTGGGCGAATACGAATGAATCACGCACGCAACAAGCAATTATAGAAACCGCCAATTCAGGGGTCAAGACTGCCAGGCTCAACGGCCAACTTATTTTATCAAAACGAAGGCACGCATGGAGGGATACTAGGCGAAACCGGGATTAGCTATGACAAGCAAAGATTATTTTAGAACGTATGCTCTGATAAGCTAATCATGTTGCTTACCGCGCTAGGTTTCATCGGTTAGGCGATATACGCAGCCCTAACCCGTGCGGCCACACTAGATACTTAAGGCCGCAGCTATCAAATACAAATACGCCAGGACAGACCTGAACGGGATAGAACGTGAATTGGTTCCGCCTAAAAACCTGCATCAAATGCCAGGGCGACCTGGCCGCCGACCAAGGAGACTGGTTATGCCTGCAAGGTGGCACCTACTACTATACCGGGTTGTACCAACTCCCTTCTCACACGGGTGACAATCAGACGCCACAGGACCCAAGTGCCTCCCAGCAGCCGGACGAGCGATCGCTGGGCGCGAGAATAGCTTCCTCATTCACATCGATCGAGGCGGACCACGGCTGATTACTCAGTTGCCGCCATGAGCGCGGCCGTGGAGTCCGTATGACCCTTGCGCCAGACAGCCCGGTATTGTTGGCGCTGGATGCGGGGGTCAGGGAAACGGGCTGGGCCGTGTTCAAGGACGGCGAGGTGATCGAAAGCGGGGTCACCGGGCTCTCAACCCGGCGCAAGTTGGAACCCGAGGTCCGGGTCTCCCACCTGATAGAGTCGCAGAACGAGTTGGTCGGGCGGTGGGATCCCCAAGCGGTGGCGCTCTGCCAGCCCAGCGGCATCAACTGGCCGGTGCCGGCGCTGGACCTGTTGATATCTTCGTTGGCCGCCTGGTGCTCGGAACGTACCCTACCTCAGTTCTACTACACGGCCCAAGAAGTCAGGACAGCCATCGCCGGACACCCAAACGCGTCCCGTGACCAGCTGGGGTACGCCATCATGCTGCTTTTGGGTCTGATCGGGCAGGGTCGCACCACCCATGAGTGGGAGGCCATCGCGGTGGGCCACTACCACCGCACCAGGCTGGCTAGAGTCTAGAAAAACCCGTCCCCAAACAACAATCCCCTCTCTCGTCGCAACGGGAGAGGGTTAGGGTGAGGGCACCCGTTCCTTGGAATCCAAACCCACCGTCGAACCGCTCTCCCAAATCATCCTAATGCCCCTCGGCCTCAGGAACTTTCTTCTCCCCGGCGTTGATGGCTACCGGAAGACGGTTCTCGGACGGGGGTAATGGGCAACTCCAGTTTGGGTTGTAGGCGCAGTAGGGGTTGTAGGCGTAATTGAAGTCCACCACCAGACGGCCGTCGCTGGATATGGGCAGGTCAAGATAGCGTCCATCCGAGTACGAATCTTCCCCTATCGTGGCGTCCATGAACGGCAGGAAATAGTCCCCTCCGTCTTCACTGCGGTACACCGTCAAAGCCACAGGCGTACCATCAACGACGAACTTAAGTTGGCCCCAGCGGATGTGAGGCGCTGCGTCCCCTGAACTGGTCGCCATCTGAATCAGGTCTTTGGAATCGTCAGGGTATTCGTCCACCCCGAGGACGAACTGAAGGTCCGCGTTCTCTGGGAAATATTTCAGACCCTTGAATCCTTTCCGCTGATCTGGAGTCAGAGGCGAATCTGGGTCGCCTCCGAAATATCGGTCCTTTGACTTTCTAAAATCACCTATCTCTGACATTTCTGTTACTGGTTCCCCCGGCCGTGCTAATCTGCGCAACTTTCAATGACTAGGATGCACCGTCCAATAATTTGATGCGCCAGATTCGTCCATCGGGATTTCTGGCGATACCAGGCGTGTATAATAAGGCCCGTTCCGGACCAACGCCCCCAAGCGTTAAGTTAACCCGTGAGATCAAGCGGACCAGCGCCGCATCTGTGGAGGCCCCATGCCCATCATTCAACGGCCCTACGTCCCACCCGACGACAAGGTTCCCAACGAAGACTCCTACGTTAATCCAGGCGTGAGCCAGAGCGAAGGGACCAGCGATGGCAACGCTCCCGCTGAGGGCTCACTGGACCCGATCACCTTCTACAGCGACTCCATGCACATCTTCAGCAGCCTATATTCGGCGGTGTTGTTCTTTGGCGAGCAGATGGAGGAGCGGGAGCCCATACTCAGGGCCCGCATCAAGGTCAGCCCGCAGATGCTGAAAGCCATCGCGTTGCTAACAACCAAACACGTGAAAGAGTACGAGGACGCCGTCGGGCCAATCACCTTGCCGGACCAGGTCTATACGGCCTGGGAACTAGACCCACCTAACGGATCAGCCGAGGGAGAACATGGGCATGCAACAGGATGAAGACCGCAGTCTAGCCGAGGACATCACCACGCCGATCAAGATTGAACCCGGCCAGGACTACGCCGCACCGGACAACTGGACTTGGAAATATATATCCACCAGTCAGCCCAACGCCGCCGTATTCCACATCAGCCATTCTGAGTCCACGCGGGTGCTGATCGACAAGATCGGCCCGGACGACAGCCCAGCCGACGCGAATTTCGTGCTCAAAGAAGAGATTCCCGTTATAATTTTAGACAGCCTGGACAAGTACTGGGCTACTGAATCACGGACAAAGATGCCCCTTTCTGGGATTCGGGTCCCTGTGGAAGGCGATACTGTAGCGGAAGCAAAAACGGCTTTGGCTGCGGACCTAGGCGCCCAACTGCGCCTGTTGTTGCTGCTATCCGGTTCTCACAAAGGAAAGATCGCGCCGGCCCTCTTGGAGAACATGAAATACCTTTCTTCTTGCATGGAGGCCGGCCCCGGTCCTTCATGACCGAGTTCGGGGTGATGTAAGTTCCTACCCCGAACCCGCTACCAGACACTCTCGCACAGCTTCCGTAACCCCGTTCAGCGGCACGGTGCTGGCTTCGGATTCCACTCGTCCTTTTATCTCCACCACACCGGCCTTCAGGTTTCGTGGGCTAACCACCAGCCGCACGGGCAGGCCCAGCAGGTCGGCATCGTTGAACTTCACTCCCGCCGCCGCATCCTCCCGGTCGTCGTACAGCACCTCTATCCCCGCGTCTTGGAGCTCTTGGTACAGCTTGTCAGCGGCCTCAGCGACTTCTTCAGTGGCAATGTTCAGTCCAACTAGGTGCGCCTGATAAGGGGCGATCGGAGCCGGGAAGACGATTCCGTTTTCGTCGTTGTTCTGCTCCACCGCCGCGGCCAGCAGCCGTCCGATGCCGATGCCGTAGCACCCCATAATGATGGGGTGCTGCTGTCCTTCAGCGTCCAGGAAATTCGCGCCCAGCGCCTCGCTGAAGAAGGTGCCAAGCTTGAAGATATGCCCTACTTCGATTCCCTTGATTGCATCCAGCACATGCCCGCAGCGGGGACAGAGTTGTCCCGGTTGGGCCAAGGCGATGTCGGTGATCAGGTCGGCCTGGAAGTCCCGGGGGTAGTTGGCCCCGGTGAAGTGGGTATCCGGTTTATTGGCGCCCGCGACGAAATTGCTGCCGCTGGTGATGGACACATCGGCCACTCGTTTAATGTCAGTGAGTCCGATGGCCGACGCGGACCCCGCAACCAGCCCAGCCGCTTTGACCTCTTCGTCTTCGGCCAGCCGCAGGTCGTTGGACTGGAGGGCGTTCCTCAACTTGACCTCGTTCACATCCAAGTCGCCCCGGATGGTGACGAACACAGGCTCGCCGTCGGACATGTAGAAAACCGCTTTCAGCGTTTTCGACTCGGGAACACCCAGGAACTCTGCCAATCCAGCGATGGTTTTGATTCCGGGAGTGCTCACCTCTTCCAGCGCCTGTTCTGGTTCGGTCTCGACTTCTGGGTAGGTAGACTCGGCCTTTTCGGCGTTGGCGGTGTAGTTACAGGAAGGGCAGGTGATGACCGTGTCCTCGCCGGTCTCGGTGGCCAGCAGGAACTCGTGGGAGTCCTTGCCGCCGATGGCCCCGCTGTCGGCTTCGGCCATCAGTACGGGCAGGCCACAGCGCCGAAAGATGTTGCGGTAGGCCTGGGCCATCGCCTGATAGCTCTCGTCCAGGCTGGCTTCGTCGGCGTTGAAGCTGTAGGCGTCCTTCATGTCGAATTCCCGTACCCTGACCAGCCCGGCCCTTGGGCGTAGTTCGTCCCGGAATTTGGTCTGGATCTGGTACATGACCAATGGCAGGTCGCGGTAGCTTTGCACGTTGGCTTTGACCAGGTTGGTGATCACCTCTTCGTGGGTCGGCGCCAGCACCATGGGCCGCCCGCGCCGGTCTTCCAGGGAGAATAGATTGTCGCCAAAGGCTTCCCGCCGCCCCGTCTGGTCCCAGAGTTCCTGGGGTTGCAACGCGGGCATCATCAGTTCCTGCCCGCCGGCGGTATCCATCTCTTCCCGGATGATGTTTTCGATCTTGCGTAGCGACCGAAGGGCCAACGGCAGATAGGAATATATCCCAGCGGCAACCTGGTGGATCAACCCGGCCCGGAGCAGCAGCCGGTGGCTGGCTGTTTCGGCGTCGGGAGGGTCGGACCGTAGTGTCTTCGAGAGCATCCGGGAGAATCTCATATCTGGGCAAGGCCCCCTTTGGAAAATGAAAAAATAGGTTGGCCGGGATTATTCGGGACAACCTATTATAGCGATTGCCATGCCGCAAGTATATGCTGGACTGAACTTAGCCCATCGTTCGTTGATTCGGGTGTCAATGACGTGTTATCACGGATGGAGAGCTCCGCGCCTGGTTCCGAAAGTTAAACGGGGCTCCTAGATAATTCTTTTTACCCACGCTATCCGGATATTGCTTATTAACGATATTTCTTACCCAGTCTGGTAAACTCTGGCGAAGTCCGCCAAGCTTGCCCAGAGTCTATTCAATATGCCGAATATTGTGTGCCCCAGTTGCCAGCGCAGTAACTCAATGGACAGCCGTTTCTGCGTCTTTTGCGGAACATCACTAGAGTCTAACCAAACTGCAGATAATCCTCCCGGTTCGCCCGAAGAAGACCTTGCAGTAGAGGGTTCGGCCGCTTCAATTCCTCAGCCAGGGGAGTCCCAAACCGGGGCCGCCGAGTTGGAAGATCTCAAGCAGGAATTGCGCGGCGTTGCACTCCTTCTTTCTCAGCTCCAGATTCGAATCGAAAATCTCGAGCAGCCACAACAAACCCTCAGGCAGTCACAAACACCGGCGCCAACCACCCAAGACCCTCAACCCAGGCGACTTGAGGCAGTCGCCGCCGCCAGACGGCGGGCTGTGCCTAACTCCCAGCCACACAACACAGGGCAAAGGGAACCATTTGGGATTCCCCGCTATCCTCTTGGGCCCACTTTTTGGTCAACCATCGACTGGGAACAGGTCTTAGGCCGAAACTGGTTCGCCATCATTGGGGCAGTGACCCTGACCTTTGGTGTGGGTTTCTTTTTGAAACTTGCGTTCGACAATGACTGGATCGGCCCCACAGGCCGAATCGCTTTAGGTATCACCTTTGGGATCATCTTGTTGGGAATCGGCGAATTCTCACATCGGAAGATTCCGCCATGGGCCGCGCCCGTAACGGCGGCCGGTCTGGCGATACTCTACCTATCGATCTATGCAGGCTTCGGGCTATACGACATCATACAGCCCCTTCCGGCGTTTCTATTCCTAGGCGCTGTGGCGGTGCTGGGCGCGCTCCTGGCCTTGCGCAACGAGTCTCTGATCATCGCCTTACTGAGCATCACCGGTGCGTTCATAACCCCCCTTCTGCTGGGCAGAGACCTGCCCGACCCACGGCTGCTACTCCCGTACATCCTAGTCGTAGACGTTGGGGTACTCGCCCTCTCGACGTTCCGCAACTGGCGGTGGTTCACCTTGGCCGCGATGGCGGCGTCCTACGGGCTGTTTTTTATATGGACCCTGGAAAACCCCGGCGAAGACGTAGTGTTGGCTGAATTTGCTCTCGTTGGCGTTTTTCTTGTGTTTGTCAGCGCCACTAGCCTGTTCCACGTACTGTGGCGGCGAGTTGCCAATGATCCTGACCTGACGCTGATAACGATCAACGCCATGATTTTCTTTGGTCTGACTTTTAGGTTGCTGTGGGAAGACTACGAAGAGTGGTTCGGTGGTATCGCATTGGGTCTGTCATTGCTTTACTGCATCGTGGCCTATGCAGTCATAAAACGCACGGCGGCCGCACCACAGTTGGCATTGTTTTCGCTGTCCATAGCCGTGATATTTCTTACGGTCGCAATGCCACTGCAATTAAGCGGTAGCTGGGTAACTGTGGCTTGGTCGGCCGAGGGAGCCATCCTAGTTTGGCTGGGTTTCCACCTCCAACGCCGCCCTCTGCGCCTTTTCGGCTTGGGCGTATTGGCGATCGCAGCCGCAAGGTTGTTGGTCTTGAACTCTCCGGTCGATTTGGTTGACTTTACGCCTGTCGTTAACGACCGATTCCCTATCTTCGTAGTCGCCATCGCCGCGTTCTATGCTGCGGCATACGCCTACCACCACTACCGGGACCGGCTAGGCGGTCTGGAGATGGCCCGGTTTTCTGAGACCTCCGGGTCCTCGGAAGTACGGGTATTCCCAGCGCTGTTGGCCGCGGCTAATCTCCTCACGTTGTGGCTGTTCAGCGCTGAAGCCATCGCGTTCTTCGACAGCCACACCATCGTGGACCGGTGGCGGGATGGTGAGAACGACAAGTTTCTCACCCTCACGGCCATATGGGCCGCCTACGCCATGGGCCTCATGGCAATCACAGTTGTTCGACGCTCCGGACTTCTCCCCTGGGCCACTGCCGTATTACTTCTGGTGGTCACGGTCAAATTCCTGTTGTTTGACACGTTCTTAGTGGAACCCTCGGCAAGCCTATTTAGCCCGGTCCTCAATTTCTATTTCATCACCTTCTTGATCTTGCTGGCTGTTTTCATCTTCGCCGTGTTTGCGTACCGCAGGGAACTCCCTAATTTCCCAGGAATGGAAGCAGCATGGCCACTCGTTGCCATCGGCATCGTAGTTGCAACCAACGTCATTACCTTATGGGCGTTCAGCGTTGAGGCGTACCGGTATTTCAACCACTTGGAGTTCAGTTCAGGGGATGATTACTACAGCGCCATGCAACTGACTCTGACACTGATCTGGGCGATATACGCCGTTGGCGCAGTCGCCGTGGGAATCATCATCCGGTCCAGCAAAGTACGGCTTGCCGGTATGGCCCTTTTGGCGCTCCCAGTAGTGAAGTTGTTCATCTTCGACGTATTCCTGATGGAACAGGGTTACCGGGTCGTCGCATTTGTCGCGCTGGGTGGCATGCTGCTTGTCATCGGGCTGGTATACCAACGATATAGTTATGCCGTAAGGAGTTTCTTGTTCGGCCGGGACGCGCAAGAATCACAATAGGACTTAAGAATGCCCCTTTTCAAACTCGGTTTCCCATTACTGGCGGCGGCATTAGCGGCGTTGACTGTTGCGGTACTCTCGGCAGACTTCTCCGAATCTGCCTGGAGATATTACAGGCCGGTACTGCTACCAAGCGGATTGGCCGATGATTCTTTGGTCGAACTTGTGCCGGAAGTCGGGGTATTTCCTTTTGCGGCACTCGGTCTCGCTGACTTGCGCGTCGTCGAGGTGGTCAGCCAGCGTGAGACGCAATTCAAACTGTTGGTAGAGCGAGGTGAGCATCGCCGGGCCTCGATTACAGCAAAGATGCTAGACATGAGTTACAAAGCCGGCGAGTCAACCAGTTTTGTGCTAGATCTCGAAAAAGAAGGAGTTCTTCACAGCGAACTCGAACTAAGGACAACGTCCCGGAATTTTCAGCGCGATGTCGTGGTGGAAGGAAGCATCGACGGCCTCGACTGGCGGGTGTTAAAGACCGATGGACGAATCTTTGACTTCACCATCGACGAGGCGGGAGAAGACCAGGGATTTTCAGTAGGGGACACCCGGATCAACTACCCGGCTAGCACCGTCCGCTATTTGAAAGTGACCATCGACGAGCCGGAACAGGACCCGATCGTCATCGATGGCGCACAAGTTTTTTTCGCCCAGCAGTTCGCTCCCAAGCGGACATCGCTGCCAGCCGAAATCGTATCGCGGGAAGAAGATCCAGAACAAAATCAAACATTATTGGTCCTTGACCTTGGCTCGCCCGGTTTTCCTGTTAATCAACTGTTCATAGCCACGGAGCAAGAAAATTTTCACCGTAGGGTGAACCTTGAAGCGAGCAGCGACTCGGTCAACTGGCGTCCTGTATCGAAATTAGCAACGATTTTCTCTTTTAATGCTCCGCTGTTCGTGGGTAGTGATTTGTCCATCAATTTCCCGGAAATCCCTAGCCGATACTATCGATTGACCATCATCAACCAGGATAACTCGCCGTTGTCGATCAGAAGCGTGGAAGCCAGCGGTTACCTGAGAAGATTAATCTTCTCAGCCCGGTCTGGCGGAGACTACAGGTTGTATTATGGCAACTCCACCACTCGGGCCCCGTCCTACGAGATCGAACAGCTATTCCCTTATCTGATCACAGATGACCTTCCGGCGGTCGCATTGGGGCCGCACACAGCGACTCCCGAATTCGCTCTGCCACCGGAGCCGCAAAAACCGTTCACCGAACGCCAACCTTGGCTGATCCCACCGGTGGTGGGCATTGCAGCGCTAGTGATAGGAGCATTCTTGACCAGCCTTCTGCGGCAGGTACGAACAATGCTTCCGCCGCCCGAAAACGATTAGCGGAGTCCCTATAGACCAGCCGACGGCCGGAGGGCGAGAGTAGGACCGGGTTACTCGGCGTGCACCGGAGTGTTCTCCACTTCTTCCATCAGGGCGGTCAGCATCTCGGCCTCCGGCACTACCCGTACTTTCTTGCCTTTGCGGAAGATCACCGCGCGGCCCGCGCCCGCGGCTATGCCGACGTCGGCGTCCTTCGCCTCGCCGGGGCCGTTGACCTCGCACCCCATGACGGCCACGGTTATCTCTTTATTGCCCCTCTTGAGCAGGGCATCCACGTCGTTGGCCAATTTGACCACGTCCACATCGGCCCGCCCGCAACTGGGGCAGGCCACCAATATCGCTCCCTTCTTACGCATGTTCAGGGATTTCAGTATCTCGTAGCCAGCCGCAACCTCTTCGGTGGAGTCACCGCTCAGCGAAACCCGGATGGTGTCGCCGATGCCGTTATAGAGCAGCACACCCAGGCCCACCGAAGTGCGGATGGAGCCCGCCATCGGGGTGCCGGCTTCGGTGATGCCCAGATGCAGGGGATAGGGCATCATGCCGGCCAGACGGGTGTAGGCCTCCACGGTGGTGGGAACGTC
>ERZ813253.282-NODE-282-length-19542-cov-10.460057_pt1 | contig 19542 bp, 13 predicted proteins | sample MGYA00520893_ERZ813253 | MGnify/ENA primary metagenome ERZ813253 (study PRJEB31669, sample SAMD00080414) | marine metagenome | biome: oceanic hadal pelagic zone biome; feature: marine hadalpelagic zone; material: sea water | place: Pacific Ocean:Izu-Bonin Trench...
AGGGTCCATTGGGGACATAGGAGTAGATTCTGAAGGTATGATGATTATTGGATTCTTAAATACAAATGATAAAGGTACAATGAGTGTGAATGTACCCCATATATCGGCTCCAGGAGATAATATACCTTCACCATCTATTACTACTCCACCACCCACACTAATTATTTCCGGAGCAAAATTCATTAAATCAACTATGCTTGCTCGATTTGCATATTTTTCTGAATCCAATGTATCAATTTGTGATGGATCCGTATCAGTAGTATTGCAGTAATACTCAGTGATTTGATAATCTTTGTCTATTATTATGAGAGTTCGCGCAGTATCGCCAGTAATTGCAAAACTACAATTATAATAATCTCCATAAGGAGCCCCTATTTCGGTATTAATAATTACCTTTTTTGTATCAATAATTCCCTCTATTATTCCGGACAATTCCATATCAAGACCTATAGGAATACCTATTTCATTGAAAAACTCAATCTCCATGATAATATCATAAAATTCAAAATCGGAGAACCCATCCGGTATCCCTTCTATGGGGGGGCTATCTATACTTGGAAACTCCAAACTATCTGTGATAGCTGCAATGTATTCCAGACTCATTTTCCCCATTTTCACTAAATTGAATTTGGGTGCACCCACTATTATCTGATCATATTCAACATGTATATCATATAGACCAGAATCTATCTGAATAATTACATTAAATGCCATTGAATCTAGTGATGCTATGTCCGGAGTATCAGGTTTATTTTTTGCCATTACATATTGGCTGAAATCTACTTGTCCATTTGGTTTATCTGAATCAATTGAATCATATGGTGCAATTGTAATATTTTTGGATAGATATTCCCATTCATTCCCAACGTCAAGATAAAAATTTATGAAATCAAATTGTAAAATAAAAGGAGCAAAGAAATTATTGGTTATATCTAAAAATAACTTATTGGGATACTCGTCAGTTGCTTCAGCTAATTTTGCTGCTTTGATAGATACTCCCTCAAACCCTGGAATTTCCTTTCCCATATTTACCTGTTTGATAATTTCCGCTAAATGAACAACAACACTACCGATCTTTATAAACTCATACCCAAAACTAATATTCAGACTTTGTGTAGAATCTGGGTTTATTTTCCATCCAGGTACAGTTGAACCTACATTTCCAACAATACAATTGCACAACTCAGATCCTCCACAGGTATTTTCTGTATAGAATACTGTGGGATTATTATCGCAATAATACACTGGTAGATCAAAGGGGTCTGGACAAGGATCTGGTCCTTCCTGATTATTATCAATACTAAAGGCAGCTAAATAAACTAAACTATTTCTAAGATCAATTGTGTCCGGTGCTGTTGTAGTAATTTCTTCAGAAGCATTTTTTGCTGGTTCATATGGCACAATATCATGTAATTTAGTGCCCGTAGTGTATAAAACCACATTACCATTGGTTATAGAAAAATCGACACTCACTTTAAAGGGTAGATTATTGCCCACTGTTGTTTTCCAATTACCTAGAACTATGACCACATTTCGTACTTCAACAAGTTCATTTTGTACATTAAAATCCACCGGAATAGCACCTTTAAAATCAGGAAAAGATAGGTCTAATTCTGAAAGTAATGATACAGGAAAGCAATTCGCCCCATCGGGTAGGCCTAATTCAAGTTCTATAGATTGAGATATTGTGCTATCGGGAATTGGAGGAATATCAATAGGCTCACCTGTTCCAAGTTCCATATCTGGTATTTCGATTTCTGTAGCTGCCATATTTATATTAAATATTGAATCAGGAAGCCCATTTTTAGGTAGTGAATCACTAAAAACAATCTGAATTACATCACTGATAGAATCTGCAACCATGATACTGTCATCAACAAGTCCCGCAAAACTATATACTTTATTAATCAAAGGGATAGTAAGCGGCAAATGCCAGGTAGGGGTTTCCCATTTTTGAGGCGACTCAAAATCACAGCCCAAGGAGAAAATTAACAGATATAAAAAAAGAGTAGCAACTACTCTTTTTTTAGGATTATTATTGAGAAATGAGTTCAATATTTTAATTGATTAATACCGATATCCATCCGGTTTAAATGGACCCTTTTTAGGGATATCAATATATTCGGATTGTTTATCCGTCATTTCTGTAAGGTTGACACCCAAATGATCTAAATGCAGCCGGGCAACTTCTTCATCCAATTCCGGTGGTAATACTTGTACACCCTCTTCTACATTCCCTTCCCACAAAGCAATTTGAGCCAGTACCTGATTGGTGAAGGAAGTGGACATAACAAAAGATGAATGTCCTGTTGCATTACCCAAATTCACCAACCGTCCTCGGGAAAGTAAGATAATTGAATGTCCATCAGAAAACTCGAAGCGGTCAACTTGAGGTTTGATATTGAATTCTTTTACGTCTTTTGTTTGCTCCAGGTAGGTCACATCAATTTCATGATCAAAATGTCCAATATTACAGCAGATGGCATTGTTTTTCATTTTTGCCATGTGAGAGCCCGTGATTATGTCACGATTTCCTGTGGCTGTTACGAAAATATCACCCCATTCACAGGCTTCATCCATAGTAACAACTGAGTAGCCTTCCATTGCAGCTTGCAGGGCACAAATCGGGTCAATTTCGGTTACAAAGACCTGAGCGCCGTAACCACTCATGGATTGAGCACAGCCTTTACCCACATCACCATAACCACAAACCACTATTTTTTTTCCCGCCAGCATCACATCAGTTGCCCGTTTGATTCCATCAGCTAAAGACTCACGACAACCATATTTGTTATCAAATTTAGACTTGGTTACAGAATCATTCACATTGATGGCTGGCCAGGGTAATCCATTTTCTTTAAATAACTGTTTCAATCGTTGTACCCCTGTTGTGGTTTCTTCTGAGACACCCTTAATTGCAGGGATCAACTCTTTTCGTTTTTCCAGTACGATTTGGGTAAGGTCTCCCCCATCGTCTAACAGGAGGTTTGGTCCTTCTCCATTTGGGAAATTAAGAGTCTGCTCAATACACCACCAAAATTCCTTTTCTGTTTCACCTTTCCAGGCAAAAACCCCATGACCTGCTGCTGCAATTGCGGCAGCGGCATGATCTTGAGTGGAATATATATTGCATGAAGACCAACGCACTTCAGCGCCCAATTCTAATAAGGTTTCAATCAGTACCGCAGATTGAATAGTCATGTGAATACAGCCTGCAATACGCGCCCCTGAAAGAGGTTTGCTCTTTCCGTATTGCTTACGAAGCGCCATTAATCCGGGCATTTCAACTTCTGCCAACTGGATTTCTTTTCTGCCGAATTCAGCCAAGCTGATATCTGCTACTTTGTAATCGTTGATTTGATTCATAGTTTCTATTTCCATTGTCAGGTTATCCAACACTTTCCTCCAGTTTAATTTCTTGTTTTAATTGTTCTATTTTATCTGTTTTTTCCCAAGGTGACCCTTCTCTTCCAAAATGGCCATAGGCGCCAAGAGCACTATAAATAGGTGCCCTTAATTTAAGCATATTAATTATTCCGGATGGTGTGAAGTCAAATACATTTTGAATAATATTTGTTAACTCTTCATCCGTCAATATGCCCGTTCTAAACGTATCCAAATTAATGGATACTGGTTCAGCAACTCCAATACTATATGCCAATTGAACTTCACATCGTTCAGCTAAATCTGCGGCTACAATATTTTTTGCAATGTAACGTGTCATATAGCTGGCTGACCGATCAACTTTTGAGGGGTCTTTACCAGAAAAAGCCCCTCCTCCATGATGAGCATACCCGCCATAAGTATCTACAATTATTTTCCGCCCTGTGAGACCCGTATCCGCCTCAGGTCCACCAAGAACAAACCTGCCTGTACCATTCACAATGAAATTTTCATCATAGTCAATTTCATATTTATCAAGTACCGGAGTAATAACATTTTCAACTATTTCTTTTGTAATGAATGTATGTTCTTCCTTTTCTGTAGAATATGTATCTAACATATCATCATGCTGGGTTGCTATGACAACTTTCGAAATAGAAATTGGGATAAAACCATCATATTCAACCGTTACCTGAGATTTACCATCAGGCCGGAGCCAGGGCAGCGTTCCATTTTTTCGTACTTCGGCAAGTTTTTGTGTTAAACGATGTGCTAATTGGATCGGTAGCGGCATGAGTTCGGGGGTTTCCTTACAGGCAAATCCAAACATTAATCCTTGGTCTCCCGCACCCTGTTCCCTGTCATTCATCTCGTTAACTCCCTGTGCAATCTCTGGGCTTTGTTCATCAATATACAATTGTACCCCAACTTTATCTGCACTAAATTTTGTTGTATTATCGGTGTATCCAATTTTGCGGATTGTTTCCCGAATAATTTTTTCATAATCCGGGTGAATATTTGTGGTTATTTCTCCTGAAATAATTACGAGATTTGTAGTGGTGAGGGTCTCACAGGCTACTCTCCCATTGGGATCGTTTTCAAGAATCGCATCCAAAATGGCATCGGATATTTGGTCACAGACCTTATCCGGGTGACCTTCAGTTACTGATTCTGATGTAAATAGGTGGTTACTCAATTTTTTCATTTCCTTTCAAGATGGTAAATTTACAATGAATTATTTATTCAATTTCTTCAATACTTTTGTTACTGCTTTCGCACCACTCATGATGTAAAAATGAATGGTCATTAAACCACTATCCAATAATTCTTCACATTGCTTCACACACCATTCAACTCCTATTTCGCGAGTATGCTTTAGATTTTTCTCAATTTCCTCCGAAAGTTCCGTGGGAATGTTTACAAAAAAGTTTTTAGGAATTGATGTCAACTGTTTGGGATTATTAAGAATTTTTAATCCGGGAATAATTGGAACTTTTATACCTGCCATTCTACATTCATCCCTAAAATTAAAAAAGTCCGCATTATTAAAGAACATTTGGGTGACAATATAATCGGCACCTGCATCAACTTTTTGCTTTAGGTATTCAATGTCTTTTTTGAGATTTGGTGCCTCAAAATGTTTCTCCGGATACCCTCCTACACCAATACATAAATCTACCGGATCAGCATTTAAAATTTCATCCAAATAGTTACCCGATCGTAGATCATTCAGTTGCTTCACTAAATCTGAAGCATATACATTGACCGTTCGCCCCGAATGTACCGGCTTTTTATAATTTGTCTCATCTCCTCGCACAGCCAATATATTATGAATACCTAAATAATTGAGCTCAATAATTGCATCTTCGGTTTCTTCCCGTGTAAAGCCTCTGCATAATAAATGGGCAACTGTATCAATTTTAAAGCGGTTCTGAATAATTCCACAGATACTAATGGTGCCGGGTCTTTTTTTACGAACACGCCGCTTAATTTCTCCATCTGAACCCTCTTCATAATATGCTTCAGCCGGGTGGCTGGTTACATCAATAAAAGGAGGATTAAAAGGCTCTAAATCTTTCACAATATCAATAATTTCCTGAGCGCTTTTCCCTCTTATAGGGGGAATTATTTCAAAACTAAAAATAGGGTCTTTTGCATTGTTAATATGCTCAATTACTTTCATCTATATCCTTATGCTAATTCTGGTTCAGGTTGGTTTTTTCCTACAGATAGGGTGAAATAAACCGCTTCACTCCTTCCAATTCCATTTCTTTTCTATCACAATAATCAATAAGTTGATCTTTAGAAATTTTCCCTATGCTGAAATATTTGGATTCCGGATGTGAAAAATACCAACCGCATACTGATGCAGGTGGGTCCATTGCAAAGCTGGATGTAAGCATTATTCCAGTATTTTTCTCTGCATGGAGCAGTTTAAACAGTGTTTCTTTTTCAGAATGGTCCGGGCAGGCAGGGTACCCCGGTGCCGGTCTAATTCCATAATATTTTTCCTTCAACACATTTTCTAAAGACAAATTTTCTTCTGTTGCGTACCCCCAATATTGCTTGCGGGTTAGTTCATGTAATTTTTCAGCAAATGCTTCTGCTAATCGATCTGCTAATGCTTTGGCCATAATTGCATTATAGTCATCATCATTCGCTTCAAATTCTTCCACGATTTTATTTAATCCAATACCAGTTGTTACGGCAAAAGCTCCAAGCCAATCCTGTTTTCCAGAATCTTTTGGAGCGATAAAATCTGAAAGACAAAATTGATAATCTGCTTTTTTAATTTGCTGCCGGAGACAATGGACTTGTGCAATTGCATCTTCATTCAAGTCATAAATTTCCACATCATCCCCCACTGATGAAGCTGGGAAAATATGTACAACTGCATTTGCATTTAATAATTTATTTTTAACTATTTCATTGAGCAATTGTTTTGCATCCTTAAATAGTTTTGTAGCTTCATTTCCATATTTATCATCTTCCAGAATTGAAGGATATTTCCCCCTTAATTCCCATGTTATAAAAAAAGGTGTCCAATCAATGTAGGGAACAAGTTCTTCCAATGGATAATTATTGAGGATTATTGCATTCTTAGTGACAGGTTCTGGTGGAAAATAATTATCCCAGTTTATTTGATATTTTTTAGTTCTAGATTCTGAAATTGTAAGATATTTTACTCTTTGACCGTCCCTTCTTTTTAATCGGATTTGGGCATATTCTTCGCTCATTTTGTTTTGAAATTCCATTCTATTTTTGGATAGCAGCTTACGCACAACATCTACACTCTTTGAGGCATCGGTCACATAAATGGTTCCATGTGAATATGCCGGTTCTATTTTTATAGCAGTGTGTACTTTGGAAGTCGTAGCTCCTCCAATTAATAATGGCAATTTAACGCCTGTTCGTTCCATTTCAGATGCAACATTAACCATTTCATCAAGTGAGGGAGTAATAAGTCCACTAAGCCCGATTATATCGACTTCTTCTTCTTTAGCAGTCTTCAATATTTTCTGAACCGGAACCATCACGCCCAGATCGATGATATCATAATTATTACAGCCCAGGACAACCCCTACAATATTTTTACCAATATCGTGTACATCCCCTTTGACCGTTGCTAATAAAATCTTCCCATTTTTGCTGGGGGATTTTTTTGCTTTTTCTAAAAATGGAGTTAAATAAGTGACAGCTTTTTTCATGACTCTGGCGGATTTAACCACCTGTGGTAAAAACATCTTTCCCGACCCAAACAAATCGCCAACCCTGTTCATTCCATCCATAAGGGGTCCTTCAATTACTTTTACAGGGTCCTCTAATTCTTTCCGGGCTTCCTCGGTATCTTCTTCAATATGAGAAGTGATGCCATCCACTAATGAGTATGTGAGCCTCTCTCCAATGGGAAGTTTCCGCCAGGCGGAGTCCTTTTTTTTGACTGCTTGTTTTTGCTCAATCCCCTGGGCTGCTTCTAATAATTTCTCCCCTGCTTCTGGAGATCTGTTATAGAGAACGTCCTCTATGATATTTCTCAATTTAGGTGTTAGGTCATCATAAATAGAAATCTGCCCCGGATTAACAATGCCCATAGTCATTCCAGATTGAATGGCATGATACAGAAAGACGGTATGCATTGCCTCACGGATAGCATTATTCCCTCGGAAGGAAAATGACAAATTACTTACTCCGCCGCTGATGAGGGAAAGAGGGTACAACTCTTTAAGCTTTTTACAGGCACGAATATAGGCATGTGCGTATTCATTGTGTTCTTCAAGTCCTGTTGCTACAGCAAAAATATTCGGATCAAAAATGATGTCTTCTGGAGCAAATCCTCCCTGAATTGTAAGCAGATTATAACATCGGCAGCAAATTTCAATCTTGCGTTCGTAGGTATCCGCCTGGCCTTTTTCATCAAATGCCATTATGATGACGGCAGCACCGTATTTCTGAATTTTTCCTGCCTTTTCTAAAAAGGCTTCTTCCCCGTCTTTCAAACTGATGGAGTTGACTACCCCCTTGCCCTGAATATTTTTTAAACCCGTTTCTATTACTTCCCAACGGGATGAGTCTATTACAATGGGTACTCGGGAAATTGCTGGGTCAGATGCAATCATTCGAAGAAATATCTCCATACAGGCTTCTGAATCCAGCAATCCTTCATCCATGTTCACATCAATCATCTGCGCACCGCCTTCCACCTGCTGGATTGCCACTGACAATGCGTCTTCATATTTTTCTTCCCGGATGAGGCCAGCAAACTTTCTGGAACCTGAAACATTGGTTCGTTCACCAATATTAACAAAGAGTGAATTTGTATTAATATTAAGCGGCTCTAATCCGCTGAGTTTGGTACATTCTGGTATTTTAGGGATTGTTCTTGGCAGTATTGATTGTAATTTCTTAGAAATAGCTTTTATATGGTCCGGTGTAGTTCCGCAGCAGCCTCCTACTATATTCACCAATCCACTTTCAGCAAACTCACCTAAGATATCTGCCATGAACTCTGGGGATTGATCATATTCTCCCAATTCATTTGGCAGCCCTGCATTGGGATGTACACTAATAGGCACATCTGCGATAGCAGATAAATCCGCAAGATACGGTCGCATTTCTACAGCGCCCAAGGCGCAATTAATTCCTACGCTCAAAAGTTCCATATGACGGACAGAATACCAGAATGCCTCAATTGTCTGCCCGGACAAGGTACGCCCACTGGCATCAGTAATAGTAACAGAAACCATAACAGGTACAGATTTCCCTCTCGCTTCAAAAGTATCCTGAATTGCATATAAAGCAGCTTTACAATTGAGGGTATCAAAGACAGTTTCCACCATTATAATATCAGCACCGCCATCCAATAAGCCATTGCATTGATCACTGTAGGTTGTTGCTAATCCATCAAAGGTTACATTGCGAAAACCTGGGTCATCAACATCGGGCGACATGGAACTTGTCCTGCTGGTAGGACCTAATATTCCGGCAACAAAACGGGGTTGAGCAGGTGTTTGACTCGTGAAATAATCTGCTGCCTTACGTGCAATTTTCGCCGCCTGTAAATTTAGGTCATAAACATAATTTTCAAGGTAATAATCAGATTGAGATATTGCGTTGGAATTAAATGTATTTGTCTCAATGATATCTGCCCCGGCACTGAGGTATGATTTGTGGATATCCTCAATAATATCCGGGCGGGTTAGAGATAATAGGTCATGATTACCCTTTAAATCCTGGGGATGATTAGATAAGATTTCCCCTCGGTAATCATTTTCAATGAGATTGTGGGTTTGAATGAGAGAGCCCATAGCCCCATCCAATATGAGGATTCGCTTTGATAATATTTTCTGTATTTCTGTCATAAAATAAAAAACCGGCGCTAAACCGGTTTAACCCTCTTTAGCTGCATTTTTTAAAGTCGCGGCAATTTGGAAAAATCACGACGGGTTAATTTAACTCGTTTTTAATTATACTTTCAAATAACAATTTCAACCTAAAAAAGAAAAAAGTGGCGATGGTACCACTTATTTCCCTTACATAGGACGGCCAGGCTGAATGAAAAATAGCCCTCAAAGGGCTATTTATATTTAAATTAGAATTTAATTTATGGAATTTTCCGGAAAGTTGATGGGATTAATCAGGGAATATCTTTATCCAATGATTCTTCCTTAATAATTTTACGCCATTCATTTCTAGAATCAAGAAATCTGAGGACAGCAATTCCAGATAGTAACAACAATAATATAATTGTCCCTACAACCCAGTACTGATTATTTCTATCTAAGAAAATAATTAATACAATAAGTACTATCCATGCCATTCGATAGATTTTTGTGAAGAATGTCATGGCTATAAATTAAGGAATGATTGTTGTTAAAAAAATATAACAAAAAAAAGCCTCCGGATTAACCAGAGGCCTCATAGTTATAAATATATTTATTTTACTCTTTCCTTTATCCGAGCGGCTTTTCCTTTAAGCCCTCTCAAATAGTAAAGTTTTGCTCTTCTTACCTTTCCCTCTTTCAGTACTTTAATAGATTCAATATTAGGCGAATGGAAAGGAAAAATTCGTTCTACACCAATTCCTCCAGATATTTTACGGACAGTGAAAGTTTTATCTAATCCATGGCCAGATGAAATTTTAATAACTACACCTTCAAAACTCTGGACTCTGCTTCGGTTGCCCTCAATGACCCGATATCCTACAGAAATAGTATCTCCCGAACGAAATTCCGGCAGATCTTTGCGAATGTCGGCATAGGTTGCTTGTACAATCTTAGTTTGCATCGCAAGATGGGCTGCTTCTTCTGGGTCCATTTCAATAGCAGCAGGAGAATCTTCAGTTTCAGCAGTTGGCTTTTCTTCTGTTTTTTCAGCACTTGCTTCCACGGGTTTCTCAATATTTTCCACTGCTTCAATAGTTTCAGTTTGTTCTTCCACGGTGTCAGACGCAACCGGTGCTCCTTCACTAGGTTCATCTAAATTCTTTTCCTCTTCAGTTTCTGCAGTTTCAGCTTCAACAACGGGTTCTTCTACTGTAGCTTCAGCAGTATCTTCTGCTTCAACTTCAGTATCCTCAGTTGATTCTGTTTTTATCTTTTCTGGAGATTCGTCGACTGCAGTTTCTCCCCCTTCAGCATCATCCTTTTCTTCTGTAGCAACATCTTCATTTTCTTCCGGCATAGACAAATAATATTCTATTTCAGAGTTTTCCGGATCACTATAATTATATTCTGAATTATTTTTTTCCCAATTATTCATATCTTATTTTTCCATCTTCTAATTTATTATATTTTTCCCAAAGATCAGGCCGCCTGATCCTGGTTTTTTCTTCGCTCTTTTTCTTTTTCCAATTCGCAATTTCTTTATGGTTTCCAGATAATAACACTGAAGGAGAATCCAATTCTCTGTAAGTCTCTGGCCGTGTATAGTGAGGGCAGTCTAATAATGCCCCGGCAAATGAATCTGTTTCTGCTGATTCATAGCTATTCAACACACCCGGTATCAACCTCACCACTGCATCTAAGATAACCAACGAAGGTAATTCGCCCCCCGTCATTACATAGTCGCCAATCGAAATCTCATCTGTCACCAACTCATCCCGTATCCGCTGATCAACACCTTTATAATGCCCATTGATAAAAATCAAATTTTGACATTTACTTAAATTTAATGCAGCATCATGATCAAAAACTTTTCCATCAGGAGTGGGAAATACCACTTTATAATTTGAACTCTCTGGAAGTTCTGCCAATACTTCATCAAATGCCCTGAATACAGGTTCAGGTTTCAAGACCATTCCAGCACCACCACCAAATGGATAATCATCAATCCGATGATGAGGAGAATCTGCAAAATCGAATAGGTTTTTTGTATGGAATTGTACCAATTCTTTTTTTTCCGCTCTTCCCAAGATACTTTCAGATACAACTGTTTTCACCATTTCAGGAAAGGGTGTTAAAAAATACACCTGTTTCAATTCAGTAATCCTTCCACATCTTTTACGATGAGATTTTTTTCTTTATTATCAAAAAGCAATATATGAGCATCCACATACGGAATAAGTACTTCACCTTCTTTTGTTTCCACAACCACAACATTCTGTGCGGGAAGACTCATAATGTCAATAACCGAACCAATAATCTTTCGGTCTTCATTTAAAACTGCGGCTCCTATAACATCAACCAGGTAGATTTCATTTTCATTTAATGGAGTAAATTCACTCCGCGGAATTGAAAAGTTCAACCCAATTAAATTATCGGCATCCTCTCTCTTATGACATCCTTCAAACTTAATCCAAGATTTTGCCCTGGAAATCATCAGCGATTCTATAATTTGACTGAAAAACTCTCCGTTTTTCGATGTCATCCACACTTTCATACCAACTTTTAATGCTGAATCTACATCATTAAAAATGGTTATCCATAATTCCCCTTTCAGACCCCGTGGTTTCAATAATTTACCCATAGAAACCAGGTCAGGGGGAGGTGGATTATTCAATTATTTCAAGAATTGAGCGTTTTCCGCCCTCTTTAGCGCTATTTGCGGAAAGTATTGTACGAATTGCTGATACATTTCTTCCCTTTTTTCCAATTACCTTGCCCACATCACCATCGCCTAATCGTAATTCATAGATTCTGGTATTTTCACTTTCCGTGATAGTTATATCCACTTCATCTGGTTTATCTACAATAGCCTTAATCATTTCTGTTAGTAGTTCTTTCATTCTGCCCTCCACTATTCCTTGATGGATTTATTTTGTTCCGTTAAGAACCTTCTTCCTTTGACTTATTATCTGACTCTTCTTCATTAGACTCATTTTTAGAATTTTCTTTTACAGATTCTTCTGCATCACCGCTGGCATCTTCCTCAGCCACTTCATCTTCACCAACAGACTCTTCACTTGCCTGAACTTCTTCCGTCTCATTTTCAACCGGGGCTTCTTCTACCTCAGCTGATTTTTCCTCAGCCACTTCATCTTCACCAACAGACTCTTCACTTGCCTGAACTTCTTCCGTCTCATTTTCAACTGGGGCTTCTTTTACCTCAGCTGATTCTTCCTCAGCCGTTTCATCTTCACCAACAGACTCTTCACTTGCCTGAACTTCTTCCGTTTCTTCAGCTACAGCAGGAGTTTCTTCTTCACTTGGAGAATCATCTGATTTTGCTTCCTGAATTTTTTCTGCAACAGATTCCTCAACACTTTCTTCAGCTGGTGGAGTTTCACCATCCGCTACTTCTTCAGCTGCAGGAGCTGCGGCGGCTTTTTTCTTTGCAAGTTTTTTCTCTACTTTTCTTGCTCGTTTTTCCTCCTGCCCTAACTGCCATTCAGTTAATGCAGCTGCAATTTCTTCTTCGGATTTACCTTCACGCATTAAATGCAATTTATATTGCAGTCCTGTTGAAGTGAAAATAGTGCTTACCTTTTCAGAAAGCTGTGCTCCCTGCTCCAACCAGTGAATTATTCGATCCTCTTTTAATTCTACTGCAACATCCGTTTTGAGGGGATCAAACCATCCCAAACGTTCAATTTCCGGTCCATCGCGCCTGGTTCGTGAATCAATTGCTACGATGCGGTAAAAAGGTCTTTTCCGCCGTCCCATTCTTTTTAGTCTTATTTTTACTGCCAAAAATAACTCTCCTATTTTATTTCAAAGGGAAGTTTCATTCCTCCCTTATTTCCAATTTTTTTCATCATTTGCTGCATTTGATGAAACTGCTTTAATAACTGGTTTACTTCCTGAACCGATCTACCGCTGCCACTGGCAATTCGTTTTCGGCGTGAACCATTAATTATTTCCGGGGATAATCGCTCCGCCGGTGTCATTGATTTAATTATGGCATCTGTCCATTTTAATTGTCTGTCATCGAATTTCATTTTCCCCAGTTTACCTGCTCCGGGAATCATTTTCAACATTTCAGACATGGAACCCATATTTTGCATCTGATTTAACTGATCCTGAAAATCTACAAGTGTAAACTTATTTTCTATCAGTTTCTTTTGCAGGCTTTCTGCTGTTTCCGCATCAAAAGCTTCTTGCGCTTTTTCAACTAAACTCACCACATCACCCATTCCTAAAATTCGTTTTGCCAAACGGTCTGGGTGAAAGGGCTCAAAATCTTTCATGCTTTCACCGGTTCCCATAAACTTGATGGGTTTTCCGGTAACTTCCCGAATGGATAAAGCTGCGCCACCTCTTGAGTCTCCATCCATCTTGGTAAGGATTATGCCAGTAAGGCCTAACGCATCATTAAATGCATTTGAGGAGTTTACTGCATCCTGCCCGGTCATGCCATCTGCTACATAGAGAATTTCATGGGGCTTTGCAATTTCAACTACCCGCTTTAGTTCAGTCATGAGGTCTTCATCTATATGCAGGCGCCCGGCTGTATCAATTATGACTACATCATTATTAATACTCTCTGCCAAGCCACCTTTTATCACAGATTCTATATCCGAATTATGCTTTGCAAATACAGGTACCTGTATTTGTTTTCCCAAGACTTCTAACTGATCTATAGCAGCTGGCCGCTGTAAATCTGCAGCGATGAGATAGGGTGTTTTATGCCATCTCTTTTTCAAAAAACAGGCCAGTTTTGAGGCAGTGGTTGTTTTGCCCGACCCCTGTAAACCAGCCAATAAAATGATAGTTTTTCCAGAAGAACTAAATTGGATACCATCATTTTCTTTTCCAAGGAATGAAGTCAATTCATTCAACAGTATCTTGACAAATTGCTGACCGGGGGTTACGGAGGTAAACACATTTTCCCCAGAGGCCTTTTCTTTTACTTGATTGACGAAAGATTTCGCCACTTGAAAATTTACATCTGCTTCTAATAATGCCCGACGAACATCTCTAAGTGCATCAGATATATTCTGGTCTGTTATCTTTCCCTGCCCTTTAATATTCTTAATAATTCGGGCAAACCTGCTGTTAAGCTGTTCAAACATATTTAAATATTAAAATTTAGGTAAAAGCAGAGCCTGTAAAGTTAAATGGATTGAATTTTCTCTTGCAAGTTAAATAGATAACCAAAAAATCAAAAATCTCCAGCCGTTCGGCGAACTACCAATTCTTCTATAGTAAAATTACCCGGCGATTGAATGGCATGAACAATAGATTGAGCAAGGGTGTTAGTATCAAGCATTTCTTCTCGGGGAAAATTTACTCCTGCCCCATCCCAAAAGGGAGTATCCACTGCACCGGGATGTATGGAAATCACCTTAATATTATCTTCCCGCAATTCTTCCCTTAAACTATCTGCCAAACCGCGCATACCATATTTACTGGCAACATAGGCAGCGGAGTATGGATAGCCCTTTTTCCCTGCCACTGAATTCATAAAAACCAGTGTACCCTTTTTTCTCTGTTTCATTCCGGGAATAAAAGCCTGACTAACCAAAAATGTTGCCCTGAGATTAACATCCAATTGGCGATTCCAATCTTCTAAGGTTACATCCTCGATCTTGCAAAATTTTCCTAATCCGGCATTATTAATTACAACAAAAACATCGCCGTATTCCAAAGTTCTATCTTTCAAATTATTAATCTGTTCAGGCTGAGAAACATCCGTTGGAACAACTAAACAGTTCCCTCCCATTTTCTGGATTTCCTCAGCGATAACATTTAATTTATCTTCAGATCGTGCCGCTAACACCACTTTATATCCTGCATCCGATAATTGGATGGCCAGTGATTTTCCAACCCCTGAGGAAGCTCCGGTAATGACTGCTGTTTCAGGCATTAGGATGGCTTTACAGCTTCAGCAATACCATTCAAAGCGCTCCCTGCTTTAAACCAATCAATTTGGTTTTGATTGCAGGAATGGTTTACCACTATCTCATGGGAGCTTCCATCAACATGATGAGCGGTCAATGTGAGTAGTTTTCCAGGCTGAAAATCTGTTAATCCAGTAATATCAAAACGATCATCTTCCAGTATTTTCTCATAATCTGACTTGTCATTAAATGTGAGAGCAAGTACACCCTGCTTTTTCAAATTGGTTTCGTGGATTCGTGCAAAGGATTTTACCAATACTGCCTTTACCCCAACAAAACGGGGCTCCATAGCGGCATGTTCCCGGGATGATCCTTCTCCATAATTTTCATCACCTATAATAATGGAATTCACTCCTGCTATTCGGTAAGCATCAGCAACCATGGGTATTTTGTCATATTTGCCTGTGAGCTGATTTTTCACACTATTCACCGTTTCGTTAAAATAATTCTCCGCCCCCATTAGTAAATTTCGTGATATGTTTTTCAGATGCCCCCTATACTGCAGCCAGGGTCCTGCCATGGAAATATGATCCGTTGTGCACTTCCCTTTTGCTTTTACTAATAAATGGAGTCCTTTAATATCATTTCCATCCCAGGGAGTAAACCTTTCCAACAATTGAAGTCGGTCGGAATCTGGAGCAATCACAATGTCTATATCTATTCCAGATGATTGAGGGGCTTCATAACCTAGATCTTCCACATCAAATCCGTTTTTTGGAAGTTCATCACCAACAGGGGGCTGCAACTTCACTTCCTCACCATATTCATTTATAAGTGAATCGGTTAAAGGATTAAAAGTCATATCTCCGGCAATTGCCATAGCCGTTACAATTTCCGGGGATCCTACAAAAGCATAGGTATTGGGATTCCCATCATTTCGTTTGGCAAAATTTCGATTAAAAGAAGTGATGATTGAATTTTTTTCTTTCTTTTCAGCTCCGAATCGTGCCCATTGCCCAATGCAGGGTCCACAGGCATTTGCCAAAACCATGCCTCCAATATCTTCAAAAGCCTTCAGTTGCCCATCCCTTTCAATGGTAAACCGGACTTGCTCTGAGCCGGGCGTAACCGTAAGCTGAGCCTTTAATTTCAGATTATTCTTAAATGCCTGCCGGGCAACCGAAGCAGCACGATCCATATCTTCATAAGAAGAATTTGTACATGATCCTATGAGCCCTACTTCCATTTTCTTGGGATAGTCATTTTCTTCAACTGCTTTCTTAAATTCAGAAATTGGCCAGGCTTTATCCGGAGTAAAAGGTCCATTCAAATGGGGTTCCAATTCGTCTAAATTAATTTCCACCAATTCATCAAAATATTCTGATGGATTTTTATAGACTTCTGCATCCCCGGTTAAATGGTCAGACACAGCCTCTGCTGCATCTGCCACATCCTGTCTGCCAGTGGCAATGAGATATTCCCGCATTTTGTCTCCATACGCAAATATGGATGTAGTGGCGCCAATTTCTGCACCCATATTACAGATAGTGCCTTTGCCAGTGCAGGATAAGGATTGGGCGCCATCTCCAAAATATTCAATAATTTTGCCTGTTCCCCCTTTAACAGTGAGAATGCCGGCTAATTTTAAAATGATATCCTTTGAGGATGTCCACCCATTTAATTTTCCAGTAAGGTGAACGCCAATTAATTGGGGGAATTTCAACTCCCAGGGCATACCTGCCATAACATCCACCGCATCAGCACCGCCTACTCCAATTGCCACCATTCCAAGTCCGCCTGCATTCACCGTATGGGAATCCGTACCAATCATCATTCCGCCAGGGAAAGCATAATTTTCCAACACAACCTGGTGAATGATACCGGCGCCGGGTTTCCAGAATCCTATACCGAATTTATTTGACACGGTTGAAAGAAAATCATACACTTCTGAATTTACATCACGGGCAGTTATTAAATCTTTTTCGGAACCCAGTTTTGCCTGAATTAAATGGTCACAATGCACCGTGGAGGGTACTGCTACCTGATCCTTTCCTGCCAGCATAAATTGGAGGAGGGCCATTTGGGCGGTGGCATCCTGCATGGCAACCCGGTCGGGATTAAAATCCACATAATCCACTCCGCGTTTAAATTCAACCAAAGCTCCTGAAAGGTGGGTATATAATATTTTTTCGGTATAAGTAAGGGGACGATTTACCAACTGTCTCAATTCAGCCATTTTCCCCGGAAGGGATTGATAATATTTTTCTATCCAATCTAAATTGAAAGTCATGCTTACTCCTGTAAGGTAAAAATTTGAAATGCGGGAATTTTCCCGTCTAAAATGGAATATAAATTTACCACTTTTTTATAATTGGATTCAAACAATAGGGCAGGTTTAATTACTAAATCAACTTTAAATTGACATCTATGTTTTTCTCGCAAAAATACCTTTTATTGGCATTTTTAATTTTTATTTCCCTTTGCTTGGGTGAAAACTATAATTTCTCGGTTACACCTGAAAATTCTCCCGAAATAAATTCACTGCATTGGAAACACTCAGCAACAAATTCGGCCATTGAAATTAATCAAATAGAAGTAGATATTTTAAATTGGCGCATAGCTGCAAATTCAAAAAAATCAGTGCAGGTGGAATTGCTAAACCCCATCTGGGATTTTATTAGCTGGAACGATAATAAATTAGTATTGCCAAACGTTATTAAAATTAGTGATCCGGTAAATTACAGAGGCACCCCCACAATTTATATCCAAGTCTCTCCCTGGCGAATTATTGACAATCAAATTGAAGTACTAACATCAGGGAATATTAGTATTTCAGTAAAGCCTATCGATTTCCCAGTTAATTACAGCCATCCCTATCTATTAAATGGGGATGAAAACGAATTGCACAGATCTTTCTCAAATGAGACTGAATATCTCATCATCGCACCCAGCCATTTAGCATCTCCTGCACAATCATTAGCAGATATGCATACATCTGAAGTAAATGCAGACTACCAACTAAATACTGAGTTAGTATTGGTTGAAAATATTGCTACCAACGCTACAGGTATAGATATCAGGGAATACATTATTCAACGAATTGAGAATGATTTATTAGATGGATTATTGGCATTAAGATTTCTCCTTTTATTTGGAGATGAAAATGACATCCCTCCCATTTTTAATAATGGGGATTACCCCTCCGATGATTTTTATACCACAGCTGATAATAACAATATTTTTAGTGGAGATCCCCAACTTGCCAGTGGGCGAATTCCGGTGAGTAATGAAAACGATGCCTGGACCATTGTGGAAAAAATAAAAAATTACACACTCCGCCCCACCTCGGGTATTTGGCGCAGTAAGGTAGCCCTTGTGGCTGATGATATGTACCGCTCATGCTCCTTTGATAATGGGGAAAGCAGTCATACGGTTAATTCGGATAATATTTACGATTCCATTAATGAACTTCTGCCCATTCTTCCATTTTACGGGGTTCATTATGGACTGCAGCAAACCAGTTCAGGCTGCGCCTACCCCGACCTTACCGGGGACTTAATTCGTACCATAAATAACGGTGTGGCCCTGATCAATTATATCGGTCATGGCGACCCTGAAACCTGGGCAGGAGAAAAACTCATTTCCAAATCCCGTGATCTTCCCCTCATTCAGCCAGATGACAATAAGCTGGCAATCTGGATAGCAGGAACCTGTTCATTCGGGAAATACCACGGTGAGAACTCATTTATGGAAGCGCTTCTATTTAAGGAAAATGGCGCTATTGCCCTGGTTGCTACAACCGATGCTGTGGGATATACTGAAAACAGCAATTATTTAAAAAATATTTTTGGATTAACTGATTCTCAGGGTATTCAGCAAATAATTACTGGTAATTCTTCAGTGCGGTTGGGGGAGCTTGTTCTGAATGCAAAAAATGGAAATTTCCATAAATTCCATACCTTTGGCGACCCTGCATTGCGGTTACCCTTTCCCACAATTTCTGAAAATATAGTTTCAAATCCCCCCACATCCATCACCCTGGTTGAAGAACAAACAATTTCAGTCTCGTCATCCGGTAATAATTCTACACTCCTTATTCGGGAAAATGAAACCGAGCTTGCATTTGGAGATGACAGCCTTTTATATACCATTCCGGGAGCTACCTATACCCAAATGAACTCTGATAGTAATGAAATCTGTTTCCGCATACCCATTGATGCCGGGACATGCGATGATTGCACTGCCACCATCCACCTGTACCAGGATGATAATGGATTTGATGGTAAAATTCAATTCATAGCGGATATTTCAATTTTAGAATCGGCAGCTTCCTCTAATGATGAAACCGGTCCCGATATTTATGTATATCAGAATAGAGAACCCCTAATAGAAGTCTCCGCTATCATTCCTGGTTTAGATTTGACCATAAGCCTGGATGACAA
>ERZ813253.283-NODE-283-length-19509-cov-5.243783_pt1 | contig 19509 bp, 14 predicted proteins | sample MGYA00520893_ERZ813253 | MGnify/ENA primary metagenome ERZ813253 (study PRJEB31669, sample SAMD00080414) | marine metagenome | biome: oceanic hadal pelagic zone biome; feature: marine hadalpelagic zone; material: sea water | place: Pacific Ocean:Izu-Bonin Trench...
GAATTGGCACAAGCTGTCTTATTTGTTATTGAAAACGACTATATGAATGGCCGTTTAATTGAGCTAGATGGCGGGCTAAGGTTTTAAGCATACTATCATAGTAAAAAAATGGGCGCGCTCCTAACAACAAGTTGGTTGCTGAATACAGAATATAGTTTTGATTAAACTTAAATATTATTTACTTAATTAGGAAATATATAATTATTTCAGTATAATATTTAGTTAATTACTGATTATGGAGTTATTTATCTCCCTGAGAGATAGCAAAAAACCAACAGAAAACATTTCTGAGGGTCTAGTGCAAATGTACAAGGCTGCTCGGTTGTAACAACGATAGAAAAGGAAAAGAATCCTAGGCTTTAGCATAACGAATAGGACTGAATTTGGCATGAGACTACATAATACTGACACAAATTTTATTCAAGCGCCACACCTTAAATATACCAGTTCACCGGCTACTGGCATTCAATTGCAAGGTGATATCTGATGGCACAACTTCGTTTAACCGTTGATTCTACGAGTGATGCTTTCAAGATAAATCGTGATGCGATGGCAGCACTGGTTGCAGATTTGAATACACTGCTTGCACAAATTGCACTTGGTGGCGGCGAAGCCGCAAGAGAGCGCCACACGGGGCGCGGCAAATTATTACCACGTGATCGTATTGATCGACTGTTGGATGCTGGCTCGCCCTTTTTGGAATTCTCGCCCTTGGCGGCCTACGAGTATTATGATACCGATGTACCGGCAGCGGGTGTGATTGCAGGCCTTGGTCGGGTTTCTGGCTTGGAAGTTGTGATTGTTTGTAACGATGCAACGGTGAAAGGCGGAACGTATTACCCGCTCAGTGTGAAAAAACATCTTCGTGCTCAAGAAATTGCACTACATAATAACTTACCTTGTATTTATCTGGTGGATTCTGGGGGTGCTAACTTACCAAATCAAGATGAGGTTTTCCCTGATCGTGATCATTTTGGCAGAATTTTTTATAATCAGGCCAACATGTCGGCCAGAGGCATTCCACAGATTGCAGTTGTTATGGGCTCATGTACTGCCGGCGGTGCTTACGTTCCTGCAATGAGTGATGAGAGCATTATTGTTAAGGATCAGGCTACGATATTTCTTGCTGGCCCACCTTTAGTAAAGGCTGCCACTGGTGAAGAGGTTACGGCAGAGGCGTTGGGTGGTGGCGATGTGCACACTAGGGTGTCAGGTGTGGCAGACTATCTGGCGGATAATGATGATCATGCACTGGCTTTAGCGCGCACAGCAATTGCGAATTTAAATCGTCAAAAACTGGGGTCTGTTGCAGAAATAGAGCCCCGAGAACCTTTATATGACCCACAGGAGATTTATGGGATTATTCCAACTGAGCTGAAAACGGCATTCGATGTACGAGACATTATTGCTCATTTGGTGGACGGCAGTGAGTTTGATGAGTTTAAAGCACGTTACGGCACAACATTGATAACAGGCTTTGCTCATATCGAAGGAATGCCCGTGGGCATTATTGCGAATAATGGTGTACTGTTTTCCGAGAGTGCGTTGAAGGGTACTCATTTTATAGAGCTCTGCAATCAGCGAGGTATTCCGCTTGTCTTCTTGCAGAATATCACCGGTTTTATGGTCGGTGAAAAATACGAAACTGGCGGTATTGCAAAAGACGGCGCAAAGATGGTAACCGCTGTCTCGTGTTCACGGGTGCCGAAATTTACAGTGATTATCGGCGGCTCATTCGGCGCAGGAAATTACGGTATGTGCGGCAGGGCTTTTGATCCGCGCTTTTTGTGGATGTGGCCAAATGCACGGATTTCGGTGATGGGTGGAGAGCAGGCAGCAGGCGTAATGGCCACTGTAACTCGTAGCAAAATGGAGCGTGAAGGCAAAAGCTGGTCTGCTGAAGACGAAGCGAAGTTTAGAGCGCTAATTGTGCAAAAATATGAGCGCGAAGGACACCCGTATTACGCCTCAGCACGGCTGTGGGACGATGGTGTGATTGATCCAGCCGACACGCGACGTATTTTAGCGTTGGCGTTGGCTGCAAGTTTAAACGCACCCATAGATGAGTCGAATTACGGTGTATTCAGAATGTAAACAGGTTTCTTTTGGATAACTTATGAGTAATGACAGTGTAGTAGTACTGGATATTGAAAATGGGGTGGCCAGCGTCACTCTTAACCGTGGTGCTGTACACAATGCCTTTGACGAGATAATGATTGCACGGCTTGACGCAGTGTTTGACGAGGTCTCTGAGCGTGATGATGTTGTCGCTCTTGTAATGCAAGGTGCTGGCAAGAGTTTTTCTGCAGGCGCAGATTTAAATTGGATGAAGCGTGCAGCCACTTTTAGCCAAGCACAGAATAAGGCTGACGCCCTCGATTTGGCGAACATGCTGGACAAACTTAACCGTTTATCTAAACTAACAATTGCCTGTGTTCAGGGTGTAGCCATGGGCGGCGGCATGGGGTTGGTTTGTTGCTGTGATGTTGTGATTGCTGATAATACGGCGAAATTTGCTTTATCGGAAGTAAAGCTCGGTTTAATCCCGGCGACGATTTCACCTTATGTTTTGGCTGCGATCGGCGTGCGCCACTCACGGCGCTATTTCCAGACGGGGGAGTGCTTCGGGGTGGAACAAGCACACAAGATTGGCTTAGTACATATTATTGCCGAACATCAAGAGGATATGTCCAAACAACTGCAGTGTATTTTGCAAGAAGTGAAAGCAAATGGTCCTAAAGCAATCGCTGCTTCAAAAAAACTGTGCCTTGACCTAGCTGGCAAAGCTATCAACCCCTCACTGATTGATGACAGTGCTAATCGAATTGCTCATACACGTAGTGGCGATGAAGCGAAAGAGGGTTTGTCGGCATTCTTGGAAAAACGTAAGGCCAAGTTTTGAGCTTGAAACGAGTAGTGGAGGCGTCAATATCTTATGTTTAACAAAATACTGATTGCTAATCGCGGTGAAATCGCGTGTCGCGTTATAAAAACAGCTCGAAAAATGGGTGTCAAAAGTGTTGCGGTATACTCCACAGTCGATAGGCGCGCTTTGCATGTGCGCATGGCAGATGAGTCTGTTTGTATAGGCGGGGCGTCGTCCATCGAATCGTACCTTAGGGGTGATATTATCATTAAAGCCGCGCTAGATTATGGTGCACAGGCTATACACCCAGGTTATGGCTTTTTATCAGAAAATGCTGAATTTGAGCGCGCCTGCGCGACCGCTGGGCTGGTGTTTATTGGCCCTTCTGCAAATTCTATCTCAGCAATGGGACTAAAGGATTGCGCCAAAGATATTATGAGCAAGGCCGGTATACCGGTGGTTATAGGGTATCAGGGCGATCAACAGGACGATAATTTTTTGGCTGTAAAAGCCAGCGAGATAGGCTATCCAGTTTTGATTAAAGCAGTCGCTGGCGGCGGAGGAAAAGGTATGCGGCTTGTTGAGCAGGCACAAGATTTTATACAGGCCTTGGCAACATGTCGGCGTGAATCAAGCGCTGCTTTTGATAACGATCGCCTATTAATCGAAAAATATCTTATCCAGCCGCGTCATATTGAGGTACAAGTATTTGGTGATAGGCAGGGAAACGTGGTGCATTTATTCGAGCGTGATTGTTCCTTGCAAAGGCGTCATCAAAAAGTGGTGGAAGAAGCGCCTGCGCCAAATATATCAGAAGATTTTCGAAGCGCTATATGCAGCGCAGCTGTGCGAGCTGCCCAAGCCATTGACTATTACAGTGCGGGAACGGTTGAGTTTATCGTTCAGGGCGATGATTTTTATTTTATGGAGATGAATACCCGCTTACAAGTCGAGCATCCAGTGACAGAAATGATTACTGGACAAGATTTAGTGGAGTGGCAGTTACGCATTGCCTATGGAGAGGCGCTACCTTTGGCGCAAAATGATATTTCTATTAATGGGCACGCTTTTGAAGCGAGACTTTATGCCGAGGATCCAGCAAAGGACTTCATGCCACAAACTGGCCTTATTCATCATTTTTCTTATCCCAATCAGGATCAATACATGCGTGTTGACACTGGTATTGAGGCAGGAGACTCGGTGAGTATTCATTATGATCCGATGGTGGCTAAGTTGGCAACATGGGGTGAAGATCGCGTAAAAGCAATGCAAAACATGACTGAATTATTACGTCGTACCTATATGAGCGGCTTGCCAAGTAATCAGGAATTTGTAGCAAATGTATTTGATCATGATATTTTTATAAACGCTGTTATTGATACTGGATTTATTGCGCGCTATGAGCAAGATTTGATTCCGGAAACTTACGCTAGGGCGGCTGAGACTGAAATTGCTTTCGCTGCTCTATTTTATTTATTGGGGTTAGGCTGCCAATCTTCAGCCGCGAATCCATGGAACGCCCATGATAACTGGCGAATCGGCAATAGTACTATCCAGCGCAGTCTGAGTCTGGTGAATAAGGGCAGCATGATCGCTGTGCTGGCGACATGTAATGGCGAATCTTTAAATATAGAGGGCGTTGGTAAAATTGAGTTATTGTCTTATCGCGATGATGTACTCAAAGCCTTGATTAATGGCGTTGAGTCGAGCGCTGTGGTTTTGCCTTACAATCAAGGCATTACTATTTTCTTTAATCGCCGCGTTGTTGATCTGGGTTTGTTTACACTCGAGTTGGGTGGTGACACTATCGATGCAAACGGTGGGCGCATTGTTGCACCAATGCCAGGTGCTATTGTGCAGGTTGTGGTAGAAGTAGGAACTTATGTTGACAAAGGGCAGCCGTTACTTGTGATGGACAGTATGAAAGTTGAAACAACTATTGCAGCAAATTTCGACGGTACGGTCAAAGAGATATATATCGGGCCTGGCGACCAAGTCCAAGAGGGGACTTTATTGGCTGAGATCGAGCCAATAGGAGCTGAGAATGATGCTGCCTAAATACGTACAGATTTATGAAGTGGGGCCGCGTGATGGCTTGCAAAATGAATCACAAGTGATCCCCACTTCGGTGAAAATTGAATTGATAGAACGACTAGCAAACGCAGGATTTACTCATGTTGAGGCTACCAGCTTTGTTTCTCCTAAGGCAGTACCACAAATGGCTGACCATGCAGAAGTAATGGCGGGTATTAAGCGCAAAGAAGGCGTTGTTTACCCGGTGTTGGTGCCCAATGTTCGTGGTATGGAGGCTGCGCTCAAGGCGGACGCACAAACAGTAGCTGTTTTTGCCGCTGCTTCTGAAAGCTTTTCTTTGAAAAATATTAATTGCTCGATCAAAGAGAGCTTTGCCCGTTTTCAACCTATTATGGCGATGGCGCAAAAGGCAAGCATACCTGTGCGTGGCTATGTGTCGTGTGTTGTAGGATGTCCTTATGAAGGCGATATTGCGCCTAGCGCTGTTGCCAAGGTGGTGAGCAAATTATACGAGGTAGGGTGCTATCAAATATCATTGGGCGATACGATTGGGGTTGGCACGCCTGAGCAGGTGCGTAACATGCTGGAAGCGGTAACAAAGGTTGTATCAGCAGATCACTTAGCATTGCACTTTCACGACACTCATAACCGCGCCCTTGAAAATATTCGCGTGGGTCTTGAAATGGGCATACAGGTGATAGATACCTCTGTTGCCGGGCTCGGTGGTTGCCCTTATGCACCGGGTGCCAGTGGTAATGTTGCCAGCGAAGCTGTGCTTAGTATGCTGCATGAGCTTGGAATTGAGACCGGCATTGACTTGGCTAATGTTATTGATACTGCTCGGTTTATCTCCTCACACTTAGGTCGCTTACCTAACACTCAAACGACTCACTCTTAAAAATATAAGGTTGTACTATTATGATTTCCTATCCGATATTAAGATTTAACCATCCAGCAGAAATTGAAATGCTGCGTGATGAAGTTTTCAAATTTGCACAAGAAGAAATAGCGCCGCGTGCTGCGCAAATTGATCAAGATAATGAATTTCCACAGGATTTATGGCGTAAGATGGGTGATATGGGCCTACTGGGCATCACCGTCTCTGAACAATACGGTGGCGCAGGAATGGGTTACTTAGCGCATGTTGTCGCAATGGAGGAGCTGTCTAGAGCATCGGCTTCAGTGGCTTTAAGCTACGGTGCGCACTCAAATTTATGCGTGAATCAAATATTCCGTAACGGCACTGGTGCACAGTGTGAGCGTTACTTGCCTAAATTGATTAGTGGTGAGCACGCTGGTGCGCTCGCGATGAGCGAAACTGGCGCTGGATCTGATGTTGTGAGTATGCGTTTGCGGGCCGAAAAGAAAGGTGGTGTGTATGTTTTGAATGGCAGCAAAATGTGGATTACCAATGGCCCGGAAGCATCTACTTTGGTGGTTTACGCTAAGACAGATATGGCGGCAGGCGTCAAAGGAATTACTGCTTTTATTGTTGAGAAAACGATGGTGGGTTTTTCAACTACGCAGAAGCTAGATAAACTCGGCATGCGCGGCTCTAATACTTGTGAGCTGGTATTTGAGAATTGTGAAGTGCCAGCAGAAAATATATTGGGGCATGAAGGCGCGGGGGTTAAGGTGCTGATGAGCGGTCTCGACTATGAGCGCCTTGTTTTATCCGGCGGACCGCTCGGCATCATGCAGGCTTGTATGGATATTGTTGTACCCTACATTCATGAGCGCGAACAATTCGGCCAAGCCATTGGTCATTTCGAATTAATTCAAGGTAAGGTTGCGGATATGTACACCACACTTTCGGCTCAGCGAGCCTACGTTTATGCGGTGGCACAAGCTTGTGATCGTGGTGAGGCAGTACGCAAAGATGCGGCTGGATGTATTTTAATGAGCGCCGAAGCTGCAACTCAAATGGCTTTGCAGGCAATCCAAACGTTAGGTGCGAACGGCTATACCAATGAATTTTCTGCTGGTCGTCTATTGAGAGACGCCAAGCTTTACGAAATAGGCGCAGGCACATCTGAAATACGCAGAATGTTAATCGGCCGTGAGTTATTTGAAGAAACAAAATGACACAGCAACCCAAACCTTTGCAACACAAGGATATATCACTTAGCGATAAGTATGAGCTAGAGGAGGGAGTTGCCTTCATGACGGGGCTGCAGGCCTTAACGAGAATTCCGATTGTTCAGCGTCGCAGAGATAAGGCAGCTGGCCTCAAAACAGCGGGGTTTATTTCCGGCTATCGAGGCTCTCCTCTTGGCGGCTATGATGCCGAACTCATGCGCGTCAATAAATACTTAGAAGATTTAGACATTAAGTTTCATCCGGGCTTGAATGAGGATTTAGCCGCAACTTCGATCTGGGGTACACAACAGGTTAATTTGATGCCTGGCGGGTCTGATTATGACGGTGTGTTCGGCATTTGGTATGGAAAAGCACCCGGTGTTGATCGTGCGATTGATGCGTTGCGCCACGCAAGTGCGCACGGTACAGCGCCACATGGCGGTGTGCTTGCAATTGTCGGCGATGACCACGGATGTAAATCTTCGACATTAGCGTGTCAGAGTGATCATGTTCTCGCATCGATGATTATCCCAGTCTTGTATCCATCCAGTATTAACGAGTTTGTTGAGTATGGATTGCTTGGTATCGAGATGTCGCGTTACTCAGGATGCTGGGTTGCACTCAAGGTAACGAGCGAGACCGTAGAAACAACAGGTACCGTGGACTTATCCATGGAGAGCCAAGAAATATTACAGCCGAATGCTGACGAATTTAGCATGCCTGAAGGTGGTGTTCACATACGCCTTAATGACGTTCCACGTGAAATTGATGATCGATTGCAAAACTATAAGGCCTTTGCTTGTCACGCCTTTTGTCGTAAGAACAAAATTGATAAAACAGTCATGGACAGCCCTAATCCGCGATTTGGTATTATTACCTCGGGTAAATCCTATGGCGATGTCATGCAAGCATTGGTCGAGCTTGGGATTACTGAGGAGGTTGCTGCGAAAATAGGCTTACGGGTTTATAAAGTTGGCATGGTGTGGCCGTTGGAGCCGCTAGGTGTGCAAAATTTTGTCCAAGGCTTGGAAGAAATTCTGATAGTTGAGGAAAAGCGCGAGATGATTGAGTATCAGCTCAAACAACAAATCTTTAACTGGTCTTCTGATCACCGCCCTGTTGTTGTTGGTAAATACGATGAGAACGGTGAGCGATTATTGCCACTGGAAAATGATCAATCCGTAGGTCTTGTTGCTCGGGTGATCGCAAAACGACTTGGGCATTTTTATCATAATGAGAAAGTTGAGGCACGCCTTAAGTTCTTTGAAGACAGAAAAGCGGTCATGGACACCTATGAGCCACCTATGCTGCGCAAACCATTTTACTGTGCGGGGTGTCCGCATAATACATCCACTAAAGTGCCCGAGAACAGTTTTGCTATGGCGGGTATAGGCTGTCATTATATGGTCCAATGGATGGATCGCCATTCGGCTTTGCCGACTCATATGGGCGGCGAAGGTATACCATGGATTGGCTCTTCTGCCTTCACGAAACAAAAACACATCTTTACCAATTTAGGTGATGGCACTTACTTTCATTCGGGCTCGCTTGCAATCCGTGCAGCGGTGGCGTCCAAAATCAATATTACCTATAAAATTCTCTACAATGACGCTGTGGCAATGACTGGCGGCCAGACTGTGGATGGTGATCTGCCAGTTTATCGTGTGGCACAACAAGTAGTTTCGGAAGGTGTCACCAGAGTATGGATACTCACTGAAACGCCAGAGAATTACAAAGACCGCAGTCTTATTCCGAGCGAAGTTGAAATATTGGATCGTGATTATCTTGATACGGTCGCTAAGCTGTGCCAAGAAACTAAAGGTACTACTGTCATTATTTATGACCAGACCTGTGCAGCAGAAAAACGCCGCCGCCGAAGACGGGGTGAATACCCTGACCCGGCGAAGCGTGTCTTAATAAATCAAGCAGTGTGTGAGGGGTGCGGTGATTGCTCTGATCAGTCCAATTGTGTTGCCGTGCAACCGGTAGAGACTGAATTTGGTCGTAAGCGCAAGATTAACCAGTCGGCGTGCAATAAAGACTTTAGTTGCTTAAAAGGCTTTTGCCCGTCTTTTGTGACGATTGAGGGTGGTGAGCTTCGAAAGACTAAAGCTGGCAATAGTTTTGATGATGTGCTGAACAATATTCCACAGCCAAAGGTGATGAAAATAGATAAAGCTTACAATATTATGGTCACAGGTATTGGAGGCACTGGGGTAACAACGATTGGTGCCTTGCTGGGCATTGCTGCACATATGGAGGGGAAATTTTGTCGTAATCTTGATGACGCAGGGCTTGCGCAAAAAGGTGGTGAGGTTCTCAGCCATGTACGTATTAGCCCAGTGCGTGACGATTTACGCACAGGGCACATTATTGCGGGCGGTGCTGATTTGTTGCTGGCCTGCGATATGGTCTCAGCGGTTGGCAAGACGTCTTACGAAACACTCCATGCCGAGCGCACTAGGGCAGTTATCAACATAGAAAATACACCGGTCGCCGATTTTGTTATTAATAACGAGATTAACCTTAATCATGAACAGGTGAGTAGCACTCTGGTGGAGGCAACTCAAGCCGATTCGCAGTATTTCGTATCTGCTACATCGCTTGCATTGACCCTGCTTGGAGACGAGATCGCAACCAATGTATTGATGCTTGGCTTTGCTTGGCAAAAAGGCTTGATACCGGTTGGTCTTGAGGCGATTGAGCGTGCCATTACTTTGAATGGTGTTGCCATTGAGATGAACCTGCAGGCATTTGCCTATGGTCGCTTGGCAGTGCATGATTCTAAAAAACTCGCAGAGTTGCTGCGTTCGATTTTGGGTGATAGCACTCCTGAGACGAATGAGAGCGTCGATGGGCTTGACCGGATAATAGCAAAGCGTATTGCCTACCTAGAAGATTACCAAAATCGGGCATACGCAGAGCGCTATAAAAGTGTACTTGATCGTGTTATTAAGGTCGAAAATGAAACGATGGGCAGAGCGACAACTTTGAGCAAGGTGGTTGCTCAAAGTTATCATAAGGTTTTGGCTTATAAGGATGAATACGAGGTTGCGAGACTTTACACTAACGGTGACTTTATTAAAGAGCTGAAAGCGCAATTCTCTGGCAACTACAAAGTTAAATTCCATATGGCTCCGCCAATTTTAGCGGGCACTGATCAGGCAACAGGGCGCCCAAAAAAACGCACTTTCGGGCCTTGGATGCTTAGAGCTTTGTCTTTATTGGCGCGTTTTAAATACTTGCGAGGTACAGCGTTTGACATATTTGGCTATCACCATGACCGTAAGGCAGAGCGAGCATTAATTAAGAGTTATGAAACGGATGTGCGCTTTGTTGTACAAAACCTTACAGCGGATAATTATGAACTATGTGTAGAATTATTGTCCTTGCCGCTTGCAATTAAAGGCTATGGTCCTGTTAAGGCCGCCAACATAGAAAAATCAAAAGCCAGTCATAACACGTTAATGGCGCAATTATCGCTCTAGAATTTATCAATAACCGCGCAAGTGAGTTCGCATGTGGCGATTAATTTTCCTTTGTCGCTGTGAACAAGAATGCGCCACACATGTTTTTGGCGCCCGATGTGAATGGCAGTGCACGTCGCTTCAACATGACCACTTATAACTGAGCGCAGGTGGTTAGCACTTATCACCGATCCGACCGCGTATTTTTGCTTTAAATTGACACTCATCAGCGAGGCAATGCTACCAATGGTCTCGGCCAGAACACAGGTCGCACCACCATGTAGCATGCCGAAAGGTTGACAAGTACGCTTGTCGACCGGCATACGAGCTTTTAAATAATCCTTGCCAACCTCAATAAACTCTATGCCCAATTGATCCGACATACTTTCATTGCTAATCAGGCTTTTGACCTCTTCGATAGTGTAGTCTTTGAACCAGATAATGACGTTCCCCTTATGTGGTGAATGAGAGTGCTTTTTAGCGAAATTTTTATCGCTCCTTATCACCTATTATAAGGGTTTTGCGCGTGTATAAAAGCAACTTTCACCACCTACAACAGGCAAATAATGCTGATCTAAGTCCAACTCTTGGGTGTCAGTATTCCGATGATTTCATTGACAGTTTGTCATAAGCGCTGAATGTGTTTTTTTCAAAAAAAGCTAAAATTGTTTTCTTATAAAAAGCAAAAATAAAAAACAGCAACAAGGTGCTCTGGTATAAAGAGTTTAGAAAAAGACAATTTTGATCACTTAACCAAAGGAGTAATGGTTATGTCACTTTATGAAAAGAGAAAGAAGGCGACCGATGAAAAGGACGTTGACGCTTGGATTGAAACCCTACACGAAGATTTTGTTATGGTCAGTCACCAAGACGGAACGTCTAAGACTAGAGATGAGTTTGCTGAAATGGCAAGGTATTTTATGTCGAGCGATGATTTTACCACTCGTGATGACCGTTGCCTTTTTGAAAATGATGAGGCTCTGGTAGAACATCTGGTGATTGATTATCCAGACGGAACTACTGAAGCCGTACTTACTTTTTGTACCATCAAAGACGGCAAAATTATTCGCATGGAAACAGGCGCAACCCTGATAGAAAAATAGAAAATAATGCTTTTGGGCAAATAAAGCTCCAGAAATGCACTAAATTTGCCTTTAAAGCCGCTAAAAACGCGCAAAATCAGTGCTTTTTGTCCTATTTTTGTCAAAAAATGGCGATGTTTAATCTGCCACGTAAAAATTTGGCAAATTATACCCCAGGGCAGCCTCTCTTGCCTTTCGGCAATTCACCTCCTTGAAATAGAGTATTTTTTCAAAAAAAACAAAAAAGGCGCTATAGAAGCGCCTTTTTAAATTGACTAAAAAGTCGTGTGAGTCTTAGTTAACCACGTGAATCTCAGTGCCGTTTTGGAGTACATCAGCAACTTGATTGGCCGCCATTTCAGCTACCACGATTGATGCTTCAGCAGTTGAGGCACCAACGTGAGGCGTTAGAATCGCCTTGGGGTTGTTGAACAAAACGTTTTCTTTAGCTGGCTCTGTTGAGAAAACATCAATAGCCGCACCTGCGATTAGGCCTTCGTTAAGTGCATCATTAAGATCGCTCTCATCAACCATGTTGCCACGAGCAGCATTGATGATGATTGCAGAAGATTTCATTTTTAAGAAATGTTCTTTGCTTAACAATGGCTTGCCATCAGCTGCCGCTTTGCCATGAAAACTAATAATATCACTTTGTTCAAGTAACTCATCAAAGCTCACGTTGGTGACATGGGGAAACTCTGCTTGTCTTGACTCTAACGACTTAGAGCAAACAAGTACATTGACATCAAAACCACTAACCAAATGGCTAAGTCTTGCGCCAATATTACCAAAACCAACAATGCCCAGAGTTTTCTTTGAGAGTTCAACGCCTTTGATGGCTTTTTTCTGCCACTCGCCTCTATGCGTTGTTTCGTCTGCGAAAGAAATGTTTCTAAGTGCTGCCATAATTAAGGCAAATGCATGCTCTGCAGTAGCGTTGGTATTGCCGCCCGGTGTGTTCATTACAACCACGCCGTTTTCTCTTGCCCTCGCGCAGTCGATGTTATCAACGCCTGCACCTGCTCTAGCAATAGCCTTAAGCTTTGTCGCCGCAGCCAAAATGTCTTTTGTGACAGTTGTTGCTGACCTTACAAGAAGACCGTCGTATTCAGGAATTATGTTGATTAGTTCCTGCTCTGAAAGTCCTGTGATTACGTCAACTTCAATACCTTTGTCGTTGAAGATTTGATCTGCAACGTTGCTCATTGCGTCTGAAATTAATACTTTATACATTATTTTACCTCTTGATAAGCCCATTCAATCCACGGCAATACTGCCTTCATGTCGTCGTTTTGTACTGTTGGTCCGCCCCACAATCTTAAGCTAGGCGGCGCTTTTGGGTAGCCGCCAATATCGAAAGCCACGCCTTCGTCATCAAGTAGCGCTACGATTTTCTTCACTAACGCTCTTTGATCGTCCTCATTCTTACTGGTGAACGATGCGTCTTTAATTTCAATTGTGATACTTGTACAAGATCTTGCACTTGCATCATCGCATAAAAACTTGAAAGAACTGCCGTCAATCCAATCTGCAATAATTTGAAGATTTTGGTTTGAGTGCTTGATTAGCGCTTCTGCACCACCAACTGATTCAACCCAGTTAAGGGCATCCAGTACGTCTTCAACACAAATCATTGATGGTGTGTTGATGGTAGCGCCTTCAAAAATACCTTTAGACACTTTTAATTTGTTTGCTATTCTGAACACTTTGGGCATTGGCCATGCGGGTGTGTGCGTTTCCAATCTTTCGATTGCACGGGGTGATAATGCGATCATGCCGTGAGCGCCTTCGCCGCCCAACACTTTTTGCCAAGACCAAGTAACCACGTCAAGCTTGCTAAAATCTATGTCCATGGCAAACACTGCAGAAGTAGCGTCACAAATTGTCAAGCCAGCTCTGTCGTCTGGAATCCAGTCTGCATTGGGAACACGAACGCCAGCCGTTGTGCCGTTCCATGTGAAAATTACATCGTTATCAAAATTTGCTTGTCTTAAGTCGGGTAGTGTGCCGTAATCAGCTAAATAGGTATTGACATTTTCAAGCTTTAATTGATTGAGTACATCGTTTACCCAGTCGTTGCCAAAATTTTCCCAAGCCAAAACATCAACGCCTCTAGCGCCTAGAAGGGACCAAAGGGCTGCTTCTAAAGCACCAGTGTTGGATCCTGCCATGATGGCTAAAATGTAATCGTCTGGTAAGCCAAGAAGCTTGCTTGACTTGACAATGACGTCATTAAGTTTCGCTTTACAGTGCTTCCCTCTGTGCGATCTGCCAGTATCGGCGTTTTTTAGGGCGCTTATATCCCAGCCTGGTCTCTTAGAGCAAGGGCCACTGGAGAAGTTTGGGTTTGACGGTTTAATTGTTGGCTTAGTTATCATAATTATTAATCCTCGAAGTCGTATGCTACCAAACCATCTAATGGTTTTGGATAAAACCAAGTCGATTTTGGTGGCATTGTTAAATTTTTGTCAGCAAAGTTTATTACGTGTTCCATTGGTGTTGGGAAAAAAGAGAAACCAACTTCGACTTCGCCTGAGTCGACCTTTTTTTCAATTGACTCTAGCCCGTGAAAACCGGCAATAAAACCAATTCTTGTATCGCGTCTTGGATCGCCAATATCTAGAATTGGGTCAAGCAGATAGTGATGCAATATATTAATATCTAAGTTCATCAGCCCCGAAAGCGCTGCTTCGGGTTTATCTTTTAGTGTAATTGAGTACCACGCGTTGTCCAAGTACATGCCGAATGACCCTAGTACAGTTGGCCGATAAGGCGAGTTTTGTTTTTCAACGACAAAGTGCTCTTCAACTTGCTCAATAAAGTCGCTGGGAGAATAGCCAAACAAGTCTTTTATCAGTCTATTGTAGTCGAGTATGCGTGCTTGGCTTTCTGGGAACAGTGCCATCATGAAAAAATTATACGGCTCCTCACCTGTATGGCCGTGGTTTTGGTGTTTTCTGTATTCTGCAAATCTTGATAATGCCGCAATTCTATGGTGTCCGTCAGCGACGTATGTTCGGTTGACAGCATTAAACAGTTCGCTTATTTGCGTCACTTTTTCTTCATCGTTAACAACCCAAAGCTCATGCCGACAACCGTCTATGGCGTCAAAAGAATAGGTTGGATCAGCGTTGGTTTGCTCTTTTAATAAGGCGTCTAGAGATGCTTCATCGGGGTAGATGACATAAATTGGCCCAATTTGTGCATTCAGGTTTTTTATTTGCTCAAATCTTTTTTGAGAATCCTCGACATAAATTTTTTCATGACCACGAATGTGCAAATCGTCGTAATCCGATATTTTTGCGGTAGCAATCATGCCAACTTGAGAATGGCCTTCGGTAGACATTTTGTAAATATAAAAAGAGTCGTCAGTATCTTTCGATATGACTGATTTTTCTTTCATCAACTCGAAACGATCTTTTGCGCCTACCTCTATCTCGCTTTTAGTTTTTGTGTCTTTATAGTCTGGACTAAAAATATTTAGGTAGCTCCAAGGATTGCTTTCCTTGTAGCTCTTAACCATCTCTTCAGATAGATGATCGGTACAAGGAAGAGATACAGAAGAAGCTTCTGCTCCTTCAGGTCTTAATCCTTTAAACGGGTTGGCTAAATACATAATAGGCTAAGGTTTATAATTTGACTTTACTATCTTTTACAGCAGTCTTAGAACTTTAATCACAGCGGAACATTATAAACACATTAGGGGCTGGAAGGGGTAGTTTTTTCCTTATAAGAACAGTTTTTTCCTTATAAGAACACTCTCTTGTGTTCTGATCAAGGCTGAATTTTATATATCCAATAACCAAGTTAAACGAAAAATCTTAATCGAAAGGATAAATTATTCTGTTGCTCTTCGTCCGTTGGCGTGTTGTTGAAATCCTTTTTCAGAAATTTTTCAAATTTCCTCTTAATTAGGCTTTGTCACCTTTCTACTTGCACCCATGGGCAGGTTGCGCACTCCAGAAAGGTAGCCGAAAGAAGATGCCCTACAACAAAATCGATTAATCTTAAATTCGTTTTCTCGAATTGTGCTGATATTCACATTGTTCATTTAACGCAAATTCTTAATCGAAAACTTTATTAAAGCTTATTGGCGATTTTATTGCCAAGGGAATAAGTCAAAAACCAAAGTGGATTGACCACTGAGGTTTTTGATAAAGTGGCACTGCCTTATATTTCTAAAATAAATAACAAAAATTTAGGAAATTTTCAATATGGGTTGCTTGCTACTTAAATTGCTCGCTAAAGTTCATCAAAAATGCTATTTAAGGGCTATGAAGGCTTGTTTTTAAGGACTTTTTGAGTGTTTTTAGTGCTCTAGCAAGGTACTGCGTAAAAATTTGGCAAAAAATCGTTTTTTGGCTTTGTTTTACAAAATTTAGCAAATTTGCGTTTTACTGAACCACTACCACCATTGCAGGGCGAACAAGGCGGCCGTTAAGAGTAAAGCCAACTTGAACAACGTCAAGCACTGAGTTTGATTCTTTATCCGGCATTGGAAGCATGGTTACTGCTTCGTGAAGTTCGGGGTTGAATTTTTCGCCAACCGGGTCAAGGGTTTCAACGCCAAATTTCTCAAGCGTTGACGCGAAAACTTTATCCGTCATCTCAAGGCCTTCAATAATGTGTTCAATGGTTGCGTCTTTTTCGGTTGCGGACTTTAAGCCCATTGACAAAGAGTCCTTGACTTCAAGTAAGGCCTTCACAAAGCCATCCAAGGCATACTTATGGGCGTTTTCTAAATCTCTTACTGAGCGACGCTTAATGTTTTCCATCTCCGCTTGTGCGCGCAAGACTTTATCCCAATTGTCTTTGGCTGATTGTTGTGCAGCAGCTAGTTGTGCTTCAATGTCGAGCTCTTCTTCCGTCTCGGTTGTCTCAACTTCTTGATCTTCAAGGATTTGATCTTCCGTGATATCATGGTCTTTCTTTTTTGTCATTTTATTGTCCAACTAATGTATATTTACATGGAACCACTGTTCATGTTGATTTCAGTGATATGTGGTCACTTTTTATAATAATTCAAGGCATATGTTCAACACAATTGGTATTATTACCAAACCAAAAGATTTTACCAGTGAACAGACCGGTAACGAGCTAAGTGTTTTTCTTGAAAAACAAGGCATCACTCTTGTTGAGGGTACTGCTGCAATAAAGGAAAGCGCAGACTTGATTATTGTTGTGGGTGGCGATGGCACCATTCTCAGCACAGCACGTACTTTTGTTGATAACAACATACCTATTTTGGGTATCAATTTAGGGCATCTTGGTTTTTTAGTCGACATAGCGGTGGAGCGCATGACACAAGCGGTCACTGAAATACTTGAAGGCAAATACATCAAAGAAAGGCGCGCACTGTTGTCCTGCCAAGTTGAACGAGGCGATAAGGTTTTGTCCACACACCTGGTTTTTAATGAAGTGGTTATTCATCGCAACCATACCCCAAGAATGCTTGATTTTGACTTGTATGTTGACGGCGACTTTGTCAATAATCAACGTTCGGACGGCATCATTATTGCCACACCAACAGGCTCAACGGCCTACTCACTTTCAAGTGGCGGCCCTATTGTGCATCCTGCTGTAAGTGCAATTACTTTGGTCTCCATTTGTCCACACACCATGAGCCACCGCCCTATTGTTTTGCATGGCGAGAGCGAGGTGCTAATACACGTTCTAGATTCGGTCGAGCGCGCAACGGTCAGTTTTGATGGACAGTCAACGATGCCGAATCAATTGGGTGACAAACTACGAGTTAAACAGCATAAGAATTTTGTTCACTTGATACATCCCAAACGTTATGACTATTTTAAAATCATTCGCTCTAAATTGCATTGGGGGAGAAAGGTATAGCCCCATAGGCGCCTCAGGGCAAATATGATAATTTCTGACAGAATATGCTAGAGCAACTTTCCATTAAAAATTTAGCTGTTGTTGAAAGCCTTAGCGTTGACTTTCAAAATGGGATGACAGTCGTAACCGGTGAAACTGGCGCAGGAAAGTCAATTATGGTGCAAGCGCTCAACCTTGTTATTGGCGGACGCTCGGACGCTTCACTGGTGCGTCAAGACAAAAGCAAAGCAGAAATTATTGCGACTTTTGCAATAGCGCAAAACACAAAACTTAAAGAATTCTTAGAAGAGCAAGATTTAGAAGATGAAGGCGAGTGCATTTTACGACGTGTTGTTGGAAATGACGGTAGATCGCGCGCATACGTTAACGGTACGCCAGTAACCCTTTCAATACTTCGAGATGTAGGTTGTCAGTTAATTGACATGCATGGCCAAAACGAGCACCAACTTTTATTGCGAACGCAGCAGCACCGAATTTTATTGGACGACTTCGGGGAAACTCAGGCTCAAGTGAAATCACTTAATAGTGTTGTTCGAGAATATCAGCAAATAAGTAACGAGGTTGAGCGTATTCAAAATGGCGGTGATCTGCTTGCCGCACAACAAGATTTATTGGAGCACCAACTGGGTGAGTTAGTCGAGGCAAGGCTTGAACAAGATGAACTCGATAATATTGAAGAACAGTATAAGATTAGCAGCAATGCAGGTTTACTGATAGAGAAAATATCGGCTGTTTTGGGGATGCTCGATCACGATAGCGGCATTAATTCCCAGCTTATTGATGTCGATAATAAAATTAGCCATGCCCGAGAGGTAGACGAAAAATTGGAATCGGTCGAAGCACTGCTCTCGAGCGCACAAGTGCAGGTGCAAGAAAGTATTTATGAGTTGACCAACTACTTAAGCAAGGTAGGTGGCGATGAGGTTAGTGCAGCCGAGTTAGAGGAGCGCATTAACGAGCTTCACAATCTTGGTAGGAAGCATCACTGCCAAATACCTGAATTACTCAACACGCAAAATATCATTCAAGGCACTTTAGAGGGCATGGATGCATCCAGCGACAAAATACAAGGCTTGCTAAAACAGCAGGGTGAATTAAAGGTCGCTTATCGCAGTGAAGCTGAGTCGCTATCAAAGCAGCGCCAAAAAGCCGGAGATAAGCTCTCAAAACAGGTGAGCGAAGTGATGCAGGAGCTAGGTATGCCTGGTAGTGAGATTCAGTTTGTACTCAATCCTATTGCCGACAAAGTGCAGTTGAACGGCAATGAAGAGGTTGTTATTCAGGTGAAAACCAATATGGGCCAAGCTTTTAAGGCGCTCAATAAGGTCGCCTCTGGTGGTGAGTTATCGCGTATTTCATTGGCTCTCTCGGTTGTTACCAGTAAATCGGAGTTGGCGCCAAGCATTGTCTTTGACGAGGTGGATGTTGGTATCAGTGGCGCGGTTGCTGAAGTGGTTGGGCGTTTATTAAGAAAACTATCATCACGTTATCAAGTACTGTGCGTCACCCACCTTGCACAAGTGGCCGCTCAAGGACACTCGCACATGAAGGTAATTAAAAGCGAGAAAGATGGTGAAACCTTCACCAAGGTATACGCATTGGGCGACAAAGAGCGTACAGACGAAGTGGCGCGCATCTTGGGCGGCATTAAGATCAGTGAAAAAACCCGTATAGCCGCAGCAGAAATGATTAGGACGGTGGCATAGGAGTGTTAAAGCAGTCCCTCAAGCTCACCAACAATGACATGGAGGGTGGCAAAGTCAACTTGCTCATCTTCTTTAACGGACAGCATCATGGCTTGCAGTCGCTCAATCTTATCGGTGTAAGTTTGGTGAAACTGTGCTGCAGAGCCTAACTCGATAGCTTTTTCGGCGACAAGAGAGTGAACAGCCCTTAGCTGGTTTTGTAATTTAAAATTTGCGCTTGCGTGCCAAGCATTGGTCACTTCTAGGGCGTTAATCCTAAGGCTTAGCCAGCGAATATCCAGGTTTTGCGAAATATTTAAATAAATTGCCAGCGAATCGCTTGTTTTGCTTTGGCTTTTTTCAGTAATGGCAATCACGTCTAATGTGTGGTATAAGCTAGTGGTGAGTGCAATTTTTTCGGCTAGTTTTTGAGGAAGGCCTTGTTC
>ERZ813253.284-NODE-284-length-19404-cov-3.175598_pt1 | contig 19404 bp, 18 predicted proteins | sample MGYA00520893_ERZ813253 | MGnify/ENA primary metagenome ERZ813253 (study PRJEB31669, sample SAMD00080414) | marine metagenome | biome: oceanic hadal pelagic zone biome; feature: marine hadalpelagic zone; material: sea water | place: Pacific Ocean:Izu-Bonin Trench...
CGCATATGGATTTTCGCGGCAAGCGCATGAAGTTTGTTGCGCAGTACCCCGATGGCAGCGAGGAGTTGTTGCTTTCGTTGCCCAACTATTCGTTTAACTGGCAATTGAATCACACCCTGGCAGAGCCGTTGCTGGTACCGGCAGGCACTAAAATAAAAGCCATCGGCGCCTTCGATAACTCGCGTCAGAATGCCTATAACCCCGATCCTGATTCTGAAATTGTCTGGGGTCAGCAGAGCTGGCAAGAGATGTTCATGGGGTTTTATTCATGGAAAAATGCCAATCAGAGCGGCTCAGACTAATTTGGTCGCGACTAAAACCGGCAGGATGTATCGAATCAAAGGGTGGCGTTGCCACCCTTTTTTTATGCCAAAATCTCAGCCCCTTGTGGTGTGCCGGTAGCAACTCGATATGCAAATCAGGGCAGGGTCTAGGCGAAATCTCCTATCAGGGACTGGCGAATCTGTTCGGGCAATTCTTCGGTGCTGTGCTGATAGTTCAGATGTTCACAGCGAATAACCCAGTTGGCACCGTCGCGGGCCGCGGCAATCATCTCGTCGCTGAATTCGAAGCGCAGGAAATGCACTGCCGAGGTTTTCTCATCGGTGGAGCGGGGCAGGTCCTCGTTTGCAATCGGATACACCGGAACCAGGTCACCGATCTGTATGGAGATCATTTCTTCGATGCCGATCAGCTGGCTGAGTCGTTGTGACCGTTCCTCCGCATCCGGATATTCCAGCATGAAGGTGACCTTCAGGTTGCTGCCATCGGGGATCAGGGGATTGTAGGCCTCAAGTTCTTGCTTCAGATTCTCCTCGCCGGTAATTTTCTCGACCCGGATTAATTCCAGCACCTGGTAGCGCATCACCATATAGTCTTCGAAATGCAACATGGCGTTCGGGCCCAGCGCCACACGACGGGTTTTCTTGTGCTCCATCATGGCCTGGCGAATGGCCGGGCGTTGCGCCTCATAGGCTTCAATGGAAAGTAAATCGGCGGTCGTGAGTTTCTTCATAATTGTGTTAAGAAATTGATAATTGTTTAAATGCCATAGGCCAGGCACAACAAGTCGATGGGGTGAATTGCCTTCTGACCCGAGTCCAGGTTGTTCTCGATATGCTTGCCAGCAATCGGGCAATCACTGCCGTAATAATCGGGCTGTTGCTCAGTGACTTGCCGTACTATGGGTTTGACGATCTTGTTGGCGAACTCCAGGGTTTCTGATTTTACGCCATAGGTGCCATCGTGGCCGGAACAACGTTCGATACTTTTTACCGTCGTGTCTGGAATCAACTCGAGAATCTGCTTCGTCCTCGGGCCAATTTTCTGCACCCGTTGATGGCAGGCTACATGGTAGCTGACATCGCCGAGCGCGCGCTTGAACCGGGTATTGAGTTTGCCTCGTTTGTAGAGCTTGTGCAGGTACTCGAAGGGATCGTGGAAGGCTTTGGCGACGGCCTGGACCTGTTCGTCGTCAGGATACATGAGGGGTAATTCCTGTTTGAACATGAGCACGCAGGAGGGCACCGCGGCGATGATCGCGTTGCCGGCCTGGACGGTTTCGAACAAGGCCGGAATATTTCTCTGCATCAGTAACTGCACCGACTTCAGATCCCCCAATTCCAGTTTGGGCATGCCGCAGCAGTGCTCGCGGGCGGCCAAGTCGACCTTTACGTTATTGTGTTCGAGCACCTTTATCACGCTGTCCGCAATCGATGGCTCGTTGTAGTTGCAGTAGCAGGTCGTGAACAGGGTAACCCGGTCCGGTTTCTCTGCTGTCGCATCGATAGCAGGGTTCGGCGTCGCCAGGGCAGGATCAAATACCCGCGCAGCATGCTGCTTGCGGGCTGGCTTGCGGTTATATTCCGGTAGATGGGCATCCTTGTGAATACCGAAGGTCTGGTCCAGGATGCTGCGCACCAGGGAGTTTTTGTTGCCGGCGTTGACCAAGGTGTTGATGACGGGCTTGGAGGCGACCTTGCCCACCAGGTCGGTGCTGGTAATCAGATTATCCCGCAGTTTTGTGTCGCCGTTTTTGAACTTGATCGCCTTCGCCCGCAGCATCAGATGGGGGAAGTCCACATTCCATTCGTGGGGTGGCACGTAGGGACATTTCGTGAGGTAGCACAGGTCGCAGAGATAGCACTGATCCACGACCTTGCCGTAGTCGGCGACGGCAACGCCGTCGATCTCCATGGTCTTACTCTCATCCACCAGATCAAACAGGGTGGGGAAGGCGTTACAGAGGCTGACACAACGGCGGCAACCGTGGCAGATGTCATAGACCCGTGCCAGTTCCCGGTTGAGATCTTCGCTGTCCCAGAACACAGGCTGGTCTTGCCCCAATGGATGTCTGGTAGGCGCGTCAAGACCGCCTTCTCTTCTTGCATCAGCCATTAATCAGATGCTCCCTAGCTGCGCAGAACACCGCTTCGCTCGAGTGGTCTATTCGTCCAGGCAATCCAGTGCCTTCTGGAATCGATTGGCGTGGGAACGCTCGGCCTTGGCCAGGGTTTCCATCCAGTCGGCGATTTCGTCGAAGCCTTCGTCGCGGGCGTCCTTCGCCATGCCCGGGTACATGTCAGTGTACTCGTGGGTCTCGCCTGCCACCGCCGCCTTCAGGTTGTCTTCAGTTGGGCCTATGGGCATGCCGGTGGCAGGATCACCCACTTCTTCCAGGTATTCGAGATGCCCGTGGGCGTGACCAGTCTCACCTTCTGCGGTTGAGCGGAACAGGGCAGAGACATCGTTGTAGCCTTCTACATCGGCCTTCCGGGCGAAATAAAGATAACGGCGATTAGCCTGTGATTCGCCGGCAAAAGCTGCCTTTAAATTCTCTTCTGTCTTGGATCCTTTCAGCGACATTTTGTTTCTCCTGTTGTTGGTTCGGCGGAGGTCTAACTCGGGGTTTCCCAGCGCTTAAACAGGTCAGCTGGATTGCCGACCATGAGTCGTAGTCTCACACTACGGCAATTCCCTCATAGAATCTAATTGATTTTTCAAGATGCATTGATCGTTTTTATCGATTACTATCGGCTCCCATGATGCCCTCGATAAAACAGCTCAAGTACCTCTGTGCCGTGGCTGAACACAAGCATTTCAGCAAAGCCGCCGCCGCCTGCCACGTCACCCAATCTACCCTGAGTGTTGCGATTCAGGACCTGGAATCGCAGTTAGGCGTGGTGGTTTTCGAGCGCAACAAGAAGACCGTGCTGATTACGCCCCTGGGAGAGAAACTGTTGCATCAGGCCCGCGGCATCCTCGGCGCGGTAGAAGATTTTGTATCCCTGGCCCGTGCCAATGAAGGCGCGCTCTCCGGAGAAATTCGCCTGGGGGTGATTCCCACCATCGGCCCATTTATTCTGCCGCCTATTCTGAAGAACCTGCGCAAGAGTTACCCGAGACTGAAGCTCTATCTGAAAGAAGCGTTGAGTGCGCAGTTACTGCTGCAATTGCAACAGGGACGGCTGGACCTGATCATGTTGGCCTTCCCTTATGCCATGCCCGACATGGAAACTGTGAATCTGTTTAGGGATGAATTCCTGCTGTGCCTGCCGCCGGGACACAAGCTGGAAAAAGCCAAGCAGGTAAAGCAGCAGCAGTTGCGGGGCGAGAGCTTACTGCTGCTGGAAGAAGGGCATTGCCTACGGGACCATGCGCTGGAGGCCTGCAAATTGCAGAGCGCCGATACCGACCTGGTCTACCAGGGCACCAGCCTGCATACCCTGATACAGATGGTGGCCAATGGCCTGGGTGTGACGCTGTTGCCAGAGATGGCGGTGCAGGCGAATGTGTTAGGCGATACCCATTTGCAGCTTAAACATTTTAGTAGTGAAAATGTGAGCCGGGAAATTGGCATGGCATGGAGGCGGTCTGATCCACGCAGGGATGACTACTTGTTGTTGGCCGAATTTATCCAGTCACACATGGTGAAAAAGAATTAATTAGGGCAGCCGCCGAGGCCTGCTTTAAATTCCACCCCGGTTTCGAGGTAAGTCGAGTCTATGCGTGTATTTGCCCTGTCTGATGTTCACGTGGATTATCCAGAGAATCTGCGCTGGGTGCTGCAATTGAGCGCGGATGAATATCGGAACGATATTCTGGTTTTAGCCGGCGATGTGTCCCATAGCATTAGCTTGCTGCGCCAGGTTTTTGAATCCCTGCAGCGGAAATTTCTACAGGTGCTTTTTGTGCCGGGCAATCATGAGTTGTGGCTGCACGACGGAGACTACGATTGCTCACTGCGGAAATTCGATGCCATCAATGAACTATGCCAGGAGACAGGCATACGAACCTCACACTTCGAACACGAAAGCGTCGACTTCGTGCCCCTGCTGTCCTGGTATGATTTTTCCTTCGGCGAACCCGATCGACATCTGCGGCGTGCCTGGCGAGACTTTCGCGCCTGTCGCTGGCCGGCCAGGCTGAACAGCAGCGCGGCAATCTGCCAGCACTTCCTCGATCAGAATTTGCCACTGCCACAGAGCAATGGAAAAATGGTGATCAGTTATTCTCATTTTCTCCCCAGGATAGATGTTATGCCGGAAAGAATTCCCCGGGAACGCAGAAGAGTTTATCCGGTGCTGGGCAGCATCGGTCTCGGAAATCAGGTGATGCAACTGCAACCGGCTATTCATATCTACGGACATAGTCATATCAATCAGTCTATCGAACTGGACGGTATAAAATTTGTCAACAATGCCTTTGCCTACCCCGGTGAAACGCAAATATCACGCAAGCGACTATATTGTGTGATCGATCTGGCCGAGTTGGGATAGAGAGGGGGCTAGCGGTGCAGATTATCGATTCCGAAGTTCACCTGTGGCATTGCAAGCAAGCGGACTTTTCCCTGCAGGAACTAAAACGACAGTGTCTGCCCTGGCTTAAGGATGCGGAACGGCTTAGGTTCCAGCGTTTCTATTTCGACAGGCACAGGAAACAGCTGTTGCTGGGACGGTTTCTGATTCGCAGTGTGCTGAGCCAATACTTCGAGGAGTTTGCTCCCCCGCGATGGCGCTTCGTGCAAAATGACCATGGCAAGCCGGCGCTCGATCCTGCACAAAATTCTCGGGGCCTGTATTTCAACCTGTCTCACTCCGGCGACAGACTGGTATTGGCGATCTCTAAACTCGAGACTATCGGAGTCGATATTGAAAGCAGCGACAAGCCCAGAAGAGTAGCAAGAATTGCACAGCGGTTTTTTTCCCGGCAGGAAGTTGCCGACCTGCTGGTGCTGAGTCAGAGTCGACGCCTGCATCGATTTTATCAGCTGTGGACGCTGAAGGAGGCCTATATCAAGGCTTGTGGTCTGGGGCTTGCCATCCCGTTACGACAGTTTAGCTACGCATTTCCGACAGCGGGTCAGATAGAAATTACATTCGATAAATCGCGGCAAGACGATGCGACACGGTGGCAGGTCTGGCAGTTCGATGTCCCCGGCAACTACCAGCTTTCACTCGCCGTAAAATCCGATTCTGGTGATCAGGTAGGCAGTATTTCTTCCTGGAACCTGCCTGACCTGAAACAGTTTCACTCGCTGGATACCTGCATAAGCCGGTCGAATTAAATCGCCTCATCCACTCGCGCGGAGCCTGCTTGCCACATTCTAACGGTGCGAATCACGTTGTCCTTAACCTGCACGATTTCGGCGTAGTAGCCGTCGAGTTCTATTCCCACTGCAGATTCCGGACTGGATTGCAAAATTTCTGTCAACAAGCCATTCAAAGTCTTGGCACTGCTGCTATCCAGATCCCAGGAGAGTATGCGATTAATGTCACGGATACTGGCGGAGCCGTCAATCAGGAAAATACCATCGCCCTGTTCATGAATCTCTTTGTTGCTGGCCGCCAGGTCGGTAGTAAACTCGCCGACAATTTCCTCCAGAATGTCCTCCAGTGTCACCAGACCTTGGACGGCGCCATATTCATCGACCACCATGGCCATGCGCAGTTTCTTGCTCTGGAAGTTGAATAACTGGGTGTGCAGGGGTGTGCTTTCGGGAATGAAATATGGCTCCATGGTCTCCTGGATGATGGTGGCCTTGTTTATCTTCTCTACCTGGATCAGTTTGCCGACGCTGCGCAGATGCAGGATGCCGATGATATTGTCGATTTCCCGTTTGTACATGGGCAGCAGTGTGTGCTGGGCACTGCCGATCTGGCTGAGGATTTCGTCAATATCGTCTTCGATATCGAGGCCGATAATTTCGTTCTTCGGCACCAGGATATCGTTTACAGTCACCTTTTCAAGATCGAGAATATTCAGCAGCATGCCTTGCCGGTGCCGCGGAACACGACCACTGGACTCATCGACAATGGTGCGTAATTCATCGGGAGTAAGCTGCTGCTGGCTATCGTCAATATTGGATTTGAAGCCAAGCAGACGAACCAGTCCATTGGATACAAAATTCACTATCCAGACCACGGGATAGAGAATCTTCAACAAGATATTGAGAAGCAGACTGGAGGGGTAGGCAACCTTCTCTGGATAGAGCGCAGCAATTGTCTTCGGTGTGACTTCGGCAAATATCAGTACTACCAGGGTGAGTACAACTGCCGTCACGAGAGGTGCCGGTTCTCCCAGTATCAGGATGGTAATTAAAGTAGCAACGGACGCCGCCAGGAAGTTGACGAAGTTATTTCCGATCAGGATAACGCCGATAAGTCTGTCTGGCGTTTCGAGTAACTTGCTTACGCGGGAAGCGCCCGTATGTCCGGTGCGTTTCAGATGCTTTAAGCGGTATCGATTAAGACGCATCATTCCAGTTTCAGAGCCGGAGAAATACGCCGAGGCAATCATCAGCAATACAAATAAACCCAACAGCATCGCTAGTGAAGAATCGGCAGCATTCATATGAGTAAATAATCGGGCAAGAGTGGGTGGCTCGCGATAACCGGGGCTAGGTGATGATATATTCCAACGCAAACTTGACGCCATAGAAACCGACGATAAGCAGTGCGAAACCGCTAAGGGTTCCCTTAATGGCAGTATTGCCTCGCCAGCCTAATCGATGTCTGCCCCAAAGCAGGACGGCAAAAACAACCCAGGCGAGTATGGAAAAGAAGGTCTTGTGGATGACGCCATCGAGGCCCCAGATATCGTCGATGAACAACAGTCCGGCAACGATGCCGAGACTCAATAGAATCTGACCCACCCAGAGCAATTCAAACAAGAACTCCTCCATGTCCTGCAATGGTGGCAGTTTGTTGATCAAGCCACCGGCGTGACCATGTTTGAGTTGATGATTCTGATAGGCCAGAAAACCTGCCTGCAGCGCAGCGATGGTAATAAAGCTGTACGCCAATATGGATATCAGAACGTGACTGGCGAGGCCCGCACTCATGACCGTCGGCGGAAACCGACTGTTGATGGTCAGCGATGCGATGATGGTGATAACAGCGAGTGGAAACAGACCCAGGAACAGGTTCTCCAAGGGCTTGCGTATGCTGCTGATTAACACCACCAGGGAGATGGAAACGGTGATGAGCGTGCTGATCTCCGAAATACCGAAATGGAATCCACTGGTAGTTCGAATGACACCATAGGCGCTGATACCGTGTGCAATAACCGCCATCGCGCCGAAGAAAAACACCTTGCTGCGGGTGTCTTTGTCGAGGGCGAAGTTGAGTCCCTGAAACACCGAACCGATCAGGTAGAAGCAGACGGCGAAGACGCCGGAGATGATGGTCACTTGCATGTTGTTCGATGCGCTCAGCTGCTTGAGATAGGGACAATAGGGTACTAGAAAGTGTTGCACAAGTAATCGGCTACTTGAACTCTCTTTTAAGACGGCGGGATTTGGCTATAATGCAGCGCTGTTGTCCCTACACAGCGATAAAGTAGCCGCTATCGGCGGGGGCGGGTAGTGACCAGCGCAACAATATAAAACGAAAGGCGGTATCAGCATTGTTTGATAATTTAACCGATCGACTCTCCGGCACATTCAGAAAGCTCACAGGCAAGGCAAACCTCACCGAGAGCAATATTCAGGATGCCCTGCGAGAAGTACGCCGTGCCTTACTGGAGGCCGATGTTGCCCTGGCTGTGGTCAAGGACTTCATCGATCGCGTCAGCCTGCGAGCCGTCGGGCAGGAGGTAGCCAGCAGCCTCAGTCCAGGCCAGGCCTTCATAAAAATTGTCGAGGCCGAACTGATCAGCCTCATGGGTTCGGCGAACGCCGAGCTAAACCTCAGGGCCACACCACCGGCGGTGATTTTGATGGCGGGTCTACAGGGCGCCGGTAAAACCACTACCGTGGCCAAGCTCGCCTATCGCTTGCGACGGGAAGCGAAAAAATCGGTGATGGTGGTGAGTGCCGACGTCTATCGCCCGGCGGCTATTCAGCAACTACAAACCCTGGCCAGCGAAGTCGAAGTGGAATTCTTCGCCAGCGACAGCAGTCAATCGGCTACCGATATTGCGGCGGCGGCGTTGAGTGAGGCGAAGCGCAAATTTGTCGATGTGCTGATTGTCGACACCGCGGGTCGGCTTGCAATCGACCAGGAGATGATGGAGGAGATCAGGCAGTTACATGCTTTACTGAACCCGATCGAGACCCTCTTCGTCGTCGATGCCATGACCGGACAGGACGCGGCCAACACCGCCAAGGCCTTCAACGATGCACTGCCGCTGACCGGCGTGGTGCTGACTAAGGCCGACGGAGATGCCCGTGGCGGCGCGGCCCTGTCGGTGCGTCACATCACCGGTAAGCCCATAAAATTCATCGGCATGGGCGAGAAATTCGATGCCCTGGAACCTTTCTATCCGGATCGCATCGCCTCCCGCATCCTCGGCATGGGAGATATGCTATCTCTGATCGAGGAGGCCGAGAAAAAAGTCGACAAGGTCAAGGCCGAGAAACTGGCACGCAAGATCAGGAAGGGCAAGGGCTTCGACTTGGAAGACTTCAAGGAGCAATTGCAACAGATGCAGAACATGGGGGGTATTGCCAGCATCGTAGATAAGATGCCGGGCATGGGTGCACTGCCACCGGCTGCCACCAAGATGGTGGACGACTCACAGTTTCGACGCATGGAAGCCATAATCTGCTCCATGACCATGCGCGAAAGACGCAACCCTGACATCCTCAACGGTTCACGCAAACGCCGAATAACCCGGGGCTCGGGCACCCAGATCCAGGACCTGAATCGAGTACTGAAGCAGCACAAACAGATGCAGAAGGTCATGAAAAAAATGAAGGGAGGCGGCATGGCCAACATGATGCGAGGCCTGGGCGGCATGCGCGGCCCCGGTGGCCCCGGCGGACTCCCCCCTGCCGGCGGCGGTGGTTTTCCTCGGTTCTAGATGTTTTCGGTCGTTAAGTGAAAGGGTGGCGGCTACAGGATTCCACGTACATGAACGCATCTTGCCCGCATTCATAAGGTCTGTATGCAGTTTGCCAGCCACTGCGCGTTCTACACAGCATCTACCGACCCTTGTGCAGTTCTAACCCAACAGCCAATAGCGACCTCCCTAATTTGCGGAGAAGCCGCGGAAATACTGAACTGGGTGGGGTTGGGCGTGGGCTTCGATAAGGCTTCCAATAAGCCCCTATTTAACATAGAATACCCGCCTTTTTATTCGGGTCTAACTGTGTGCGCCAAAGCCACTCCGCAAGCCCGTGTAATCATTACTCAATTAAGTATGGGAAATATTTATGGTCACGATTCGATTGGCTCGTGGTGGGGCTAAGAAGAAGCCTTTTTACCACATCACAGTGGCCGACAGACGCAAGGCCCGGGACGGCCGTTTTATCGAGCGCATAGGCTTCTTCAATCCTTTCGCCAAGGGTCAGGAAGTAAGACTGCGGCTGGATCAAGAGCGCCTGGCTTTCTGGCAATCCCAGGGAGCACAGCTTAGCCCTCGCGTTTCTAACCTGGCAAAGGATGCAGCTGCCTCTAGCGCCAAAGCTTGATTCGCTGAAGTCGGGCAAAGACATATGGCCGCTAGCCTGGACAACGATGGAAAGCTGCTGGTGTTAGGCCAATTTGGCAAGATTCACGGCCTCAAGGGCTGGCTCAAGCTGAATTCCTTTACCTCGCCGCTGGAGAACATACTCGATTACCCCCAATTATCGGCCGTAGTCGATCGCAAGCGGACGACCCTCAAGATAGACCAGTTTCGTCGCCAGCCGAAGGGCTTGTTGGTACACGTCGATGGCTGCGACGACCCGGAGTCAGCCAGGCAACTCACCGGTGTCGAGTTGTGGGTGAGGACCGACACCATGCCTGAACTGACTGATGGCGAATTCTACTGGCATCAATTGCTGGGGATGAGAGTAGTCAATCAGCAGGCCGAGCTATTCGGACAAGTAACAAAATTGATGGAGACCGGTGCCAATGACGTGCTGGTGATAACTCCGACCGAAGACAGTCTCGATGACAGGGAAAGACTGGTTCCCTACCTGGTAGAGACCGTCATCGTCGCAGTTGACCTCGATGGCAACACCATCACGGTTAACTGGGGAGCCGACTATCTGGATTAAAGAGTGAGGGACCTGGATTGATTGCCTGGGCTAGCGCATCGATTTGAAATCGTAGTGAAGGCGGCAGGACTGGTTGAGAGAGGCTTCCATGCAGATTGGCTTGATCACCCTGTTTCCGGAAATGTTTTCCGCCATAACGGAGTATGGCATCAGCGGCCGGGCCGTGCGCGAGGGCCTGGTGGCTCTGGATTATTGGAATCCCAGAGACTTCACCACGGACAAGCATCGCACCGTGGATGACCGGCCCTTCGGTGGCGGTCCCGGCATGCTTATGAAGACTGCGCCATTGCTCGCTGCGATCCAGGCGGCGAAGAATGCGCTGGCAAATGGAGACGAGGCCAGCGCCGGATGCAAGGTGATTTACCTGTCACCACAGGGGCGGCCGATGACCCAGCAAGCTATTATCGAGTTGGCACGGCGCGACAAGATGGTGATGGTATGTGGTCGTTATCAGGGCATAGATGCCCGGGTAATCGACGCCGAGATCGACGAAGAAATCTCGCTAGGTGATTTTGTGATCAGTGGCGGTGAAATCGCAGCCATGGCGTTGATAGATGCCTTGATCCGATTTCTCCCAGGCGCCCTCGGCGATGAGGACTCGGCACAGCAGGACAGTTTTTCCGATGGCCTGTTGCACAGTCCGGATTATACTCGGCCTCAGAGTTTCGATGGTGCGCAGGTGCCGCCGGTTTTACTCAGCGGCGATCACGCAGCGATTCGCCGCTGGCGCTTGCAGCAGAGTCTGGGAGCGACTTGGTTAAAACGACCCGAGTTGCTCGCTGCGATGAGTCTCGATGAGGAACAGCAGAAACTGCTGGCGCAGTTTAAAGAAGAATATCGAAATATTAAGCAGGCTTAGTTGGCAACACCAATTGCCGACATTAGCCAGCCACAGTACCTGCCATCGGATGGCAGAGAATTAACAAGGTTAACCGCTTAAAAAATAAGTGGTTATGGGAATTGCTTCAGGAGCATGACGATGAGTAAGAACAAGATAATCCAGCAGATAGAAGATGCACAGATGTCAAAACAACTGCCGGATTTTGGACCGGGCGATACTATTGTGGTGCAGGTTAAAATCACCGAAGGCGACAGGAATAGATTGCAGGCATTCGAAGGCGTGGTCATCGGCAGACGCCATCGCGGTTTAAATTCATCATTCACGGTGCGCAAGATTTCTCACGGCGTCGGTGTGGAAAGGACATTTCAGGCCTATAGCCCGTTGGTAGACAGCGTCAAATTGAAGCGCCGTGGCGATGTGCGCCAGGCCAAGCTTTATTACCTTAGAGAGCTCAGCGGTCGTAAGGCCAGAATTACCGAGAAGCTGGAAAAGAAACCCAGCTAGTCACAGGCATCCCTTGACTGCTCTGCACCCACAGCGCCAAGGGGCTGTATGCACGGGCCACAATGAGAAGATCGCGAGTCGCAGTCTTCTCATTTTTGTTTCTGCCGACAATATAGTGGGTGGTCGGGCCTGGGAAATGGCGCTTTTTTGAATTGCTTTGGCTAGTTTTCGGTCTATTTATGGTCTATTGGCTGCAAATTCCGGTTATACTGCGCCGGGATACGCGGCATGAAAGGGCTGTGCAGGGGGCGATCAGGCCGCGTTGGGGTCCAATCCAGGAGATTCACTTTGAAAAAATTACTGCTGACATCTGCACTGGTCTTGGTCGCACTGATCGCGACTCTGTCCCAGGCGCAGGATGCTGCTAACAAGACGCTGCGAGAGAAGTTGGTTGAAGCCATCGAACTCTCTTCCCAGAATCAATTGAAGATAATGAGTATTACGGCCACCGCGCTGCCGAATATGTTCGAAGTAGAGCTAAATACCGGCGAGATACTCTATAGCGATATCTCCGGCGACTATCTGTTTGCCGGCGATATGTATAAGACCAGCGCCGAGGGTTTGCGTAATTTGTCTGCCAACAAGCGCCAACTGCGCACCATAGAAAAGATTAAGGCGGTGCCGGATGATCAGAAAATTATTTTTTCTCCGGATGAAATAAAAACCTCCATCACGGTTTTTACCGATGTCGATTGCACCTACTGTCGTGCCCTGCATCGCGATCTCGAAGAATTGTTAGCCCTCGGCATTGAAGTTCGCTACATGGCCTATCCCCGCGGTGGGGAGCAGGCGGGTTCCTACGAAAAAATGATGTCGGTGTGGTGTTCCGATGATCGCCATAAATCCCTCACCCAGGCTAAGAACGGTCAGAATATACCCGCCAGAGATTGTAATAGCCCAATCTTGGCGCACTATGCACTGGGCAATGAAATAGGCATTACCGGGACGCCGGCATTGATATTTCCTGACGGTCGACTGGTGCCGGGTTACGTTGAGCCGGATCGACTCGCCGCGCTGCTTGAGATCGACTAGTCCCAAGACCTGGTGGCGCCAGGATTCGGACCACCTTGGTCTCACCTCTTCCCCGCTTAATCTGGCGCCGGCGATGGCGCTAGTGTCAGGCAGTACAACTACCAGCCCAAGCCCTCGATCGAAGGCTCACTGGTGGGTTTTTTTGGCTTTTCCAGTATAATCCGCGCTTTGTTCCCTAACCGTTCGAGGTCATGTTTTGAATCCCGAGTCTGTGAAGTCACTCAAGGTCGGTATCTGCGGATTAGGCACCGTGGGTGGTGGCACTTTTGCGCTGCTGCAAAACAATCAGGATGAGATTCGTGCCAGGCTCGGCTGCGACATCGAAGTGGTTGCTATTGCCAGCAGGAATCTCGATGCTGCTAACTGGCCTGGGGTGAGCCAGGCCGCCAGCGATGTTTTTGCGGTGGTGAATGACGAAGCCGTCGATATTGTCGTAGAGACACTCGGTGGCTTCGATCCCGCCTTCGAAGTAGTCCGGCAGGCACTGGCGAACGGCAAGCATGTCGTCACCGCCAACAAGGCATTGATAGCCGAGCGCGGCAGTGAACTGTTTCCGATAGCCCACAAACATGGCGTTTGCCTGGCCTATGAATCTGCGGTGGCCGGTGGTATTCCCATCATCAAGGCGCTGCGAGAAGGCCTGGCGGCAAACAGGATCGAATGGCTGGCGGGTATCATTAACGGCACCGGCAATTTCATCCTTACCGAGATGGCGGCCCACGGCAGACAATTTGATGACGTGCTGCAACAAGCCCAGGCCCTGGGTTACGCCGAGGCGGACCCTGCACTCGATGTGGAGGGTATCGACGCAGCCCACAAACTATCGATCATGGCAGCGATTGCCTTCGGCATACCCCTGCAGTTCCACAAGACCTACACCGAAGGCATTAGCCATATTACTCCTGAAGACATCGACTACGCGGCGGAACTGGGTTATCGCATAAAGCACCTTGGTATTGCGAAACTGTCGGCCCAGGGTGTCGAACTGAGGGTGCATCCGACTCTGATTTCAAAAAAACGCCTGCTGGCGAATGTGGACGGAGTGGGTAATGCCGTGGTGGTACATGGCAACGCCGTGGGTTCCACCTTATACAGCGGTCCCGGCGCCGGCGCCGAGGCCACCGCCTCGGCGGTAGTCGCAGACATTATCGATATCGGGCGAGCCATGCTTGCCGGTCTGGAGCAGCCGCTGCTACCGGCGCTGGGATTCCAAAGCCTGCGTGGGGAGATTCCGGTGCTGGATATCGAGGAGATTGTATCCGAGTATTACCTGAAGATTTCCGCACAGGATAAAGTCGGGGTGATGGCAAAAATTTCCAACCTGCTGCAGCAGCATGCCATCAGCATCGAGGCAGTGATTCAAAAAGAGGCGGTCAGTGAGAGCGTGCCAATTGTCATTCTTACCCATAGCGCCGTAGAGAAGCAGTTGAACCAGGCCATCGCAGCGATCGAAAATCTCGAGGATGTCAACGGCGCCGTGATGCGGATTCGAGTAGAATCATTCGGTGGCAAATAGGAACCAGTAAATTTGACGCCGACATCGAAAGCCTAATACCTGGCTTCGGTAAATCATCATCGGCAATATAGAGAGAGAATTTGTGAAATACATCAGTACTCGTGGCGCCTGCCCCGAGCAAAATTTCGAAGAGGTCTTACTGGCGGGAATGGCTCCAGACGGAGGCCTCTACGTCCCTGCCGAATTGCCGCAGTTCACCGTGGAAGAGATTCGTTCCTGGAAATCACTACGTTACCCCGAGCTAGCGCTGAAAATCATCACGCCCTTTATCGGTGATGAAATCGAAGCGGGCGCATTACGGAAAATAATCGAGGAAAGTTATGAAGGTTTCGATGATCCGGATGTAGCACCTCTCAATGCCTTGAACCAGAACGAGTGGTTGCTGGAACTCTATCATGGTCCGACCCTGGCATTTAAAGATTTCGCCCTGCAGGTACTGGGCAGATTGCTGGATCATGTGCTGCATAAAAATGATCAGCGAGTCGTCATCCTGGGTGCCACCTCCGGGGATACCGGTTCGGCGGCGCTGGAAGGTTGCCGGCATTCCGATCGTGTCGACATTTATATTTTGCATCCGCACCAGCGGGTGTCGGACGTGCAGCGCAAACAGATGACTACGATTGCCGGTGACAACGTGTTCAACCTGGCGGTGGAGGGGAATTTTGATGACTGCCAGCGACTGGTCAAGGCGGCTTTTGCAGACCAGGGTTTTCTGCCCTCGGATCGACAGCTGGTGGCGGTCAATTCCATTAACTGGGCGCGCATCATGATGCAGATCGTCTACTATTTTTCGGCGGCCTTGAAATTGGGTGGTCCGGATCAGGCGGTCTCCTTCTCCGTACCCACCGGTAATTTCGGCGATATCTATGCTGGCTATCTTGCCAGACGCATGGGTCTGCCAATTGCACAGTTGATTGTGGCTACCAATGAGAATGATATTCTGCATCGATTCATCAGTCGCAACGAGTATGTCTTATCAGAATTGACCCAGACCTATTCCCCGAGCATGGATATTCTGATTTCCAGTAATTTCGAGCGCTATCTGTTCGACCTGTTTGCTCGCGACGGCGCCAAATTGGCTGAATTTATGGCGAGTCTGGGTGACATACCGGGTGCAGTAAACCAGGCGACTCTTAGCGTCTCCGAGCAGCAATGGCAGCAGGTACGTGCCTGTTTCGATAGCGCCAGCGTCGATGACGAAACCACCTGTGATGTCATCGCGGAAGTTTTTGCCAGTCAGGGCATCGTGCTGGATCCACACACAGCGGTGGGGGTGAAGGCTGGCCGGCTCTGTAACCAGGACCCGGCGGTGCCTATGGTGATGCTGGCGACGGCTCACCCCGCCAAGTTCGGCCATGCCATCGCGGCAGCGGGAGTTGAGTTGCCAGCTTTGCCCCGGCATTTGCAAGACTTATTTGACAAGGAAGAGCGCTACACCGTCATCGCCAATGATATACAGGCGGTGGCGGGCTACCTCAAAAATCACAGCTGATCCCCGTAGGTCTGATGTCAAATCTCATCCAGCGACGCATAGCCAACCCAGATCTGGTACTTCCGGCGTCATTACATCCGCTGCTACGGCGAATATACACTCATCGCAATCTCAAAAACGCCGATGAGTTGGAACTGGGCCTGGGGAATCTGTTGGCGCCGGATTCATTGCGTGGCTTGGAAGTCGCTACCGCCTTGCTATTGGCCGCTCTGCAACAGCAACAACGCATACTGATCGTCTCCGACTTCGACACCGACGGAGCCACCAGTTGTGTGGTGGCGATTCAAGCCCTGCGTGGCTTCGGTTGCACCCAGGTCGACTATATTGTGCCGAACCGCTTCGAGTACGGCTATGGTCTCACCCCGGAGATTGTCGAACTGGCGAAGACCCGGCAACCAGACCTCATTATCACCGTGGACAATGGCATCTCCAGCATCGAGGGGGTAGCCGCAGCCAGACAAGCGGGTATTGCCGTCCTGATTACCGATCATCATTTACCCGCTGCAGCGACGCCTGCCGCCAATGCGATTGTAAATCCAAATCAACAGGGCTGTGATTTCCCCAGCAAGTGCATCGCCGGCGTCGGCGTCATCTTTTATGTGATGCTGGCATTGCGGGCAAAACTGCGGGAACTCGACTGGTTTTCTGAGCAGGGGCTTAAGCAGCCAAATCTTGCCAGCTTGTTGGACCTGGTGGCGCTGGGTACGGTTGCCGATGTCGTCGCCCTGGATCGCAACAACCGTATTCTCGTTGATGAAGGCCTCAAGCGTATTCGAGCCGGCAGGGCCTGTGCGGGTATCAAAGCCTTGCTCGAGATCGCCAGGCGCGATGCCCGCAAGATCACCGCATCGGACCTGGGCTTTAGCGTCGGGCCACGACTGAATGCGGCCGGACGTCTGGATGATATGTCTACCGGCATCGAGTGCCTGCTGGCGGATCACCCAGGCGGCGCCTATAAACTTGCCTTGCAGTTGGACCAGTTGAACACCGATCGCAAGCAAATCGAAGCGGGTATGCGGGACCAGGCTTTTAAATATTTGAACGATCTTTCCATTGAGGCCGAAGCGTTGCCTGCGGCCCTGTGCCTGTTCGACTCGGACTGGCACCAGGGTGTGGTGGGGATACTCGCCTCCAGGGTAAAGGACAAATATCATCGACCGGTGATCGCGTTTGCGGCCGTGAACGATGGGGATGGCGGGGCCACCGAATTAAAGGGCTCCGCTCGTTCCATCAAGGGCTTCCACATCAGGGATGCGCTGGATGCGGTGGCTAGCAGGAATCCCGGCTTGATCAGTAAATTCGGTGGCCATGCCATGGCGGCGGGATTGAGTCTGCAATCAGACAGTTTTGAGGAATTTCAGCAAGCTTTTCAGGCCGAAGCCGCGCGCATGATCGATCCGGAACTGTTGCAGGCCAGGATATTCAGCGATGGCCTGCTGGAGCCGGAGTATTTTAGCCTGGAAACGGCAGCGGCGCTGACCTGGGCCGGACCCTGGGGTCAGGAGTTTCCGGAACCGCTGTTCGATGGCAGGTTCAACCTCATCAACCACCGGCGGGTAGGCGAAAACCACCTGAAGTTAACGCTGAGCCCCTTAACCGCACCGCAGCAATCTCTGGATGCGATTGCCTTTAATGTTGCCTCCGATAAATGGCCCGGCGCCGACGTTAGCGAGATTGAAATAGCCTATCGGCTACAGATCAATGAGTTCCGCGGCCAGCAGACTGTACAACTGATGGTAGAACATATTCTGGCCTTTAGCTGAGTTCGGCTGTGCCTCCCCAGGGATTGCGAACAGCTGTCTGGTCTCTGGGAGGCAGCATACACCATGCTCATGCGTTCAAGGCCGCACGAAATTTCAATTAATCGGGTCTATTTCCATGTGATTCTTCACCCCCGCAGGCGCCGTCTGCGTGCGCGGATATTGGGGTCGGAGGAAGATGCAAGGAAAGATCTGGACTGCCGACTGTAACCATGAAGGAGCGGTTTGTTTTTGTTACTTATTGGCACATAATTGCTGCTCTCGAAGGAGTAGAATTCCATAGTTAAACCAGAGTCGAACCAACTGGAGTGTGAATGCGCGAAACAATTCGTAATAGTCTGATTTTATTAGGTTTAATGGCCGTAGCTGCGAGCAGCTATGGGCAGGTCCACCGCACCGATCAGATCGAAGTCGAACTCATCGCCGAGACCAGGAATGTTGTTCCCGGTGAAACCCTGTGGCTGGCGATTCGGCTAAATTCTATCGAGCACTGGCATACCTACTGGAAATTTGGCGGCGATAGCGGCGAAGCTACCGAGGCTAGCGAGTGGCAGTTACCTGCCGGTGCGACGGCAGGCGACATCGTCTGGCCGATCCCCGAATGGACGCCTTTCCCGGGCAGCGATCTCGTCACCTTTACCTATGAGCGGGAGGTGTTGCTGCCACTACCTGTTTCTGTGCCCGCCGACTATGCCGGCGAGCGCTTTGATATTTCTACCAAGATTGACTGGCAGGTCTGCGACGAGATCTGTATCCCGGGTAGCGCGATGTTCTCCCTGTCACTGCCCGTCGGCGAGTCTGCCCGAGTCGATAGTAAATGGCGGCAGGCCTTCGCCGATACCCGGGCCTTCACACCCGTTCCCGTAGACGCACATGATCTGGTGGCAACCTTCAATGCCTTCGACGGCAATGTCAATGTGATGGTGCAGGCAGAGGATGCCCTGTTTGAGAACGTAGACGAAGTCTGGTTCTTTCCAACCCAGCGACGGATCATGAAATATGCACCGCTGCGCAAGGTCATGCTCGACGGTGATCGGGTGCAACTGTCTACCGAACAACATCGGCGTTACCCCACGGATTTGACCGAGCTGAATGGCTTGTTGTCGTTTGTCGACAGGGATGGCAACTGGCAGGCCTTCGATGTCATTCCGCAACTGACCCAGGTCGCCTGGGATCACAGCATCGAAGTCGAGTTAGTCTCGGAAACCACCAACATCGTGCCCGGCGAAACCACCTGGTTGGGTTTGCGACTGGACCCGGCAGAACACTGGCATACCTACTGGAAAATGGGTGGTGACAGCGGTGAGCCTACCAGCGCCAATGAATGGCTGGCGCCGGAAGGGACCATCATCGGTGAGATTCAATGGCCGGCTCCCCAGTGGTTGCCGTTCTATGATACCGACTTGGTGAATTTTGGTTACGAGGGCGAGGTACTGCTGCCGATCGCGGTGACGCTGCCTGCGGACTTCGACGGCGAGTCGGTCGAGTTTTCCACCCTGGCCTTCTGGAACGTCTGTGATCAGATTTGCATACCCGGCGAGCAGCGCCTTTCGATTACTCTGCCGGTAGCGGCAGCGCCGCAACTGGACCCGACAGCGAGCCAGTTATTCGCCTCGGCAAGGGAAAATCTACCCCTGGTCGATCACAACCTGAAATCAATCATTGCGGTGGCCGGGGAACGGGTCAGCCTGGGGTTTGAATCCCCCGATCACCTTTTTACGGACTCCCGCGAACCATGGGTTCTGTCAGAACACGCCGGCAGCAACAAGACGGACC
>ERZ813253.285-NODE-285-length-19387-cov-3.851454_pt1 | contig 19387 bp, 21 predicted proteins | sample MGYA00520893_ERZ813253 | MGnify/ENA primary metagenome ERZ813253 (study PRJEB31669, sample SAMD00080414) | marine metagenome | biome: oceanic hadal pelagic zone biome; feature: marine hadalpelagic zone; material: sea water | place: Pacific Ocean:Izu-Bonin Trench...
CCAAGAATTGCCGTTATAAGAAAAATGGTAATCATGATTGGCTTGTACCTTTAAGGTGAACTTTGCCGGTTCCTTTACCAACTTCTCCAATCACGATTGCTTGTTCCCCAGATTGTATGAGGTGTGTTGTTATTGAATCTGCAAACGCCGGCCTCACAGCTAAAACATAGCCAATACCCATGTTAAACACTCGATACATTTCCTCGGTTGTAATGTTCCCGTGTTTTTGAAGAAAGTTAAATATCGGTGGAACCTTCCATCTATCAAGATGTACATGCGCATCAACACTGTCGTTCAACGAACGGCAAATGTTTCCCGCCAAACCACCCCCTGTAATGTGTGACATGCCAGAGACAACTTTTTTCACTTTGTATTGACGAAGCAACTTTACAATTTGGCGAACATAAATTTTTGTTGGTTCAAGAAGCACTTCGCCTAGTGACCGGTCGTGGTCAAGGTCTTCGTACTTTTTATAATGATCGAGATCAGCAACAGCAGCGCGAGCGAGCGTAAATCCGTTGGAATGTACGCCGCTCGACGGGAGTCCAATAAGAATGTCTCCTACTTCAACTCGACTTGGGTCAATTGCCCTATCGAGTTCAACAACACCAACAGCAAATCCCACAATATCAAATTCACCCTCTTGATAAATGTCTGGCATTTCTGCGCACTCTCCACCGATCAGAGAACAATTTGATATTTCACATCCTTTGGCAACACCCGAAACAATTTGGGCAGTGGTTTCTGGGTCTTGTGTATGAAGACCGAGGTAATCGAGAAAAATAAGTGGCTCAGCACCCTGTACGATCATGTCGTTGACATTCATCGCAACGCAATCAATGCCAACAGTGTCATAGATTTTCATTTCACAGGCGAGTTTTACTTTCGTTCCAACACCATCCGTGCACGCAACAAGCACTGGGTCCCGAAAATTACGCTTGAAGAGCCGCTCATTGAAGTCCAAACGGAACATACCGGCAAATCCCCCGTGTTCACCAAGGACTCGAGGACCGTGGGTCCGTCGCATCATGGTTTGAATCATTCCAACGAGGCGATCTCCCGCCTCGATATCGACGCCGGTATCAGTGTACGTTAAGGTTTTTTTTGTACTTGATGCCATGTTGTAAAGTGTAGTCATTCGTGGCAGTTGGCGGTATCCTATGTTGTCTTAATTGGAGTAAAGCATGTCAATATTAATCAATGGTGAAACGACAGTGATCTGTCAAGGAATTACGGGCTCAGCGGGTGCATTTCACACTAAAGGCTGTCTTGATTATGGAACGAAAATGGTTGGTGGCGTAACCCCCGGAAAGGGAGGCCAAGTAGACACGAATGGGCTTCCTGTTTTCAATACTGTTGCCGAGGCTGTCAAAGAAACGAGCGCAACAGCAACAATGATTTTTGTGCCTCCTCCATTTGCTGCCGATTCCATCCTTGAAGCGGCTGACGCTGGCATTGAAGTCATTTGTGCAATCACCGAGGGTATCCCCACGGCTGACATGATGAAGGTCCAAGCAGTGTTGCGTGGATATCCAGATTCTGTTCTGATTGGTCCAAATTGCCCCGGAATTATTACACCCGGTCGCAAAACGAGTGGCGAGGGTTCAAATGCGACGTTTGAAAATGGCTGCAAAATTGGAATTATGCCCGGTTATATCCACACAGCACCTAGCGACGCTGCTTCTGGGAAAAGTGTTGGCATCATCAGCCGATCAGGAACGCTCACATACGAAGCGGTCTGGCAAACAAGTTCGCTCGGTATCGGTCAATCTACGTGCGTTGGCATCGGTGGAGATCCTGTCAAGGGCGAAAACTTTATCGAGTTACTTGCTCGATTTAACACGGACGATGAAACTGATGGGGTTGTGATGATTGGTGAAATCGGAGGAAGTGACGAAACAAATGCGGGAGCGTGGGTGCAAGAGAACATGACAAAGCCCGTGATTTCATTTATTGCAGGTCGCACAGCACCAAAAGGTAAGAGAATGGGACATGCGGGGGCGATTATTGGAGGAAGTGATGACACTGCAATTGCAAAGATGGAATCACTGCGAGCAAATGGTGTATTGGTTGCAGAAAGCCCTGCAGACATAGGCACGATGACAGCTTCTGCGTTGGGACTCACTGTAAACGCTTGTTAAAGGTATGCTGTATGAAATCCCAAGGAGGGGAATACGTGACAACGATCAAAGAACGATATGAGACACTCAAACAACGAATAGCTGACGCTGCAATTCGTTCCAACCGAAAACCTGAAACTATTCACCTTGTTGCTGTGACCAAACACGCATCGATGGAAGAAGTTCGGCAACTACTTGAACTTGGACACGTGGATTTCGGCGAAAATAGGGTTCAGCACTATACTCAACTTGCTGCGCAAGTCCAAGAACATCTCGATCGCCGCAGCGAAATTGGTGAGTTAAAACAAACCGAACCTGTTCGGTGGCACTTTATTGGGCATCTTCAACGGAACAAGTGCCGAAGAGTCTTACCCCTTTCTCGTTTGGTGCACTCACTTGATTCCTTGCGACTTGCAGAAGAAATTCAAGAATTGGCCGAGCGACAGAAAATGAATGTTGAAGTACTCATTCAAGTAAATGTCAGCGGTGAAAGACATAAAATGGGCGTTGCGCCAGCAGCGGTGACGCACATTATTGATCAGTTGGACACGATGCCAAACATCATCACGCGGGGGATGATGTGCATGGCGCCACCTGTTGAAGACCCCGAAGAAACACGCCCAGTCTTTTTACGGTGTCAAGAACTTTTTGAAGAGACAAAAACAACATCAAAAGTAGGATCAGAATTTAACATTCTTTCAATGGGGATGTCAAATAATTTTGAAGTAGCCATTGCCTGTGGAGCAAATATTGTTCGTGTTGGTACTGCTTTATTCGGCGAGAACACCGAAGTATCCGACGAGACATCGGTGAAGTGTTCGCAGACGTAAAAAAAACGACCCACGGGATCGTTTCTATCGTGATATTCTATGTGGATGCACGTGCAGGAAATCCTTAAACGAGACGCAACACTTTTCTCTTTTGAATTTTTTCCACCCAAGACAGACAAGGGCTGGGATGCACTTGTAGAGAGATTGCATTCGTTTGAAGCACTCGAACCCTCATTCGTTTCGGTCACGTATGGTGCAAGTGGTTCAACAAGGGATAAAACTCATGCACTCGTGACGCATTTAGCAGAAGAAACGCAATTAGATCCGATTCCTCACTTGACCTGTGTTGGTCATAACAGAGATGAAATTGAACAAATTTTGGAAAAATATGCAGTGGCGGGTGTTGATAACATCTTGGCGCTCCGTGGTGATAAGCCAAAGGATGGTATTGAAGAGAGTGAATTTGCTTACGCTGCCGATCTCGTTACGTTTATTCGAGAGTTTAAAGGGAAAAAGTTTGGCATTTGCGTGGCCGGTTTTCCAGAAGGGCATCCAGAAACCCCAAACCGACTTGTGCAGTTAGATCATTTAAAAATCAAGGTTGACGCGGGAGCGGATTGGATTTGTTCTCAGTTGTTTTTTGATAATGCTGCTTTTTTGGATTGGTGCCAGCGATGCGAGTTGCAAGAAATCAACATACCAAAAGTTGCAGGAATCATGCCGATCACTTCAATTTCTAGTATGAAACGCATGGCTGAACTAGCGGGCGGGACTAATTTTCCGGCCAAGTTATTGAAGCGATTGTATAAATTTCAAGATGATCCAGAATCGGTGAAACAAATCGGCGTTCAATGGGCCGTTGAGCAATGCAGCGATTTATTAGACCACAATGTTCGGGGGATTCACTTTTACACCATGAACCAATCTGCTGCGACGGAAGAGATTTTTCGATCTTTGGGTGCTCCAAGTGGCGGTCGACTCCGAACCTCTTCCTAGTTGGTATCCTCCACACATGAGACGAATACACACAATCATGGCTGCGTTCTGTTGCTCCACCCTTTTTCTAGAGGTCCTGGCACTAGGAGCGGCTGTTCCGCCTACCCCCAACATTCGGAAGGGTCCAGCAACGTGGATGGGGTATGGATTGATGTTTTTGTTTTTCGCAGTAGTTGTCCTCATCAGCATCATGCCTTCAAAACGTGGTCACCAAGACTAACTTCCACCTTTATGGCGGTTGAGAATATCTGTGGGGTGGTAAGGTACAATATGCAAATGCGACAACGGGTTGATACTGTGATGGTTGAGGAGAGGGCTTCCTCATTTACCCAACGATCAATCAAAACGCAATCCAAAACACAGGGATTGCGGCTTGCACTCTCGATGATTGATCTCACGACGCTTGAGGGTAAGGATTCTGATGAAAAAGTTCGCTCACTCTGTCGAAAAGCAATCACGCCTTGGGAAGGTAAAATGACACCACCCCTACCCACGGTCGCAGCAGTTTGTGTGTATCCAAGTCTGGTGACGATTGCCTCAAGAGCCCTCGAAGGATCGGGGGTGAGAGTTGCTTCTGTTGCAACAGGTTTTCCAAGTGGACAATTCCCACTCTCAGTACGCTTGGACGACGTGGTAAAAGCAGTCGAGGCAGGCGCTGATGAAATTGACATGGTGATCAACCGAGGCGCTTTCTTGTCTGGTCGTTACGAAGAAGTCGCCGAGGAAATCAAACAGGTTCGACTTGTTTGTGGCGGGGCACATCTCAAAATAATTCTGGAAACCGGCGAGCTTGAAACGCTTGAAAATGTTCGCGCCGCTTCTGATCTAGCAATTGAAGCCGCAGCATCTGCCGGACCAATAGCAGATGGGGAGGTGTTCATTAAAACTTCTACAGGAAAAGTGAATCCTGCGGCAACCATGCCCGTTACTTTGGTGATGCTAGATGCAATTCAATCATATTTTGATAAAACAGGAGTTCGTATAGGAATGAAACCAGCCGGTGGTATACGCAGTGCGAAACAATCACTGCACTACCTTGTGATGGTGAAAGAAACACTGGGAAATGACTGGCTCACCCCCAAACTGTTTCGTTTTGGAGCCTCAAGTTTAACCAACGATATTTTACGACAACTTGTTAGACAACACACTGGTCGATATACAGCAACATACGATTTTAGCGAGGCTTAAATGACAACTGAAACCCAAAAATCAACAACTCAGCAACCTACAGAATGGGAATACAGCGCAGCTCCAGAGCGGTTTCCAATTTCAATTGAAAGGACAAATAAGTTATTCATTGGCGGTAAGTTCGTGTCACCCAAATCTCGGAAGTGGTTTGCATCGTCAAACCCAGCAACAAACGAAAAAATTGCAGATATAGCAACAGCCGGTGCCGCTGATGTGAATGCAGCAGTTCTTGCAGCAAAAAAAGCATTGCCAAAGTGGTCGAAACTCGCTGGCTCAGAACGGGCAAAATACTTGTATCGCATTGCACGACGAATTCAAGAACGTGCAAGAGAATTCGCGGTTCTCGAAACCATTGATGGTGGTAAGCCTATCAAGGAAGCTCGTGATATTGATATTCCTCTTGCTGCACAACACTTTTTTTACTATGCAGGGTGGGCAGATAAGTTGCAATACGCCTTTGCGGGTCGCTCTGTGCAGCCAATTGGAGTTTGCGGACAAATTATTCCGTGGAATTTTCCACTGCTGATGGCGGCGTGGAAACTTGCACCTGCCATTGCTTGTGGCAACACTTCTGTGCTCAAGCCAGCAGAAACAACCTCACTTACGGCGTTGAGGCTAGCTGAAGTTATGCAAGAAGTTGAATTACCAGAGGGTGTGATAAATATTATCACTGGCGCCGGTGATACCGGTAAGTACTTGGCAGAACACAAGGACATTAACAAACTTGCCTTCACGGGTTCAACAGAAGTTGGAAAAATATTGATGCGAAATGCAGCGGGCACGGGCAAGCGATTGACGCTTGAACTTGGTGGAAAGAGCGCCAATATTATTTTTGCCGACGCTGCGATTGATCAGGCAATTGAGGGGATCGTTTCTGGAATTTATTTCAACCAAGGACACGTGTGTTGTGCCGGTTCGAGGCTGTTTGTTGAAGAACCTATTGTAGAGGAGGTGATTCACAAATTAACGCATCGGATGAAGTCATTGCGGGTTGGTGACCCTATGGATAAGAATACCGACGTTGGTGCAATTAACTCACCTACGCAGTTGCAAACAATTGAGCGTTACATCAAAACAGGTGTAGCAGAGGGTGGGCAGTTACACAAAGCAAATACGCAACGGTTGCCATCGAAGGGTAATTGGTGTAACCCCTGTTTCTTTACGGATATTCAACCAAGCCACACGATCGCCAGGGAAGAAATATTTGGTCCAGTGCTTTCGATCATGACCTTCAGGACACCAGAGGAAGCGATCTCGCGGGCAAATAATACGCCCTACGGTCTGGCTGCTGGCGTTTGGACCGACAAGGGTTCAAAAGTGTTTGAAGTCGCAAAGCGTTTAGAGGCCGGAATTATTTGGTGTAACAGTTACAACAAGTTTGATGCGGCCTCACCCTTTGGCGGCTTCAAGGAATCTGGGTTTGGTCGAGAAGGTGGCATGCAAGGGCTAAAACCCTATGTCAAACTTGTGTAATGGAAGGACGAAATTAATGAGCAGGCTTACAGTTCCAAAAACATATAAGTTGTATATCGGCGGTAAATTTCCGCGTACCGAATCGGGTCGGTCGATCCCAATACTAGATCGTAATGGTGATACTGCTGCCCATATTTGCCACGCTTCAAGGAAAGACTTCAAAGAGGCCGTAGAAGTTGCTGCCAAAGCAGCACCATCTTGGTCGGCGGTCACCGGGTATTTACGAGGGCAAATTATCTACCGAATGGCTGAGATGCTTGAAGGAAGACGGGAGGAGTTTGCTTCTGCTATTTGCGTGACAAGTAAGGTTACGATTGCCTCAGCGAGAAATGAAGTTGACGCCTCGGTCGATCGCCTTGTGTGTTTCGCGGGCTGGACGGATAAGTACCAACAAGTGTTGGGGTGCCAAAATCCAGTCGCAACGAATTTTTATAATTTTACAATACCAGTTTCGCAGGGTGTGACTTGTGTGATTGCTCCAGATGAACCCCCGTTGCTTGGATTGGTTACGATGATCGCCGCTCCCCTTTGTGCGGGAAATACTATCATCGTACTTGGCTCGCAACTCCATCCAATATCAACTGCGATCTTTGGGGAAGTTTGTCAAACGTCAGATGTTCCATCAGGCGTGATCAATTTATTAACTGGTTTGCGTGCAGATCTTATTGAACACATCGCAACGCATCGACAAGTTGCAAGCATTAACGCGTCGGTTTCTAGAAAACAAGACCGAGTCACTATTGAAATTGGCGCGGCCGACAGCATCAAGCGTGTTCACTTTTCATCACTCAGCGGAGACGATTGGTACGACTCAAAACTGGCTGCATCGCCATGGGCTATTGAACCGTTTGTTGAAATGAAAACTATTTGGCATCCCAGCGCATTGAGGTAACGACATCATTTTTGAAGCATCGATGCTCGCACCTCTTTTACAACATTAATTAACCGAGGGTCAATTAATTTATTTTTTGATCACTGCACTATCGCGAAGTTTATTACCCGAACTGGGCGTGAACGTTGCAAAGACTCGCACTGTTGAAAGATCTATGGGAACTTCGTTGAAGTGGATGAGGTACGTTCTTGTTAATCCATCAAATCGTTCTTGGTTCGTCTTGGCATTGGCAAGGTCGATAGATTTCACAGTATCTTTGATGTTTACTCCAGAGAGTGTAAGAACGAGCATACCGATTGCCCTGCACTGAAAGGCATCGCCATCTTTGAAGGCGACATGCACAATAATCTCTTCTGGATTTTCTTCGCCAAGTTTCACCTTAAATCGGCTTAATGGATGTACATGCAATGATTGTGGTGTGTATGCCCAAGTATCGACCAGGGTTGGTCCGCCCTGTTTGGGTCCTTGATGACACGCAGCACAAAAAAATACCGCCATGGTGATGATCACCATGGCGATTCTTACATACATAATTGTTAATAATGTCAACCTAGCGCTCTATCAACCCATCATCTCGTCAATCATACGATTAACAGCGATGTCCAACCTGTCGTCAGTAAGGTATGTGTTGTTTGATATGGCGTCTTTGACCGCGTCGATTTTATCCTGCCGCACATCAGGGAGTTGATGAATTTTCTCAAGCAGTTGTGCTTGTTGAGAAAACTCAACTCGGTCTGTTGTGAGCGTAGTTTCAACAGTGCTACTGGCAGCGATTTCGGTTGTTGCTTCGGGAGCAACAACCTCAACCGGTGGGGTCGTTGGAGTTGTTTGCCCTGCAGCACCAGTTGCTGTGTTTCCGATGACTGAAATTTCAGACATATTCATACCTTTCGTGCCAAGGTCTATGACCGCTGGTCTTTCCTCAAGTTTCACGCTAGCCAAGTCATAACCAGCTCAAATGTTTCCAAAACTTCCCTAACTTCTAACCATGTGCGAACAAGACTTCTTAGACACACGCATCAAATCGACCACCAAGCCTAACACTTGACGCTACTTTTTTATCGTACAAACGTGCTGTTTTTCTTCAATTTTACAGAAAAACACAGAGTTTTCGTAAAGTCCGATAGTACACCCCACCAGCGGTTATAAACGCGGGTTTTTGAAGAACGTTTCCTATGATAGGATGGCTCCTATGGCACGGTTTTTATTCGTTTTATTCGTCCTGTTCATGTCGTACACCCCTATTTGTTGCGGTCCTGAAACTACTCCCGCAAAAAGGTCTACTGAGATAGACCAGATTGATCTATCCGCATGGGGGTATGAAGAGGAAGTAAAACCCAAACGAGTCATCAACCCAGATTCAGGTAACGCAACATACGCCATTACGGTTGCTACCTTTACAGGCCCACATCATGCTGCCGCTGCACGTGATGCTGCATCTTTGTTCGTATTGTCGCAACCCACAATTGGAAGAATGCTTGTAGTTCGTCCTAGGCGCCGCGGTTCAGTCCTTACGTATGGGTCCTATACCGGCTACGTCGACCCGCGTGTAAAAGAAGATATGAAAGCATTGAGAAACGTACGCCTTGCAAATTCTCAACCGGCATTTGGCCAAATGATCATCTCGAAGTTCAGGTCACCACGTTCCATGCAATCTCTTCACCCTTATGATCTTTGGACAGTTCGCCGAGATTATCCCACAGTGGTTCCTATCTACACTCTTGATGTTGCAATCTGGGGGGATTTTGAGAGTGGTCAACTTCCGAAGAAACAACGCAGGAAACTCGCAGAGCAGTATGCTGCGTCATTGCGATCCAAGGGTTTCGAATCATACTTTTATCATGATGACGAGAAAAACCTTAGTTCTGTCACAGTTGGTTTGTTTGACCACAACGCAGTTGATGCTGAAACAGGTTTTTATAGTTGGGAAGTAGATTCACTCATATCACAATTTCCAAAGCGGCTCGTCAATGGTGAAGAGCTATTAGAACTTCGGAATGTCGGTGACCCATCCTTGGGAATGAAAGCCCAACAGCCACGTCTCGTGGAAGTACCAATCGATTAACTACCCCCTAAAACGCGATTTTCTTCGATTTTAAGGGCTTTTGAACCAAGAAATACAAGCGTCATCGTTCTAAAAGCTTTTACATTGAGATAGTTGTTCACCTCGCAAAGCGAAACTGCAGCAAGTTCATCTAGCCGTTCTTGTAACGTTCTTGTTTTACCAAGTGCGTACTGGTCACCGAGCAATGACTTCGCCCTTGCCGCGGTCGATTCACCACTCATCACTGTGCCCGCGCGTAATCGCGTGATTGCTCTATCAAACTCTTCATTTGTGACACCCTCTCTCAATAGAGCAAGTTGATCAAGGATGACATTGATAGTTTCTGTTGCGCGCTCAGGTGTAGTACCCGCATGAACCCGTACTGTAGAGTTTTCTATTGAAGATTGATAAGAAGCATGAACGCTATAACAGAGAGATCGCTTTTGACGAACTTCTGTAAATAACCTTCCGCTTGATGCACCACCAAAAATAGAAACGGCAATTCTTTCAAGAATCGAATTTTTATCACCAGCATCAGGCGCATCCATCGCTAAGCCAATATGAACCTGTGAAGTATCTTGCTTGATGTGGTGTATTCCTCGATTTGGTGTTGAACATGCCTTTGGTAGGGAACCTGTGCCCGACCAGTCATTCGTTTTAGAATGAACAGCATCCTGTATTTCAGCATGATCGACATCACCAGTAATTGAAAGGATCGAACCCGCTGGACAAACCGAACTCTGATAGACATGTTGGATACGTTCGATCGTTGCAGATGCAATAGCTGTTGCTTCCCCATATGTAGAACGATTAAACGGAGAGGGAAAGTGGTGTTTATTTAACTCGAGGCTCACAAGTCTTGGGGGATTGTCTTGAAGCGAATCAATCGCCTGTAAACAGAGTTGTTGACTGGGAATCAATCCCTCGGCAGGCAGTTTTGGACACAAAAACATGTCAAAAACGGGGTTTATTGCCTCATGTATTTTAGATCCTAGCGATAGTGCATGCAACGTAAGAAGGCGTACACCGCAAGTGATATCTCGGCGAATTCCAAGCATGTCTAAGAGCTGGGTGTGTTCTTTGTCTGAGAGCCCGCCTGCACCGCGGAACATGAGTTCTGTAAGCAAGACGCTGTCACCATCATGTTCATTGGTCGCAACACCCGCGGGAACCAACCACTCAAGGGCAGCGGTTTGAACATCAGGGACATGTTCGGTGATGAGGTGAAGACCATTGTCGAGTGTAACATGTTGAATTGATTGCATGAATTTGAAGCATACATAACAAATACAGGTGTTGTTGACAAAAAAACTTAATTATTTTTTCAAATTTTTTATATTGAATTTACTTCAAAAACATGTTGTTATACAAATATAAAATTGCGAGACGAAATTAGCGCGCAAACACATAGTTTTTTAAAAAACAAGTTTAAATTTGTTATAAGTATAAAAAAACAAAAAAGTTACAACGATTAATAAAGTTGTGTTTTTACGCGACGCGCAAAGAAAAAACCGCTTGTAAAGTGGTTACGCAAGTGTTTTTGCGCGCAAATAGATAAAAACAAACGGCTTGCGAGTTACCTTATAAACAAAACGTTAAAAAAAATAATCAAGACTCTTGCAAAACGAGTCCGATATAGGGTACAACTCTATTGGCGGAACGTCCGCCAGTGGTCCGAACGCGCGTTAGTACTGATACAAGGAGGTCAATGATCATGGCCAAAAAAAAGAAAAAAGTGACTCGCAAGAAAGCGACTCGCAAAAAGGCAACAAGGAAGAAAGCCACTCGCAAGAAGGCAACTCGTAAGAAAGCCACTCGCAAGAAGGCCACTCGCAAGAAGGCCACTCGTAAGAAAGCCACTCGTAAGAAGGCTACTCGCCGCCGACGAAAAAAATAAAATCGCGGCATGTACGGATCACATGAGATGGCCCCTTGTCGGGGCCGTCTTTTCTTATGTGGGTGTGTATTGAAACTTGGCAAGAATTATGGGATAATCTCATAGAATCTACTTGCGGCTTGTATCGCAAATGTATTTACTTCAACAAAAAGATCACTACGTATGACACACATCATTGCAGAACCATGTATTGGAACAAAGGACACATCGTGCGTAGACGTTTGCCCAGTTGACTGTATTCATCCCATGAGTGACGATGATCGCCACGAAGGATCAGAGATGTTATATATCGATCCAGATACATGTATTGATTGTGGTCTTTGTGTAGATGAATGCCCCGTACAGGCAATTTTTCCAGAAGAAGATCTCCCAGAAGAATGGCACAAGTACATTCAAATTAATACCGACTATTTTGAAGAGTAGTTTGTTTGATTATTCAATACTGGTACTGCACCCAAGGAGTCATTCTCACATTTCTTGAGAGAAGCCTACACACCCGAATCAGCATCGGGCTTTTCAGTCCAGTCATCGACAGCCTTGCCTAAGTCAAACTCACTTTTTTGTGTTTTTCGATATCCGAGTTTCCTGACGACTTCAAGTACATCGGTCCACGTTGGAAATGAACGGTTGTTTGCCTGCTTAAATGCATTGATCGCCATGAGAAACTGAAATTGGTCTTGAGTCATTTCCCCCTCTTCTGCTGCCTTTACAAAATCACTGAGCCTACGACCGGGGCCACGCCTTCTATCCAAATCACTCTCAGACCCCTCGATTTCGCGACGATCTAATCCACCTCTGCGGTCAACAATATCATCATGTTTGTCAGGATTGTTACTCATGGCTGTAGGATATCGTGCACGTGAAATTGTGTAACAGGTAGTTCCGCGTATGATGCCCCTCCACACTCTCTTATGATGCCCAATTCAAAATTAAAAGAACAAACAGGTCTAAACGTTGGAGCAACTCTCATGGCATGGGTATTTCCGGGTTTGGGTCACATGAGCCTTGGCCAATACCGCAGAGGGCGTTTTATTTGCCTTGGCGTTCTGTTCTTAGTGGTCATGGGTGTACTCGTTGGCGGGATTGACGCTGTAGACCACAAGCACGACGGGCTCTGGTTTATCGCCCAAGTATGTTGTGGACCGATTGTCATTGCAATTGATATGGCAACCCAGTTTTTCATTGTCGATGCACCAATTGAAAAACGAGCGACTCTTGTTGGTTTAAGTCACGTCAATGAAATTGGGACACTATTCGTTGCAATGGCTGGTTTGATGAACTTTGTTGTCATTCTCGATACACTGCACACAAAACGTCATGTTGACCTTGAACGCAGAGTTAAGGATCAGGATTCATGATGGTAGCATGGATTCCATTTCTAGAACCAATGAACGCAATTCAACCATGGTGGTATCTCTTGTTGATACCAATGTCTTTTGGAATTTCAGTGATCTATAAAGCGCTGCACGAAGACAACTTTTTGAAATATTGGCGATCGGTCTTCGTAATGACAACGCAAGTTGTACTTGGCATTTCTCTATTGGCAGTTGGCATGGGTTTATTTATCCAAATCGTCATTCCACTGGTTACCCAGCCATAAGTTTCAGTTCTTCGGGGTGTTCATTGAGCCAGAATCGAAGTGCTTTGTAAATGTGTTGAAGTCGCTGGCTTACCCTTGACTCACTACAACCTATGCTTTGTCCGACCTCAAGCATACTGAGTGATTCATAATAGTAGAGTGTAAGAATCAACCGATCTCGTTTGTCTAGGCACCTGCAAATCCAATGATGCGTGTCATTTTGTTCAGCAACACGCGTCTGAACATCGTTGCCAATGTAATGAATTGGTGCGCAGTCATATTCACTATCGAACTCGGTTGTTTGCATGCCTATTGTTGATGGTGCGTGGCCATCGCGATACACCGTACAAAATTCCATCTCATTCAAACCCATGCGAAGTCGCAACTCTTCCTCGGTTGGGTTGCAGCCAAACTCTTTGTTGAACGACATTCGCTCTTCTTCAAGCATTTTTGTACGGGCTCTTGCAAGTCGTGGTACTGGGTCGTCACGGCGAAGTTGATCGTGCATTGCGCCAACAATTCTTAGACGTGCAAATGCCTCAAAGCAAACATTTCTAGTTGTGTCATATTTATCAAGTTGGCTATTCAGTGCAATGAAGGCGCATTGTTCAAGATCCTCGGGGTCAACGCTTTTTGGAAGTCGAGCCGCAAAGTTTCTTGCAATGGGTCTAACGAAGGCAACCATGTAATGTTCTAGTAGTTGGTCGCGAGTTTCCCTACACCCACAAGCCTTGAAATGTGACATTGCGCATGTGACCCACGCTTCACTTGCGGGGAATGTTTGCGGCTTTTTTGCTTCTATGATTGCTTCTACTTTTCCATGTTGCGGCAAAAAATCGCCGCCGTCCTTCTTTGGATGACTAACCATTTGTATTCGTCCCTGAATATGATTGCGATGTAAGGGCTTCGCGCGCTGTGCGCCGCCCAACTCCTACTCATCGTCGGCAGGAACCCTCTCTCAATAATTGTTATTACATAGTCATTGTAAAGAGTAACAGCATGGTCAACGTGACCGATCTTCTTGCCATCGTGATCGCCTAGGATCAATGTTTGGCTTGCCCAGAAGAGATCAACAGTGACGGGAATGTAAACGTTGTTGACGTCCTTATTGTCGTTGGAAATTGGGGGTAAGAAGCCTTAGTCACGTAGGGCTATTGCCACTGCTAACGCGATGGCGTACACTTACCCATTGGAGTATCACACCTTATGGCAAAACTGTTCTATACCCTTGAAGAAACCTGCTCAAAACTTGGTAAGTCTCAGGACGAAGTCAAGGAAATGGCTCAATCTGGTCAACTTGACGAGATGCGAGATGGTGAGAACATGATGTTTAAGCGTCAACAAGTCGATTTACTTGCCGATGACCCAGAAGCAGAATCGGGAGAAATAGAACTTGATCTCACAAGTGGTGCATCTGGTTTTGATTTAAACATTGAAGACACGCCAAAAGAGGATACTTCGCCCCCAGACGCATCTGATGATGATTCGGCTAGTGGAAGCGGTTTTGACCTAAGCGGCAGTGGCATGGGATTAGCCCAAAGCGGTAGTGCTGCGGGGTTAGATCTCGGGGGCAGTGCAAGTGGTATTGGTTTTGATTTAGGTGACAGCGGTAGTGCTGCTGGATTTGATTTGGGAGAAACGGGAGACGCGACAGGTTTCGGTTCTGCTTTTGATGGTGATGATGATTCTGCAGAAACTCGCGTAAGTGACGCCGTTGATGAAGAACTTAGTTTGGAATCAGTTGGCAGTGGCAGTGGTTTGCTTGACCTCACCCGTGAATCTGATGATACGTCACTTGGCGCGGAACTCCTTGACGAGGTTTGGGAAGGTGGCGACAGTGGCGAGTTTGGTGCAAGTGCATCGGGCTTGTTTGAAACAACAAGCGAAGGTGGGGGTGCGACGCCGACGGCCTCTCCACAAGCAGCAGCAGCGCCAATGGGGCTTGCTGTACCAATGATGGCAGTAGCGTACGACGGAAAATGGTCAGGCGCAGGAACGGGTTTTATGCTTGGCGCGTTTCTTGCTCTTACAGCCGTCTTGTTGATGATTGTCAGTTCACTGGCGGGCGTTGGTCCACGATTGGCAACAATGATGACCGACAACGTTGCGATGTATGCAGGCGGGCTTGCTGGTATTGCGATCATTTTTGGTCTGGTTGGCATGTTTATTGGCAAAGCCAGCGAGTAACACGTAAGTGACACTCACGAAGTATGGCTGGAAGCAGTGGTTGATAATCACTGTGGTTCTTGTGATTCCACTCTGGTTTTTCATGGCGTTTGGGTGGTGGATTGGCGTGGTTGCAGTGGTTGCCCTCTGGCTTGCCCTCGTCTCATTCTTTCGTAATCCTTGGCGACGCATTCCTTCGGGTTTAGAAGCGGGGACCATGTTAAGCCCAGCTGACGGCACAATTTCTGCAATTGAAAGAGTGGACCACCACGAAGCAATTGGCGGCGAAGCACTCATCATTCGAGTTTTTCTGAGTGTGTTGAACGTGCACATCAATCGAGTCCCTTGCGACTGCACGTTAAAAGAGATGATCTATAAACCCGGAAAATTTCTTGATGCACGTACCGAAGAGTCGGCGAGAGTAAACGAGTCGAATTTACTTATATTAGACAATGATGGCGAACCACTTGGCGTTCGTCAGGTTTCTGGTAAATTTGCACGTCACATTATTTGCCCAATTCAAATTGGCGACATCTTCACGCAGGGTCAACAATTTGGCATGATTAAATATGGTTCTACGACCGAACTTATTTTGCCACGGCCAGGGGATGTACAAGTGATGGTGAACATTGGCGACAAAGTGAAGGCCGGTCTCACCACATTTTGCGTGCTTCCAATAAAACTATCCCGCGGATAGTGTTTTTACAGCCAGATTCGCTTCAATAGTTGAACAAACGGGTCGTTGCTTCCCTCACGCTCTTCAAACACCTGAAGCCCGCGTTCGATCATTTCTCGATCACCGATTTGATGACCGAGGTACGCCAACAAGAAGGCATACGTTCCACCATCACGCTCTTCGTCGAGTCGTTTTGTGATGAGAACAGCCGCCTTCACAAGTTCAAGTCTTGGAGGCAATAAGTTTTCTGCGTAATCAACATCGATCATCTCAGGTTGAAGGGAGAGCAATGATTGCAGTATGAGTGATGCTGAGAGGTATAAACCTGCGCCAATTCTGGAGTGCCCAAGGCCGGCGGTTGCAAGAGGGTGTCCAGGTACGAACCGCAGTGCACGATCATATCGTCGCTCTGCCCAGAAATACTCTTCACTATCAAAACGTTCTTGTGCAAGCACCATCAACTCATTAAACCTTGTTTTGTCTTTACTTGTGAGTTGTTCAATTCGTTGACCATGTTTCAGAATGAATGCAATTTCAATTCGACCATCTTCTTCTTGAGTTTCTAGTTCAGCCGTGCTATCTTCTATACCATCGAACTCGTCTTCTTCGTCGAACCGTATTGTTCCTGCAAGTTGTCCCTGTAACAAGTTGTACTGTTGGTCAAGCCAGCCCACGGGTTGCCCTGCGATAAGTGGAACTACTTCTTTTTGTTCAATAGCCCTTTGGTGCACTACACCAAGAATGAAATCGTGAGATGATGCTATTTGTTGGTTTTCGTGCATTCGTCCCTGACCCAAACCCGTGTCCTTAACCCAACGGTTGACGAGATTTTTTAGTCCAATTCCGTTATTGATATCTTGCTGCGCCCTTGCAGCATCCCACGCTGTAAGTCCCAGTACGGTGGCATAGTTGGTCGTGTCGAGCGCTATTCCGCGAAGCGAAGAAGCAGTGATATAACCACTACCTTCGGCTGTTCGTAGATTTCCAACGGGGATCGATGACCACTGTTCTTGCGATGGGTCGTACGTTGAACCTGTTGCTAGAGATAATACATGTTGTCCGATTTGCCTTGTAGACCACGAACTTGGATAATTTAGTTTTGCAGATTGATCGCTCGTGTCGTCATTGGCACTCCAGGCGTGTGAAAAGGATTGCATTGATTGACCAATTCTCATTTTCATTGGAGACTGAGCCCAGTGGTCAATGAAACGGGGATTGAAGTAACTCGTATCCCCCTGAGAAAGAAATTGGACGGACTGGTTGTTCCAGTTATTCCAATACCAAGGGCTGTTTTCCAACGTGTCGGCAAGTAAATCTGCACCTGCATCCGCAGCATCGGAGATCAGTTGCATGTGAGCTTCTGATCCAAGACCAACCCCATCGTTGAAACTCCTTCCCGAAAGAACACTGTTTGTTCGTATTTCATTGTTGCTCGTTCCACGAGGCAAGTTTCTACGGTAGTTTTCACGACCAGATGTGGATAAATTATTATCAAGTGCATTGCCCGTACCAAGGGCATCTTGGGCTTGCAACGAGCTCGTAACAATTAGAACAGATGGAATGATGTACAGAAAGGTTCGCATGTTGATCTCCAGTGAGAGCGTATCCTACATACACTGTGCGATATGACACAAGAAACACGATATGTCACAACGCCAATTTACTATGTAAACGATAAACCACATATCGGCCACGTCTACACCACAACGTTGTGTGATGTGTATGCAAGGGCGATGAGAAACGCTGGGCACGACGTATTTTTCTTGACCGGAACCGATGAGCATGGTATTAAAGTCGAAGAATCGGCTGAAAAACGCGGTATGACACCCCAAGCACTCGCTGATGAAAATTCTGCCATCTTTCAATCGATCATGGGGACGTTTTTACTCACCAACGATGCGTTTATTCGTACAACGGATCCAAAGCACGAGTTACAAGTACAAGGATTGGTTTCGAAATTACTTGAGAGTGGTGATGTCTATTTGGGTGATTTTGAGGGTTGGTACGATCAAGGCCAAGAGGAGTACCACACCCAGAACAGTGCGAGAAAACTTGATTATAAATCACCAATCAGTGGCAAACCCCTCGTGCGTGCGACTGAGAAAAATTATTATTTTCGCTTGAGTGCATACCAAACGAATCTTGAAAAACTGTTTGTAGATCATCCTGAATTTGTTCGACCCGAAGGTCGGCGCAACGAAGTGCTTGGCCGTTTGCGAGAGGGTCTTCAAGATGTTCCAATAAGCCGAACAAACTTTTCTTGGGGTGTACCCATGCCAAATGACTCGGAGCACGTCATTTATGTTTGGATTGACGCCCTGTTTAACTATATCACTGCACTTGGTTTGGGTGATGTAACAAGTGTCGAATTCAAAGAACGAAATCAATACTGGCCAGCTGCATACCACGTGATGGGAAAGGAAATATTGTGGTTTCACGCAGTCATTTGGCCAGCCATCTTGATGGCGCTAGAGTTGCCATTGCCAAAATGTATTTACGCACACAGTTTATGGATCAGAGAAGGGCGAAAGATGTCAACGTCTCTTGGCAACTTTATTGATTTAGAAAGTATCGAACAATATATCGACGAGTATTCAATGGATGCGTTGCGCTATTACCTTGTAACGCAAGGGCCCCTTGGATCTTCCGACGCAGACTTTGTTGCAGAAAAATTTCACGAAATCTACAACGCTCACCTTGTGAACACGGTTGGGAATTGTATAAGTCGCGTGACAGCGATGATCGAAAAATATTTTGATGGTGTTGTACCCGCTCAAGGCGACGAGACCCAACAATTTGCAGATACCAACTGGCCAACAATATGTGAACAAGCCTCAAGCGTATCGCTTGAAGCGATGGAAAACTTTTCCCTGCAGGAAGCAGTCGAGAGCGCAATGGGGATCATTCGAAAAATTGATTTGTTTATCAATGAAACAGCACCATTTAAACTTGCAAAAGATGAAACGAAACAAGCCGAACTTGGCACAATACTCTATCAATGCCTTGAAGCCTTGAGAATTGCATCAATGCTACTTCACCCAGTTATTCCCGAAAAAATGGACGAATTCCATAAAGCAATTGGTGTTGAACTGCCAAGTGGTGACATTCGACCTTTGCTTGCATGGGGCGGCATGAAGGCAGGTACAGCGGTGAAAAAAATCGCACTGTTTCCACGTGTTGAGACAGTTGCAACGTAAACACTATCCGCGGATCAATTTATTCTTGCACAGCACCAGTCATCGTAGGTCCTGGAACTTCGCCATGTCCACGAAGTGCATCAGAAACTTGAGTGTTATTAGGATCAATAGCCCACGCTTCTTTCCAGCGTTGAAGCGCTAAAGTGTCATCTCCGAGCTGTTCTGCAAACGATGCCGCAACGATGTATGGCTTAGATGTCTCACCAGCGTCTAATGCGATCGCTGTATTTATTGCCATGGTTGCATTGTCCGGATCGCTGATGGCCATTGCATATTCGGCAAAGCGTGTCCACGCACGAACGGTTTGCTGTTCTGTTGCTTGTTGTTCTAAAAAAGTAAAGAGTTTATTTTCATCTCCAGCCGCCAGATAACTCTCAGCAAGTAAATCA
>ERZ813253.286-NODE-286-length-19340-cov-12.149846_pt1 | contig 19340 bp, 18 predicted proteins | sample MGYA00520893_ERZ813253 | MGnify/ENA primary metagenome ERZ813253 (study PRJEB31669, sample SAMD00080414) | marine metagenome | biome: oceanic hadal pelagic zone biome; feature: marine hadalpelagic zone; material: sea water | place: Pacific Ocean:Izu-Bonin Trench...
TTTTCTTCTTTTGTGGGAAAATTCTCAGGTGATTCGTAATATGATACCATCCAACCCTCCGGTAATTGCCAATAATAAACCTAAATTATTAGATCAGGTTATATTCACGGTTCAAACTCGTTATTACTGCTGGTCTACTGAAAAAATGTTGCAATTGGATTTTTCAATAAATTTTATTCTATGCTTTGCGACTCACCTTTTGGAATCCGGATACGATATCAGAACCATCCAAGAATTAATGGGTCATAAAAAACTGGAAACTACCATGATATATACCCATGTTTTACATAAAGGACCGCTTAGTGTAAAAAGTCCGGGGGATACATTATAGTCAGATTTTTAAATTCTGCATATACGGCTCAAAACCGCAGTATATCAAAAATCGGGTTGCAATATATAAAGGGTTAGCTACTTGGAAACATAAACAAATTAGAAAGGGTTCTCCATCATGAAAAAAATATTGATGTTGACATATTTAGTGATAGCAATTAACTGTGTTTTGGGACAAACTACCGAAGATACTACTAAAAAAATACTTCCTCTAAATTCTAGTTTAGGTCTAGAATTAATTAATGTTAAAGCAGATGTAGTTGATCATAATGGCAAAGAAGGAATTTTAATCTCAAAAATCGAAGGGGAAATTAAAGGCGAAACTCTTGTAGTTATCCCAGAGATTAATTTTAAAGATGGTATTATCGAAATAGAATTAACGGGTGAACCAACAGCTGATGCAGATCCCCAAATGCGGGGATTTGTTGGCATTGCTTTTCGTGTTAATCCGTCAGACTATTCTAGTTATGAGTGCTTTTACCTTCGACCAAATAATGCTCGAGCCAACAATCAATTACAAAGAAACCATTCAACTCAATATATTTCTCATCCAGAGTTTCCTTGGTATAGGTTGAGACAGGAAAATCCTGGACTTTATGAATCTTACGTTGATTTAGCACCGGGTGAGTGGATAAAAATTAAAATCGTAGTGGATGGTAAGACAGCAAAACTATATTTACACAACGCAGAACAACCCAGTCTAATTGTTAATGATCTAAAACATGAAGATTCAGAAGGTAAGATAGCTCTATGGTTGCATTCATCAACTTTAGCTCGTTATAGAAACTTAGTTGTAACACCAAATTAGATATACACTAACTAAATGCAGCTAACCCCCAATCCACCTGACATGTAAACTTGTGAGGTAAATTTGATGAGCTGCATAGAAATAAAATACTGAATCATTTAGAGAAATCCTTCCAGCAACATACCGATTAGCAGCCATGTCGGTGACCAGACCTTTTCTATATTTATTATCTGTGAAACTCTGTGTTCATTTGTAGTTAATTTAACTATAAGCCTCTTCCAAGATTTCATATGACCACAACCACTAAACTCTGGCGCATCATTGACCTCATTAACTGGGGCGCCGATCATTTTACCACAAAGGGCATGGATAATGCCCGGCGGGAAATGGAATGGTTTCTCTGTGATATTCTTAAATGTGAACGTATTGATTTGTACGTTCGCTTTGAAGAAGTAATGGATGAAGGCGAACTTGAAATTTTTCGCACTATGGTGAAACGCAGAATTGCCGGCGAACCTTTTCAGCATATTATCGGTAAGGCGCCCTTTTATGGCAGAGATTTTATCGTTAATCAAAAGGTCCTCATCCCCCGCCCAGAGACAGAGATTCTCATTGAACGAATGAAAACAAATGGAAACGTAAATTCCCTATTAGATATTGGTACTGGCACTGGCTGTATTGCAATTACTACAGGATTAGAAAATTGGGTTGAAAATATATTTGCCACCGATATTTCTCAATCTGCCCTTGAAATTGCCACTGAAAATATGAAACTTCACAATCTAGAAAATATTCAATTTGCCCGCCACGATTTTTTATCGCAAAACTTCAAAACCAAATTTGATGTGGTAGTTTCCAATCCTCCCTACATTGCTGTAAATGAGATGAATTCCCTTCAAGCCGAAGTGCGAGATTATGACCCCCCATCAGCCCTCACAGATAATGGTGATGGTCTATCCTTTTACCGCCGTTTTGCTGAACAATTTGAGAATCTATTAACTAGTGACGGCTATCTTCTGCTTGAGTTTGGTGGGAATGCCCAAAAAGGAGCTGTGGAATCAATCTTTCAAAATGTTGGTCTTAATACTGAATTTTTCAAAGACCTACAAAATGATTGGCGGGTGATTGAGGTGCGCAGATGAATCGTCTCTTTGCCGGCATCCAAATTCTCCGACCTTTGAATATGATTTTAAGTCTGTTTGCCGTATTCATAGCTGCATGGCTGGTAAACGGTATTACCTCTTCCCTGCTTCCTTACACCGCGCTTGTGGTTCTCTGTTTCGCCGGAGCATCCAATATTCTAAATGACGTACTGGATATTCATATTGATGAGGTGAATCGGCCGGATAGAGTCCTCTCCTCAGGCAGACTTAAAGTTCGGGATGCCCTTATTATTATGAGCGTTCTGTACGCTTTGGGTATTATGGCCACAAGCTATCTGCATCCATTAGGCAGGCAGATTGCCCTTATTTTAGTATTGCCCTTACTTGTTTTATACACACCACTATTTAAACGGCTGCCATTTATTGGCAATCTGGTTGTGGGTTCAATTTTGGGATTGGTATTTATCTTTACTGAAGGAGCAATTACTGGTCATGTGGATAAAATGTGGATACCTTTCTGTTTGGGTACTACCCTTTCTACCATTCGCGAACTGGTAAAAGATGCTGTGGATATGGATGGGGATGCTGTAGGTGATTTACAAACCTTCCCCAGAAAATTTGGCCTTGTGGCAACTCTCTGGCTGCTGCGCATACTCACCATCTGCCTCTGTCTTGGTGCGTCAATTCCCTGGTTTGAGAATTGGTATGGAAATTACTATTTCATTTTACTGATTGGGGCTGTCGCATTGCCATCATTATACGCTGTGTTCATTCTTTTACATGAAAGCTCTGGGTCAAATGACTATGCTATAACTGCAAAAGTTTTCAAAGCAACCACAATTGGTGGAATGATGGTGATTCTATCAAGTGCTTTTTGATGATTGGGGGCAGTGGCAGGGTTACAGGGATTGAAAGTAGTAAAATTATATCAATCAGATGGGTATCATGCTGAATTCATAGACCCGTCAGATGGTTAAAACAACCAATTCCTAAGTGCCCAAATATATAGGTGTTTGATTAATAGCCCTGTCCTTTGGGGCAGGGATTAAATTATTTCAACCCAAAACGGGAATTACCGCCATAAATGATGGAGCAAGAAAAATTAAATTATTTTTGCGCTATCTCGTGTCTTTCGTGGGTCAGAACTACTAAACAGCTCCTTCATCAAATTTTTCTTAGTGATGGCGGAAGCTGTCACCAATCCTGAAAACAGGGCGCTGGTGACCCCAACCGTTAAGACATCCTGCCCAGTTAAATAGAGATTCTTAATTTCTGATTTGGGCTTCAGCCATTTCTGGTGAAAGCGATTAGGCGTATGGTCAATTCCATAGAGCTCTCCTTTGGGATAGTTAGCCAAACTCTTCACGGAAAGAGGAGTGGAAAGTTCGCTGTAAGCCATTGCTTCTTTTGCCTGGGGAACATGCTCATATACTTTTTCTAATATTCGTTCACTGAGTTTTTCTTTCATTGTTTCATATTCGTCTCCCCGATTTTTCCAGGGTTTGTCCTTCCAATTATCATACTCTGACCAATTGGCAACTGTTATGGCTTCCATTGTTGCAAATCCGGGATGCTCATCTTTAAAAGCGGGATCCTTCGCCGAGGGGAAAGAAACATATACTACCGGTAATTCCTTAGTTGAATCCTGCATATAATTGGCTACATTCAGATCATGGTTATAACCGGGATAAATCCACAAATTAGTATTGCCCAGTTTCAGTTCCTCAGCAGATTTATTCAAACCAATATAAAGACACATATAACTGCTGGTTGGTGTAATGGTTTTAAGTTGAATGGACATCTGTGAGAAAGCCTTGTTACTTCTTAGAAATTTGCCATAGGTATTCATCACTCCTGCAGAGCTGATGATGAGGGGAGCCAAAATTTCATCCCCCTTTTCTAAACGAACACCAACAGCCTTTCCTTTGTGGGTAATGATTTCATCCACACCTGCATTTACATATAATACACCACCCATACTTTCGAGATAATCCACAGCCGTTTCGGCAATTCTACGGGAAGTTCCAATAGGATAATTTCCGCCGTCCAAATAATGTCGCACCACCATTGCATGCATGGCAAAACTACTGTCCCCTGGTGGAAGTCCATGATCGCCCCATTGGCCGCTGAGAACACCAAGAATAGTTTCATCATCGAATATATTCATAATCACTTCTCTGGTGGTTTTATCTGAATGTTTAAAGAATTTTCGGGTCATTTTATTGTAGGTGAAATTCCCCAGCCAGTTGGGCAGTGCTTTATTGGCAAAATAGGATTGACCCGATTTAACAGCCTCATCTACAACTTGAATATACTTAAGCAATTTATCTTTCGTGCCGGGAAAATATCCAGCCATATCCTGAATGAATTGCTCACGGGGAGCTACAAAATTGTACTGCTTATCGGGGAAAATAATTCGGTCATAATTATCCTCCATCTTATGCCATTCCAATTTACCGTTACTTACCAGATCAAATAATTTTCGCACAGGAGAACGGGGATTATGCACCTCACCAATATAATGAATGCCCACATCCCATTCATAGTCATCCCGCTTGAAGGTATGCGTCCAGCCTCCTGCTTTAAAATGTTTTTCCAGGATGAGGACTTTTTTACCCTCTTTCGCCAATAGAATGCCAGAAGTTAACCCGCTTATTCCTGAGCCAATGATTATTACATCATATTTATTATTGGCATATTCACTACGCCAACCAGACCATTTCTTCAATATAATTTCCTTTCAGTTTATATGGAAATTTAGGACAGATGGATGGGATTTAAATCAATAATTAGATTAACTTTGCCCTATGAATTTGAAATTAATCCTTCTATTTATCTTCTAAAATGATTTCTGCAAATACAACCCATGTGGGATTGGTTCGAAGTGAAAATCAAGATGCCCTGGGACATATTAAAGTAGGCGACAATGATCTATTTGTTGTCTGTGATGGTGTTGGGGGGCTTCCCAATGGTGCGCTGGCCAGTAAAACTGTACTGGACTCAATCATCGCAGATTTTACTATGATGTCATCAGCAGAACCAGAAACTCATCTTCAATCAGCCCTGCAAAAAGCTCAAAAGGCCGTCATGAAAACTAATCCGAAACCCTTGGGTACTACTGTGGTTGCCCTCTATTTAGGTGATGGTTTCGCCTACACTGCTTGGTGTGGAGATAGTCGAATTTATCATTTTCGAGATAATCTTATTCTTTGGATGTCACGAGATCATAATGTTCTGCATGATATTTTAAATAAAGGTAAATCCAGAGGTAGTATGTTTATGAATCCACAAGCGTTGAATCGTTTTTTCGGACGTGAGTTTGAAGTTAAGTCCGATTATTATTCATTTTCAGTTGAGACGGGGGATCATTTATTGCTCTGTTCGGATGGACTTTCTAATTTTTTAATGGAGCCGGATATTATTCAGGCTGTCACTAATAATTTCCCACAAGATGCATCCGATATCATGGAAAGAAAACTGGTCACCGAAGAAATTGGTGCTCCTGATAATTTCACCTGGTATATCATTCAAATTTAAATTAGAGAATTATGGCGAAAGGAACACATAGCTACGTAGAAGATCAGCGCAACCAAAAAATAATCATATATATTAACGGCAAATTTTTTCCCCGAAATGAAGCCAAAATATCTGTCTTTGACAGCGGTTTTTTATTGGGGGATGGTGTTTGGGAAGGTCTTCGATTACATAATGGTAAGCTTTGTTTTATTGAAGAGCATATTGAGCGCTTATATCATGGGGCCGGAAAGTTGAAAATAGAAATTGGAAGGTCTGAAGGTGAGTTGATCAACCTTTTATTTGAAACTCTGAAAGTAAATAAAATGCATACTGATATCCATATTCGTCTCATTGTTTCCCGGGGACTAAAGCGGACTCCCTACCAACACCCCAATGCCAATGTGGGTGGAGCTTCCATTGTTATTATTCCCGAATATAAAAAGGCAGATGCAACCCTGTTAAGTAAAGGCATTCGCCTATGTTTGGTGGATACGATTAGAGGAAGTCAAAACTCCCAAGACCCCCGCCTGAATACCCTTAGTAAACTAAACTGTATATTCGGCTGTCTGGAAGCAGACGAAAAGGGTTTTGATGAGGGCATTATGCTGGATATAAACGGTTTCGTCTCCACCTGTAATTCCACCAATTTTTTCATTGTTAAAAAGGGAGAAGTGTGGACCTCCACCGGAGAATTTTGTCTGCCGGGGATTACCAGAGGCAATATAATCATTCTCTGTCAAGAAAATAATATCCCGGTCTTTGAAAAAGATTTCATAATGGAAGATGTCTATTCTGCAGATGAAGTCTTTGTTACGGGAACTTTCGCCGGTGTGATTCCAGCAGTAGTCATTGATGATACTACTATTGGTCGTGGAAATTGTGGCGAATTAACTGAAAAATTATACCATCTTTATAAGTCAAAAATTACCGCCCTGTACCCGGGAGAACAAAATTGAATGCGGTCATAATAGCCATGTGGTCCGGCCCTCGGAATATTTCCACAGCAATGATGCGATCATTTGAAAATCGCGAAGATACTTTTGTGAGTGATGAGCCCTTTTACGCCCATTACCTGAAACTGACTGGTATTGATCATCCCATGCGCAAAGAGGTGATGGAGACCAGAAATTCAGATTGGGATGAAGTATCACAATATCTCACCGGTACCATTCCTCAAGATAAATCCGTTTGGTACCAGAAACATATGGCACAGCATAATCTTCCAGGTGTTGAATTAGATTGGACGAGCAGACTAACAAATTGTTTTCTCATTCGCAACCCTAGGGAAGTAATATTGTCCTATTCCAAAAAATATGAGATTACCTCGGTCTATCAATTGGGATTTCCTCAGCAATTCGAATTATATGATAAAATTGAACAGGATTCTGGTATGTCACCTATAGTAATTGATTCGAAAGATGTTCTGATGAATCCTAAAAATATGCTTCAAAAACTTTGTGAGAAATTAGAAGTTCCGTTTTCTGATAAAATGCTCTCCTGGTCACCGGGAAAGAGGGACAGTGATGGCGTCTGGGGACAGCATTGGTACGGAAATGTAGAAAAGTCCACCGGTTTTCAGACTTACCAAAAAAAAGAAGAGGAAATGCCAAAGGAATATACAGAAATTTATGAGGAATGTATGAAATATTATCAACAATTATTTGAACAAAGGATACATTAAATTTGGCTCCTAAAAATAAAATCTCTTCCAAACGTATTGGTTTAGATATTGGTTTAGCAATCGGCCGCTTTTTCCTGAATACTGAAGACCTGCATTATGGCTATTGGCCCAAAGGTAAGACCGCTACCATTCAAAATTTTGTAGAAGCACAGGGGGCTCATTCGAAGCTCATTATGGATCACATTCCTGATGGTACAGAGCGGATATTAGATGTCGGCAGTGGTTCTGGGAGCCTGGCATTGAAGCTTATTAATAAGGGCTTTCAGGTGGACTGTGTGATTCCCAGTGAGTTTCTGGCTGAGCAGGTGCAAGCGAAATTAGGAGACCGCAGTACTATTCATATTTGCGGATTTGAAAGTGTTGCTGACTCTGAAAAATATGATCTTATATTATTCAGTGAATCCTTTCAATATGTGAAATTGGGGAAATCATTAGAGAAAATAACAAACATGTTAAATCCCGGCGGATACTTACTCATCTGCGACTTTTTTAAACGAGATGGGTTAGGAAAGAGCCCCATGGGCGGCGGTCATAATTGGCAAGTATTTCGAGATAAAATCGACGCATATCCTCTCTGTCTTATTTCAGAGCAGGATATTACTGAAGAGACTGCCCCCACAATTGATTTAATGGCAAAATTTAATACAGATGTGGTAACCCCTATTGCGGAAATGTCCGGTGAATATTTAATAGACCATTACCCTCAACTCAGTAAATTATTTCGCTGGAAATTCAGAAAACGCCTGGATAAAATTCACAATATTTATCTCAGCGGCGCCGTAAATGGCGACAGTTTTAAACGGTTTAAGAAATATCATTTGTTGGTGTATGAACGGAGGTAACTCAAGCATCTTATAATCCGCCTACCAGCGGACCTGCTTGTGAGATGATTGTTATACATTAACCATGAAGAATTTTCTCCGGGATGATTTTACCATTGGTTCCCGCCTGTTTCTAACAGGCATCGGACTGGTTTACCTCATCGCCTTTATCTCCCTCTGGCTGCAGGTTGAGGGGCTGTTTGGTTCAGAAGGTATCATGCCGGTTGAGCGTTATTTTGACCGCCTGGCCGGCCAGGAAAATCCCTGGAGTTACATCCTGCGCTACCCCTCCCTTTTATGGCTGGACCATTTCCTGCATCTGGGGAATACCGCCCTGCATATAATCTGCGGAACCGGCTTGATATGTTCTCTTCTGGCCCTGTTCAATTTCTACCGCGGTATCAGTCTGTTCCTGTGCTGGCTTCTATATCTTTCCCTGGTTACGCTTGGCTCCCCTTTCCTCAGTTTTCAGTGGGATAACCTATTACTGGAAAGCGGTTTCCTGGCCATCTGGTTGGCAGGGTTTAAAAGGCGGGATCAGCAGCTATCGCCATTCATTCTATTTCTCTTGTACTTGTTGCTGTTCCGACTCATGTTCTTTTCCGGCTATGTGAAGTTAGCCAGCAATGACCCGGTCTGGTGGAACCTCACAGCCCTCGGCCTCCATTTTGAAACCCAGCCACTGCCTCATTTCTTGAGTTGGTATTTCCACCAATTGCCGACAATAATACTGAAAGTCAGTACAGCCATCATGTTCTTCATTGAACTGATTGCCCCTTTGTTCATTTTCCTTACCCGCCGCCTCCGTCACGCTGCCGGTATACTGTTCATTGCCTTCATGCTGCTCATCAGCGCTTCGGGAAATTATACCTTTTTCAATCTGCTTACCATTGTACTTTGTCTGCTGCTTTTTGATGACCGCTGTTATCAGTGGTGTTTGCCGTTTACCTTCTTGCAGAAGCAAAACTATTCTACCACCGGAAATTACACAAAACACATTTTAAAAATTGTATGTATTGTAATGGTTGCCTCAGCCATAATCACTGAAGGCCGCCGCTGGCTGCCCATCAGCCAATATCCAGTTATTTCCCTGGTATACAGTTTGGTCCGGCCTTTTCGATCAGTAAATACTTACGGACTCTTTGCAGATATGACCACCAGCCGGCCAGAGATTATCTTTGAGATCAGTTCTGATGGAGCAAACTGGCAGGAACTGCAGTTCAAATGGAAACCCGTTGAATTGGATGCGTTCCCAGGTTGGGTGCAGCCCCATCAGCCCCGGCTGGACTGGCAACTCTGGTTTGCCGGCCTCTACTATCAGCGCGTCTTACCGCTCTTTCAGCAGCAATTTGATCGGGGGCCGGAGTCTTATGATGAAATCCATCGTTTCATTTATCAGCGCTACCGGCGGATATATTACCGCCATGTGTGGCTGCATAATTTCATGGAAGGCATCCTGCAAAAACGCCAGTCAGTAATGAATTTAACCGCTCATGAAAACTGGCCGGAGGAGCCCTTTTACCTGCGCGCCTGGCTCTATGATTACCGCTTTACACGGGGCAATTCATCTACGCAAAACTATGATGAACAGGGCAGCTGGTGGGTTAGGGATAATAAACGGCTGTTGTTTCCGGCATTTAAATTATAAAAGAAATCTAAAAATATTTAACCCCGATGGGGTTAGAATTCTAAGTTTATCAACAAATTTTTGGACTCCGTTGGGAGTCATATACTTATAGTGCTGAATCTAATCGGTTTTCGAGTTCCGTAGGAGTTCAATATAATGGAAAATTTGAAATTAAGAATACATTCACATAATAAAAACAAGACAAACAGGCAAGATGCCTGTGATACCATGCCGTTGAACAACAATCGCCTTTTACTCCGGCAATGGAAGAAAAATATTGACCAGTTTAACCAAAAGTAAAGCCGCACAAATATCCACACTCTGCGTTCTTTATTTTGCAGGGATTCCCATGGAGATTTAGGATCACCGCACTGGTGGCATATCTTGCTAAACAGGGACTTACCGTGGCTGATACCGGCCATCTTATAGCAATGGCAATTCTGCCATGGACATTCAAGCTCATTTGGGCGTGGTGGGAATTTTTTCATTATTTATGCATATATCCTGAACAAAATCCGCAGCCACTATGTTTACCAGCTACATGACAATATCTAATATGTCCTCAACCATGGGAAATGAATTTGTAGGCTATATAAAGGAGTGGATTTCATTTGATATGTCCTTCATTCTTTTAGGGGTATTGGCTTTGGTGCCCCTCATTTTCCTAATTTGGATAAATCCTGATTCAATGTAAAAGGTCAAGAGGCAGGATTCTTCAGTAGAAACTTAAATCAGATTTAAGTACCCCCTTTTACTTCGTTGAAAAATCAAAGTTCATATTGTGGAACATAAAGGCCCAGGTATCTGCTGCTGCCTCAATCCGTTTTGAGGTGGGCTTCCCTGCCCCATGCCCTGCATCGGTTTCAATTCTGATTAATAAGGGATTTGGGTTGTCCGGATTTTTCGCCTGAAGTGTGGCAGTATATTTAAATGAGTGTGCTGGCACCACCCGGTCATCATGATCAGCCGTAGTCACCATCACTGCCGGATAATTTCTATTTTCCCAAATAGTATGCAATGGAGAATAATTATAGATATAATTAAACAATTCTGCACTTTCTTCGGGGTCTCCATATTCAACAGCCCAGGCCCAGCCAATAGTGAACTTGGTGTAGCGCAGCATATCCATAACGCCAACGCCAGGGAATCCCACAGCACAGAGATCAGGCCGCTGATTTAACACTGCGCCAATAAGCAGTCCGCCATTGGATCCCCCCTTGATTGCAAGCCTGTCTCTGCTGGTATAATTTTCAGAAACCAGATAATCGGCAGCAGCAATAAAATCATCAAATACATTCTGTTTGAGCAATTTCATTCCCCCTTCATGCCAGGATTCCCCGTATTCACCGCCGCCTCTTAAATTGGCGGAGACGTAAATACCCCCGCTTTCCAGTAAGATCATTCTACTTACGCTGAAATAGGGGTTAATGCTTATGTTAAAGCCACCATAGGCATACAGGAGGGTGGGGGCCGTCCCATCATATTGCAATCCTTTTTTATGGGTGATGAACATGGGGATTTTTGTCCCGTCTTTACTGGGGTAAAATACCTGCCTGGTTTCATACAGTGAAAAATCAACATCCACCTTGGACTGCCGGTACAGAGTGGCGGTATCGGCTTCTATATTATACCGGAAAATGGTGGGTGGATAGGCAAAACTGGTAAAATTATAAAATACTTCATTGTCGTTTTGCTTACCGCCAAAGCCTGATGCAGTACCGACAGTAGGCAGTTTAACCTCCGTTTCCAACTTTCCATCCAGGGAATACACATACAGGCGGGAGCTTACATCTTTGGAATATTTCACCAGTAATTTTCCTCCTGTAATAGACACAGAATTTAAGGGATATTCAGATTCTGGAATGACATCTGTCCAATTTTCCGGGCTGGGATCATTATAACTGAACTTAACCAGCTTCCAATTCTGCGCTTTATAATTTGTTTTTAGAAAAATGGTGTTTTCTATGTTTCCTACAATTCCATGATCATAATCATAATCATCCATTATAGTTTTGAATTGATGATTTCCCACTTTTACTTCTGTAATATACAGGGCTGTGCCGCTGGTTCCCTTTGAGCGGTAGAGATACACAAATTTTTCATCTTCAGAGGTACTAACATAATTGGATATCTTTGGATTCTCCGGGTCGGAAAATATGAGCTTATCCATTTCCTGTTTGGTTCCCAATTGATGGTAGTACACCCGGGCATTTTCGTTACTGGCATTCAATTCACCTCCTTCCTCCGGCTCGGGATAGCGGGAATAGTAGAATCCAGCCCCAGCCCAGGCCATCCCCGAAAATTTGATCCATTGTAAATGGTCTTCTCTGTCCTTTCCTGTGGATAAATCTTTGATATAAAATTCTTTCCAGTCCGAACCTCCTATAGATTTCGCATACCCCAGTAAATTCCCCTCCTTATTGAAATAAGTACCAGAAAGCGCCACAGTTCCATCCTCCGAAAATGTATTGGGGTCTAATATGACCTTTTCCTTGCCCCCCAGTTCATTTGATGAATACAGTACGGATTGATTCTGCAACCCCTCATTTTTATAAAAGTAATATTTTTCCCCTCTTTTAAAGGGTGCAGAAACTTTTTCATAATCCCAGATTTCTGTGAGTCTTTTCTCAATGGCATCCCTTTGTGGTATATTTTCTAAATAATCAAAAGTAAGTCTATTTTGAGCTTCTACCCACTCTGCTGTTTCCGAACTATTATCATCTTCCAACCAGCGGTAGGGGTCGGCAACCTTTATTCCAAAATAGGTGTCATTTACATTTTCATCTATTCGGGTGTAGGGATATTGAATAGCTTTTGTATGGCTTTGATAACAGCTGAATATCAAGACTGTTATTAATAACCCTGTAGATTTATATTTCATGCTTGCAGCTCCTGTTTGAAAAAATTATTTATATGTATTTGGGCTTCATCCAGGGTTTGGTAAGCTTGACATTTGAATTTCTGATTCCCGCTAATCATAGCTGACAGTCGTTTCCCTGTAGTCTTTCGGTATAAACATAAAACCGGAATATTAAGCTTTTCGGCAATACCCAGTTCATAGCCCACTCCAAGAGAAGGCGTTGTCACTTCAGCTATTACAAGGTCGGCGGACTTAAGCCAATCCATGTCCCTTATGAATATTTCCTCATCAGAGCAACTTTTCTCCCCTATTATCGTCAGTGTTGAACTTCCCACATGTTCTGTGAGTACCTCTGCTTTAGAGGATAGATAGGTGATTATTTTCTTGTAATAATCGGTTTCATCACGGCCACCGCGAATTGCGCCGGCAAAATAGATTTTCATAGAGGAAATATTAGCAAATAATTCGTAAGTTACGGTAACTTTTTTATTTAAAGGAATATTAAATTTTTACCATGCATAAACTATATACTATAATCTTATTGCTGGGAATATCATTTCCAGTGGTTAATGTGGAAACAAGTACTGAGTGGGAGCGAGTCTACTTTTCCAGCGGGCAACTGCATCATTTAGTGGGAGAACCTGAATCGAGTGTTCGGAGTTATCTGAAAAGTATTCAGGATAAACTTGGTCATGAAAATGCGCACAAGTTTCCTTTGGATTATTACAAGGATGGGAAATATGGTACTCGACATTTTTCTTTTCAGCAGACCTATAACGGTTTCCCTGTTTTTGGACGGTATATCCGTGTTCATATCCGAGGAAATGTGATAACCAGCCTTTCTGCCAATATTGTTAACATTGATCTTTCTGTAGTCCCTATAATAACTGAATCTGGGGCTATGGATATAATCCAACCAGCCTATATTTTTACATCTACTTATTTAAAATACAAAAATCTTCAAATCTATATTCAGAATAGCATTCCACATCTAGTACATAGCGTTGATGCCGTGAGTTTTGAAGATTCCTGGCGCTATTTGGTAGATGCTCATACGGGAGAGATCATTGATAAGTTTCCTCTCATCTATGAAGAAGGGCCTGTCATTGGCAGCGGTATAAATCTGCTAAATGAGGCTATTGATACGCTCTATATCTATGAAGGCGGTAGTTTTACACCCATTGGACAGGATCTTGTAACCCCCTACCTTCTCTGCGAGGAATACTGCTGGGATTACGGCGATTGTGGTGGCGAAAGTTATTCCGACTGTGTGGTGTCTCCTCAACAGGGAAATTGTGAAGATGGTTATATATTAGACTGCAATGGTGAGTGTTTTAACGACTGGTATATGCAGTTTCCCGGAGTGGGAAACGGCTTCTGCAATGATCCCTGGCTGGATTATGCCGAAGAGGATATAGCTTTGGGTCCCTACAATATGGTGGATGAAAGCAATCCTGTCCTTGGGAATATTTACACCATAAACAGCTATGGCGGGTTTTACACCGATCTATCTTATGTAAATAGTGATACGCCGGTGTTTACAGCGTCTTCTACATCTCTTTCCCATAAATCCGGCGTGAGCGCCCATGATTATCAGCGCAAGACATTGGATTATTTCTGGAATCATCATGGTTATGCTGGTATTGACGGCAATGGCAAGCGGACTATTTCTGTAGTGAATTATACCAATGTGGCCGGCGGTTTGGATCAGCGCAATGCCTTTTATAATGCGGCTTTGGATGTTCTCACCTATGGTCTTGGGGGGAACGGTTACCGTCCTTTCTGTGCCGCCCAGGATATTGTCACTCATGAATTTACCCATGGTTATACTGCCCATACTTCGGGACTCATTTACCGCAACCAGGCCGGCGCTATGAATGAATCCATATCAGATGTTTTCGGCTACATGGTGGAGGCAGAATACCAGGATGGTGGTGACTGGACCCAGGGTGAGGATGTTCATTACAGCGGCGCATCCCGTAGTTTTATTAATCCCCCCCAATATAATCAGCCAGATCATGTGGATCACCCCTATTTTGTACCCTATAATCCCAATCCGCAGTGGAATAATGATTTTGGGGGTGTCCATTATAACAGCGGTATTACCAATAAAATTATGTATTTGGTTATTGCTGGAGATACCCACTACGGAATTGAAGTCCCTCCATTAGAGGAAAACTTGAATGCATCCCGAGAGGTGGCGGCGAATGTTTGGTTTGCCTGGAGCAGTTATTATTTGGATCCCGAAGACGATTTTGAAATAGGCAGGGAGAAAATGCTGCAGGCCTGTAATGATTTATACCCGGATAATTTTAACTATTACCAAACTATAACCAGCGCCTGGGCATCTACGGGAATTGGCAGTGAAATTGTATATACTCCCGGTGATTTGAACCAGGATCAGTCTATTAATATACTGGATATTGTGGAACTGGTTAATATTATACTGAATGGCAACCCCGATGAAACACAGCTTTACCTAGGGGATCTAAATTCTGATGGGAGTATTAATATTCTGGATATTATTGAACTTGTAAATCTGATTCTGGGGTGATAACAGTTGGATTTAGCCAAGGCTTAATAATCTATTAGTTAATTATTGTATTATACAATATTTAATGCATCAAATTAAATTTGTCATTCCATTTTTATTCTGTCTCTTCTGTGCTGAAGAAAAGACTGATGAGAAATGGTGGCATAAAAAGGCAGCTGTAATGGTAGAAATACAAATCGAAAGAAGGGGTGTAAAGGACCCGCGGGTGCTGAAGGTCATGCGGGATACTCCGCGGCATCGTTTTATTCCCCCTCATTTGGAAAAAATGGCTTACCTGGACGGCCCCCTGCCAATTGGTGAAGGCCAGACTATTTCCCAGCCTTACATCGTGGCCCTAATGACCGAATTACTGGCATTGAAAGGGGATGAAAAGATACTTGAAATAGGAACTGGTTCCGGATATCAGGCGGCGGTATTATCAGCTCTGGTTTCTGAAGTATTCAGCATTGAAATTGTTAAAAACCTTGTGGATAGCGCTGCCGTCCGTCTTGATAAATTGGGATATAAAAATGTCACTACACGTTGGGGAGACGGCTATAAAGGCTGGCCTGAAGAGGCTCCTTTTGATGCCATCATTGTTACAGCTGCTCCTGATAAAATTCCACAGCCCTTGATTGATCAACTAAAGGCTGGTGGCAGATTAGTTATCCCCATTGGCGCCCGCCAACAAGAGTTGAAAGTGTTTACAAAAAATGAGGATGGGACTATTCAATCAAAAAATATTATTCCGGTGCGCTTCGTTCCTATGGTGCATCCAAAAGACAGCATTCCAATTAAAGGTTTGGAGATTGAACGGTAGATGGCTCGTAAATCCCAAAATTTAAACAGCAATTTTAAACTGCGCCCTTTTCAGGATGATGATTATGGGGGGCTGGTGGCTCTGAGAAATATCATAGAGCCGGATCATCCCAAATCCGTTGATCAAATGCGCCATAGTGATAAAACCCATAAAGATAAAATCCGTCAGAAACGCTGGGTTTGGGAGAAAAATGGTGATATTGCTGTGAGCGCACTATATACCCAATTTTTCGAGGCTTACCATCCACAGAAATTTGCATTATTTATACATGTCCACCCCGATTTACAGGGACAGGGTTACGGCTCTGCCAGTTATGACCACCTCATGCAGGAGATAAAACCTTTTGATCCCATCAAGATTACTACAGAAGTGAGAGAAAACCATCCCCGGGGAATCCGCTTCATGGAAGAACGAGGATTTACCAATACCATGAATGAGCAGGAATCCAGGTTGGACCTTAATGCTTATGATCCGTCTCAATACCAGAATGAGGTGGATCGGGTATTGGATCAGGGTTTCCGGATTGTGACTCTCACGGAGTTGCGCCGGGAAGATGAGCGGGCTGATTATAGGACCTGGGCACTGGAACGGGAGGTGGCTCCTGACATGCCCTGGACGGATCCCATCTCCATACCCAAATTTGACCATTACCAGGCTTATATTCTCAAACATCCCTGCTTCAATTCCGATTCGTGGTTTTTGGTATTGAAGGGAAATCATATTGCCGGTTTGAATAATCTCTGGAAAACACCTAATAAAAAAGTGGTCACCACAGGATTTACAGGTGTCCGCCGGAAATACCGGCGGAAAGGCTTGGCCACTGCCCTGAAGCATACCTGCCTAACCTGGGCTAAGGTTGAAGGACTTGGCTATATCACTCGAAATGTCGCCAGCAGAACATCAATTCTCGATCCTGGGGCAGTTAAGTGAACAAGTTGAATCGCTGACTGGCCGGATAGAACAATTAGAAAATATACGCAAGGCTGGATCTTAACAGCCTCACTCAATTGAGGTGCCAGCCTCTCTGGACTAATTCGTGCATGAAGATAATAGTATTATGACAACACAGATAAATGAAACTACGCGATACTTTGATTATTTGGCACAGGGCTATGCAATTCGCGAGGATTTGCCCAGCGCATACCGGGAGGTTTGGAACAAAATTGCACACGCCGGTAATTGGTGGCGAGGCGAACAAAGGGTTGCAATAGCCAAAGAGGTTAGGGTCGCTCGGCAATGCAAATTGTGTAGCACAAGAAAATCGGCCTTGTCGCCCTATGCGGTAGAGGGCCGACACGATTCAGCAAGTGATTTGTCGAGCACGGCGGTTGATGCAATCCACAGGCTAGCAACCGACGCTTCGCGTCTTACACGGGACTGGCTAGTCAACCTTAATCAACAAGGTTTAAGCCAGGAGGAATACGTCGAACTACTTGGTATCGTCGTTGCTGTACTTAGTATTGACGCCTTCCATCGTTCGATGGGTTTTGCGCTTGAAACGTTGCCGGCTCCTTTTGCTGGTGTGACCAGTCAATACAGACCTGATTCTGCTCGTGATGGTGAAGCCTGGGTTCCTGGTATTCAGGCCAAATTGGCAGTCGGTAAAGAAGCTGGTTTGTACGAAGGCAGTAAGCAAGTGCCGGGTGTAATTATGGCGATGAGTCTGGTGCCCGATTCTGTACGAATGCAAACATGTCTGTCGGGAGTTATGTATCTGAAAATTGATGACATCGCAGATTTTTCAAAAAACGGTGATCGAAAGATCAGCCGCACTCAAATGGAATTATTGGCAGCTCGTGTCTCTTCGTTAAGCGATTGCTTCTACTGAACGTCTGCACACGCTTTGATGCTCCGTGCGAGCACCGCGATTGAAGGGTCCGAGGTAGATCTGCAAGTGGTCACTTCCGGGCGCAGCACGGCGGGGGGGCTACCTGCTGAGGCTGAACTCGTAAGTTTTGTCGAAGCGGCTCTCGGTGATGACACTGACGCTATTAGCGCGACGCGCAACATACTGCGAGAAAAGTTAGGAGCCGAGGCGCTAGTCGATGCAGCAGCGGTGATTGCTAACTTTCAGAGAGTAGTGGTCATTGCCGATGGCACAGGGCTGCCGCTGGATAAGCCCATCGCTTTGATTACCGTGGGAATACGAGAGGAATTGGGTATTGACGAATATGGCTCCGCGCGTCATACGCCGAAGCTTGGATTTTTTATGAGAATGATAGGTTTGGGCTTGAACATGGTGCTGCCCATGATCGTGAAACGAATGGTCAAGTGAATCGCCGATGGGTACGAGAGTAATGATCAAAAAATTGCTGAAATGATTCAACATATAGCTTCCTCGCATGATTTTTCACAAAATACTAGTACGGTTTTCTGCTAACATAAGGAGACATAATGTTCACTCAGGATCCATTTGATAACCTAGACCCATTTGAGTTAATTATGCATGGGTCATATCAGTTTATACATAATGCTATCTGCTATAATTTCAGAGACTCCGCCCATATGTTTTATGTAGATTTAAAATCCAAAGAATTATTTTCAATTTCCATAATGCTGCGTTTTGCTCTGACAGATGAAGAAGGTAAAAGACGGGTTTCTACAACCTTATCAGATTTACAAAAAGAAATTATCACCTCCAGGATTGAAAGAATAGATAATGAGGATGATAATATTATTGAAGTACCCAGGCTTTCAGAAGGAGAATGGGATACCTTAATGAATACTGTTATTTTGAAGAATCAAGACTCAGATGATATCCAAAAATTGGAAAGTAATCTTGATAGTATTCATAAAAGCAACTTTGAATTAGAGACAATTGTTTTAACCTTCCTGTCAGATATTAATGATGAAAAGATAGATGATGATTTTCATGATGTATATAAAATATTAGTTAATAATAAAATTAATAACTGGTTAAAATTGATAGATGATGAAACAGAAAAAAGTGTTATGCAAATACTGGATGGACTGAAGGTATGTGCATTAGAGAATGTACCAAAGAATTTAACTAAAATAAAATAATTCAACTACCAAGTGAGCAAAATAATCAAAACAATACAATCATCAGAGAAAGATGCATTTGATAGGTTAGTCAATATTTATTTAAGTCATGGATGGGATTTGCATGAAACTGGCTATTCAATATTAGAGAACGGTATATATAGCCAGGTATTGGTCTTAGATGAAAAGAAATTTAATTATATTGAACACCATAATGATGGCACCATAGAAACAATTGGAAATATGAAAGATGGTAAAAATGAAGGGAAATTAGTTTATTATCATCCAGAAGGAGGTT
>ERZ813253.287-NODE-287-length-19267-cov-12.462696_pt1 | contig 19267 bp, 10 predicted proteins | sample MGYA00520893_ERZ813253 | MGnify/ENA primary metagenome ERZ813253 (study PRJEB31669, sample SAMD00080414) | marine metagenome | biome: oceanic hadal pelagic zone biome; feature: marine hadalpelagic zone; material: sea water | place: Pacific Ocean:Izu-Bonin Trench...
TCAGACGCATTGGATAGATTGAAATATCTAACCTTAACGGATGATACTTTCAAATCTCTGGAATTCACAGCGCAAATCAACATCAATTTTAATGAAAATGATAAAACACTCACCATTTCTGATAGTGGTATTGGAATGAATAAAGATGATCTGAAAGACAACTTGGGAACCATTGCTCGATCCGGTACCAAGAATTTTGTAGAAATGCAAACGGGTGATTCAAAAAAGGATTCTAACCTAATAGGACAATTTGGTGTTGGATTTTACTCCTCTTATATGGTTGCAGATAAAGTAGAGGTAATTAGTAAAAAAGCTGGGGAAGATTCTGCCTATAAATGGACAAGTGATGGAAAGAGTGGATATAAAATTGAAGATGCTGAAAAAGATACTTTTGGAACAGATATCATTCTACATCTTAATGAAGAAGGCGAAAAATACCTTAGCCGGTGGGAAATACAGAATATTGTTAAAAAATACTCAAACCATATTCCCTTCCCTATTTATCTCCATTGGGAAGAAATAATAACTAAAGCTGAGGGTGAAAAGAAGAAAGAAAAAAGAGAGGTTAAAACTGAACAAATAAATGCGGGGTCAGCCTTTTGGAAAAAATCAAAGGGTTCGCTCAAAGAAAAGGATTACAATCAATTTTACCAGTCAATTGCTGTTGATTATGAAGATCCCATCCTCTATATTCATACGCAGGCGGAAGGAACTTTAGACTATACCACCCTTTTTTATGTGCCTAAAAATGCTCCATTTGACCTTTTTAATCCAGACTTTCAACCCGGTGTTAAACTGTATGTAAAGCGTGTATTCATTACCGATAACGATAAAGAACTCATGCCGACATACTTGCGTTTTATAAGAGGTGTTATCGATTCAGAGGATTTGCCTTTAAATGTGAGCCGTGAAATCCTGCAAAAAAATAGAGTCTTAGCAAAAATAAAAAATAACTCCGTTAAAAAAATTCTCGCTGAACTATTAAAATATTCTGAAGATAAAAAGAAATATACAGACTTCATTGAGAAATTTGGAATTCCAATAAAAGAAGGATTATACCAGGACCACGATAATCGTGATAACCTATTGGAATTAGTTCGTTTTAAATCCACAACTGAAGATGGATATGTATCTCTTGCTGAGTATGCTGACAGAATGAAATCTGATCAAAAAAATATTTATTACATAACCGGTGATAATGAAGCAACCTTGAAAAATTCTCCCCTTTTGGAGATGTACACTGAGAAAGAAATTGAAGTCCTCATTATGGATCAGGATATCGATGAATTTGTTATTCCAACAATTAATAAATATAAAGACCATGACTTAAAATCCGTCAATTTCAGTGATGCTACTGACGAATTGAAAACTGATACAGATAAAAAAGAAGAGACCAATATTAAACCTCTTCTTAAAAAAATGAAAAAGGTATTAGGTGAACAGGTGAAAGATGTAACTGCCTCATCCCGGTTAAAGAATTCACCTTCGTGTATTGTGGCAGACTCAAATGATCCTACGGCTAAAATGCAGGAACTCATGAGGGCAATGGGCCAACCCGGGCAGCAGGATATTAAGCCTATACTTGAAATCAACCCCTCTCATGCCATCATTTTAAAATTGAAGAATATGAAAAAGAGTAAATCATTTGACAATATTAGCCAACTTCTCCTGGATCAAGCTGTTTTGCTGGAAGGTGCTAAATTAAAGAATCCCACTGATTTTGTAGATCGTTTGAACACAATATTAACAGAATCCCTGTAATTTTCACCCTTTAGAAATCATATTTAACAAAAAAGGAGTCTCTCACTCCTTATCCTCCTTGTTGGATCACAAATCTTGTGATCTATGTAACAGTATGTAAAATGTGACCTGCGTCCATTGTTCGCCTCGTCAGAAAGCTGTAATTTTACCTATACGTAATTAGAAATATTTTTATTTACAAAAAATAGGGAAATGAAATGAAAATAATAGTATTAGTTGGATTGTTGATTACAAGCTTGTTTGCAGGTAGAAAGACAGATTATGCCCAAGTTATATCTTCGGATATACAAACAACTGTAATTGAATTCAATACCAAAAATTTTAATTTAGTACCGGTAAGTACTCCTGAGGGAATAATGCACTTGGCAAGACTTGAAAATGGCGCTTCATTCCTCAAGAAGGGCGCACCGGATTTACATAAAATTTCAAGATCCATAATTATCCCAGATAATGCAGAAATGGGTATTGAAATTCTATCTTCCAAATTTACCGATTATGATAATATTTCCATCGCACCTTCAAAAGGAAATATATCCCGTTTAGTAAATCCTGATAGTCTTCCCTATGAATTTGGTACAGAATATAGCCAGGACTCATTTTTTCCATCCACTCTTGCTGAACTGCAAAATCCATATATTCTGCGAAGTTTACGCGGTCAAGCTGTTGATTTTCACCCCATTCAATATAATCCAATCCAAAAAGTATTACGAGTGTATTCTAAAATTACTGTAAAAGTTTCTTCTACTGGTGATGGCGGTGGAAATATGCTGAGCAGAAAAGTTGGAAAACAATTGATAGCCCGGGAATATAAAAATATCTATAACGAACATTTTATTAATTTTAGAGATGATACGCGCTTCGAATATTTAGAAGATCATGGAAATATGCTAATCATTTCTCATGGTGCTTTTATGTCAACAATGCAGCCATTGGTGGACTGGAAAAATAAAAAGGGTATCCCCACAGAAATGATTGATGTTGCTGAAATTGGCTCAAGTTCAGGTTCTATAGAAAATTTCGTGGATAACTATTATGAAGAAAACAATTTAACATTTTTGTTATTGGTAGGTGATATTGCTCAGATTCCATCTCCAAGTATCAGTGGTAGTGCTTCTGATCCATCCTACGGATTTATCGAAGGGAATGATTCCTACGCAGAAGTCATTGTAGGCCGTTTTTCAGGCAGTACACCCGCTCACATTGCAACACAAGTGGAACGGTCTATCAATTACGAACAATCACCTCAGGCAGGGGCAGATTGGTATGATAATGCTCTGGGAATTGCCTCCAGTCAGGGGCCTGGATTTCAAGGGCTTGATGATGACGAATTTAATGAACAAATATTAAAACCATTATTATTGGGTTTCACCTATGATGATTATGAAGGAATTTACGATGGCAGTGGTGGAACTGATGCCCAGGGCATAAATGCCATCAATGATGGTGTCAGCTTAATAAATTATACTGGACATGGATCCATATCCAGTTGGGGTAATGGTGCTTCTCTTAATTCATCACAGGTGAATTCCTTGGAAAATAATTATCTTCTTCCATTTGTAATTACGGTTGGCTGTAATGTGGGCGAATTTCAAAGTACAAATGAATGTTTTGCTGAGGCTTGGCTTCGGGCAACAAATGATGGTGAACCTTCTGGCGCAATAGCCCATTATGGTTCCACCATAAGTCAATCATGGGAACCCCCCATGCATGGGCAATATGGCATGAATCTAATTATTACCGAAAGTTTAGATGAACATTTAATCCGAACCATTGGCGGCATAACCACAAATGGCTGCATGTATATGAACGATGCTCAGGGTGCCAGTGGTATTAATGAAACCAAATACTGGACGCTTTTTGGTGATCCTTCCTTAGAACTGCGGACAGATCAGCCCGCTACATTAAATGTAAGTCATGATGATGCTATTGTTGTGGGGCAATCTGAACTCAGCATCAGTACAGGGGTCGATAATGCCTTGGTGGCTCTATCTATGAATGGTGAGCTCTTAGCATCTGCATACTCAGAAAATGGAATTGCTGTTTTAGATTTAAGTGATGCAGAGTTAGTCCCTGGTGATTATGACCTGGTAGTGACGGCATTTAATGCATTCCCATATGAAACAACAATATCCGTGATAACACCTGAAGGTCCATATGTGACTTTAGATTCTTATCAAATTAATTCTGATACCAATAACAATGGTATGGCAGATTTTGATGAAACCATTACACTAGTATTGTATGCCAATAATGTAGGTGTGGATGATGCATATAATGTTTCAGGGCTCATATCTATTGAGGACCCATATATCAGTTTGGGAAATAATAATGTTGAATTTGGTGATATTGCTGCTGGTGGATCTGCTAATGCTGGAGATATAGCATTTACCATTGCACACAATGTGCCAGATGGACATAGTGCCGGTTTTGATATTCTCTTTTCCAGCGATGAAGCTGATTGGGAAGGGAATTTTAATGTAACGATTCATGCACCCTTGTTTACTGTATCGAACCCCTCATTTACGGATACAGGTGGAGATGGTGTCTGGGATGCGGGTGAAGAGATCACTGTGGTTTTACTGCTGAATAATGAAGGTTCTGCTGATCATATGATGTACCCAGGTGTTGGTTTAACAGAAAGCAGCCCGGATGCTCAAATACCAGATGATGGCGAATTTTTCTGGCTCTATGGAATTGCTGCAGGTGAAAGCACGCCTGTAGAATTTCTTGTAACCGCTTCTGAGAATGCAAACATGGGAACTGAGGTTACATTTACAGCCCAGGCATCTGAAATGAACTGTGAGGAAAACTGCATTGAAAGTGAGCCTTTCTCATTCACATTTACTATTGGTCTACCTATTGATGATAGCCTGCATGAGCCCCTGAACCTGATTGCAGAAACGGGTGAAAACTCAATTGACCTTAGCTGGGATGAACCATTTACCTGCTCATTTGGGCAGTTTGCAGATTGCGAAGGACAATGTATAGACAACTGGTATGAAGTATGGATTGGCGATGGAATTTGCGATGATGGTGATTATGGTGTCTGGTTTAACTGTGATGAATTTGACTTTGATGGCGGTGATTGTGGCGGTAGAAATGAAGTTGCTGGTAATAATGATCTTGAAAAAATATATCCAACTCATATAAATACAGACTTTTCAAATTCTACCTATACTCGAAGTGACAGCCGTGAAGTAGAAGGATATTTTGTTTACCGGGATGGTTCTTACCTTGCATATACAGATGATCAAGCATACAGTGATGAAAGTGTGAGTTTTGATGGTGCAGAATACTGTTACCATATAACAGCTGTTTATGAAGAAGGTCAATCCGGACCTTCCAATACAGCCTGTTCAAGTGCACCAGGAGACCCCGGTTGTTTAACGGGTGATTTGAACTGTGATGGTACCTTAAATATTTTAGATATTGTAACTATGGTTAATATGGTGCTGAATGTAATTGATGATGATCCTGCGGCTGACCTGAATGGTGATGGAGTTATCAATATATTAGATGTTATTACCTTATTAAATTTGGTTTTAGGAAGCAGGACGATTGATACAGGTGACTACCTGGGAACGGATGCTATCATTTACCAGTCAGAAAATTCGGTTTCACTTTCTGCCAATGGAAATATTGCTGGATTCCAAATGAGGGTAAAAGCTGATATGATCGAGTTAAATACTAATATTCCTTTGACAGTAGAAACCAATAAAACACAGGAAGAATATGTAATTGTCGCCTATGGATTGGCTGGAGAAACACTTACGGGCGAACAGATTCAATTATTTACTGCTTCTGCTGGGTTTGAGATTACTTCCGTTATTGTTGCCAATGTTCTTGGTGATGCAATGGATACCGATTTAACCACTACTCCTTTGCCTGAAACATTTGAACTCAGCCAGAACTTTCCAAATCCGTTTAATCCATCTACCGAGATTCTGTTTACAGTTGGAAATGATGAGCTGGTTAGCTTAAATATTTATGATATTCAAGGCCGATTGGTTTCATCTTTGATTGATAATTCCTTTTATTCTGCAGGATCATATAAAATGAATTGGGATGGGAAAAATCAATATGGTACTCAAGTTCCTTCTGGAATGTATCTATATAAACTGGAAAGTTCCAATCAAATTGTAACCAGAAAAATGGTTTTGATGAAATAATATTTATTTTAAAATTGAGTTAAAAAACGAGGCATTTTGCCTCGTTTTTTTTATGTCAATTATATTAATATTTTTTGTAACGTATTTCAACAATAGGGTAAATTTACCTGGTGTTTTATAACTTAAATCTTCAAATTAAAAATTAATTAATCAGGAATTATGAGTATAGTAAAGAAAAAAATATCTGAAGTGGATCAAGCTACTATCCGTTTTGCAGGTGATTCGGGGGACGGAATGCAGCTTACAGGAAGTCAATTTTCAGACAATACAGCAATTTTTGGAAATGACCTGGCAACACTGCCCGATTTCCCGGCAGAAATAAGGGCTCCCAAGGGTAGCCTGGCAGGAGTGAGCTCCTTCCAACTACAATTTAGTAATAAAGATATACATACTCCTGGAGATGATCTGGATGTTTTGGTAGCAATGAACCCTGCTGGGCTAAAGGTGCACCTGGGCGATCTTAAAGATAATGGTATGCTTATTATCAATACCGCCAACTTCACTCCTAAAAATATAAAATTAGCTGGCTATGAGGAGAGTCCCCTTGACGGTTCATTATTGGATGGATATCAAGCTATAAAAGTTGATATGACTAAATTGGTTGCAACAGTTTTGGAAAAATTAGAATTGTCATCCAAACTCAAGGCCAGATCTACAAATATGTTTGCATTAGGACTTCTCTATTGGTTATATGGACGGAGTTTGGACTCATCCGTTAATTTTATTCAGAAGAAATTTGCCAAAACTCCAGATATTGTTGAAGCCAATATTAAAGCGTTAAATGCGGGTTATTATTACGGTGAGACATTGGAAGTAATTAAAACCACTTATCGGGTTAATAAAGCTAAATTTGAAAAAGGAAAGTACCGTAACATCATGGGTAATAATGCTCTGGCTTTCGGGTTATTAACAGCAGCGCAGCGATCTGGATTAGATCTCTATTATGGTGGTTACCCCATAACTCCTGCCAGCGATATTCTTCATTATTTGGCTCAATATAAAAATTTTGGAGTAAAAACTTTTCAAGCTGAGGATGAAATTGCTGGTGTGGTAAGTGCCATTGGTGCTGCCTTTGCTGGTGATTTAGCCATCACTGCTACCAGCGGTCCTGGAGTTGCTCTTAAATCTGAAGCATTGGGATTAGCCGTCATTACGGAACTTCCCCTGGTTTTAGTGAATGTACAGCGTGGCGGTCCATCTACTGGCTTGCCGACTAAAACAGAGCAATCTGATTTAAACCAGGCAATGTATGGAAGAAACGGTGAAGCGCCAATGGTGGTTTTGGCTCCAGCAACTCCTGCGGATTGTTTTATGATGGCCTATGAAGCATGCCGGATTGCATTAAAATATATGATCCCGGTGATCCTGCTATCAGATGGTTATATTGCCAATGGTTCTGAACCCTGGAAAATTCCTGATGTAAACACCTTACCTGAAATGGAAACTCGTATCCTAAAAAAGAAAGAGGGATTTGCACCGTTTAATCATGGCAATCCTGATTTAGCGCGCCCCTGGGCATTGCCTGGAACCCCTGGTATGGAACACCGCATAGGCGGTTTAGAGAAATGGGAAGAAACTGGTCATGTGAGTTATGATCCGGAAAACCATCAGAAAATGGTAGAATTAAGACAAGAGAAAGTGGATATTATTGCCAGGGATCTTGCTCCGGCAAAACCATTTGGAAAAGAAAGCGGCGATCTGTTAGTTATCGGCTGGGGCGGTACTCATGGCGCTTTACGTTCAGCCGTTGAAACTGCCCAAAATGAAGGCATGGCTGTTTCTCATTTACATTTACGGTATTTAAATCCATTACCTAGAAATTTGGGAGAAATATTGGTTAAATTTCAAAAAGTGATGATTGCTGAATTAAATCTGGGGCAATTGGCTGCCATAATCAGAGCAAAATTTTTAGTGGATGCAATTGGTCTGAATAAAGTACAGGGCAAACCATTCACCCAAACGGAAGTTTTTAATAAAATTACAGAATTAGTAAAGGGAGCATAAGCATGGAAGCGACAAATACTCAAACTTTAACCCGTCAGGATTTTGTTTCCGATCAGGATGTTCGTTGGTGTCCGGGTTGTGGTGATTATGCAATCTTATCAGTGGTACAAAAATTATTTCCCACCCTGGGCATTCCAAAGGAGAATTTTTTGATAGTATCCGGAATTGGATGTTCCAGTCGGTTTCCTTATTATATGGATACCTACGGATTTCATACTATTCATGGCCGTGCACCTGCATTTGCAACTGGAGCAAAATTAGCAAATCCTGATCTCTCTGTTTGGGTGATAACTGGTGATGGCGATTCAATGAGCATCGGAGGAAACCATTTCATCCATGTTTTAAGAAGAAATATTGATATGAACATTCTTATGTTTAACAATCAAATTTATGGACTTACTAAGGGTCAATATTCTCCAACATCCGAATTGGGAAAGGTTACAAAATCCACCCCCATGGGATCATTGGACCATCCCTTCAATCCTCCACAATTGGCACTGGGTGCCAGTGGAACCTTTATTGCCCGTACTATTGATAGAGAACAAAAACATATGAGCATAATCCTTGAGGAAGCAAACAATCACAAAGGAACATCATTTGTTGAAATATACCAAAATTGCAACATTTTCAATGATGGGGCATTTTCTGAATTAACTGAAAAAGGAACTAAAGCTGAAACTCAATTGGTTTTAGAACAAGGTAAGCCCATGATATTTGGAGCTGAAAATGATAAAGGATTAGTTTTGGAAGGATCAAATTTTAAAATAGTAAAACTTGGTAAACATTATAGCGCTGATGATATATTAAAGCATGACAAAGAAGATAAAAACCTAGCCATGCTCCTTAGTGAAATCACTTATAATCCTGATTTACCAGTTCCACTTGGTATTCTTTACCAAGAATCAAAACCAACCTATGATGATATGATGACCAATCAAATTCAGGAAGCTATAAAATCAAAAGGACCCGGAGATTTGGAAAAATTATTTTTCGGAACCAGTTCCTGGATTGTGGACTAAAAGGAGAACTTAAATGTATGATATTAATGATGATGAATTAAAAGAAATGTATGAAAACCAGGGGAAGTCTGATGTCTTATTAGGCAAGGGTATATCTCCAAATGACTCCTTATCTTCACTCACCCAAGAAAAGTTTATTGTTCTTAATGAACAGGCATCATTACGGGAAGTTATTGATAACTTGCAAAGATTTCACATTGGTTGTGTCCTTTTAGAAAATGACAATAAAATATCCGGTATATTTACAGAACGGGATATTGTACAAAATATTGTTGGTAATCGCCACAATCTGGAAGAAACACGGATAGTAGATTTTATGACAAAGTCTCCTGATACTCTTTACAGGGAAGACCCCATTGCCTTTGCATTGAATAAAATGATTTCCGGTGGTTATCGGCATATACCCATCGTAGATGAAAATGAAAAACCAATTGGTGTAATCGCTATGCAGGATATTATTAACCATTTAGGAGATTACTTTTTTGATGATATTGTGAATCTTCCCCCTACCCCATTAAGAGATCAAACCCAAAGAGAAGGCGGCTAACTATTAATTTAAATTACCCATAATTCAATGAGAAAAGAAAAAGATTCAATGGGTGATATGTATGTGCCGGATGATGCCTATTATGGCGCCCAAACACAACGGGCTGTGGAAAATTTCCCCATAAGCGGTATAACAATTTCTAAATCAATGATCCAGGCTTTGGGCAAAATTAAACGCTCAGCAGCCATAGTAAATCATGAACTTGGACTGTTAGATAATGATCGTAAAAATGCAATCGTCCAGGCTGCAGATGAAATTATTGAGGGAAAATTTGACAACCAATTCCCCGTTGATATTTATCAGACTGGCTCAGGTACATCCAGTAATATGAACTGCAATGAAATTTTATCCAATCGAGCCAGTGAAATTATGGGTGGTAAAATTGGATCCAAGAAGCCCGTCCATCCCAATGATCATGTGAATCTGGGGCAATCCAGTAATGATGTGTTACCCACAGCTATTCATATCGCTGCCAACACAATGCTGAAGGAAGAATTAATTCCAGCTCTTCAGAATTTAGCAGATGAACTAGATAAAAAGGCAACCTCATTTTCAGATATTGTAAAAATAGGACGAACACACCTCCAGGATGCCACCCCAATAACATTGGGACAAGAATTTTCAGGTTATGCTCAGATGGTAAAAAATGGAATTAAGCGTATTCAAAATGCCCAGGGATTTCTATCAGAGCTTGCCTTGGGAGGGACTGCCGTTGGAACGGGTATTAACACAAAAGCGCAGTTTGGGTCTCTCATGGCAAAGGATATCAGTCACTTCACAGGCATTGCATTTAGTGAGGCAAACAATCATTTTGAAGCGCAGGGAGCACAGGATGCTGCTGTAGAAACATCTGGCGCTTTAAAAACCATTGCCGTTTCTCTTTCGAAAATAGCCAATGATATTCGCTGGCTAGGTTCTGGACCAAGAGCAGGGTTGGGTGAACTAATCTTGCCAGCAGTACAGCCAGGATCATCCATCATGCCGGGAAAAACCAATCCGGTTATTTGCGAAGCTATGATTCAAGCCTGCGCCCAAGTCATAGGAAATGACCTGGCCATTACTATTGGTGGACAAGGAGGAGTCTTTGAACTAAATCTCATGCTGCCTCTCATCGCACATAATCTAACGAATTCTATAACCATACTTGCCAACTGCACAAAAGTTTTCACAGAAAAACTCATTACAGACCTCAAAGCTGACCACGAAAAATGCGCTAGTTATATAGAAGGAAGCCTGGCAATGTGTACATCATTGGCACCGGTTATCGGCTATGATAAAGCTGCTGACATTGCCTATAAAGCCTATAATAGTGGCAAAACAGTAAGAGAAATTGCCATTGAAGAAAATGTGCTTGATAAAGATAAATTAAATGAAATACTCGATCCGGTATCAATGACAAAGCCCAGTAACTGAGAATAGATGCCCGAACACAATTCCGGTAATCAGAAATTTCAAGCTGCGTCTTGGTGGAAGGTGTTTTTAAACACCTTTCTTTTTTTACTCGCCTGTTTTATCGGGGGCATTATTTATCTCTTTATTTTATCCCGAGACCTTCCCTCTATTGCAGAACTCCAGCGTTTTAATCCCGAACAGGTTTCAAAAATATTATCCGCTGATGGAAAAGTAATCAAGGAGCTGTACATCCATAAACGGGATGTTGTGAATATCAGCCAAATTCCAAGGAGTCTCAGACATGCTCTTCTGGCCATGGAAGACCGAAACTTTTTTGAGCATTCCGGTGTGAGTTTTCAATCCCTCGCCCGGGCAGTTATTGTAAATATGATGACATTCAGTCGAAGGCAGGGTGCCAGCACCATCACGCAACAGCTCGCTCGAAATATGTACAATACCATTGGCTTCGAAAAAACATATAGACGAAAGCTAAAAGAGCTTATCACCTCCATCAATATCGAACAGACATTCACCAAAACACAAATCATGGAGCTTTATCTGAATTCTGTCTATTTCGGGCACGGCACCTATGGCGTTCAAGCTGCATCTAATCAGTATTTTGGTAAGGACATATCAGACCTGCAATTGGATGAGTCTGCTATTTTGATAGGTCTGCTGCCTGCTCCAGCTCGTTATTCGCCAATCCGTCATCCTGACCGAGCCCTTGTCCGTAGGAATCTGGTTCTGAGAGTCATGAAAGAACAGGGATATATTGAGGAAGATGAATATCAATTGGTTGTCATGAAAGATTTACCAGTGAAGCAGTTTGAAAAAGATGATGGCATAGCGCCCTACTTCACAGAATATATCCGAAGGCAACTTGAAAAGATTGACGAAGAATTAGATATTAATCTATATAAGGATGGTCTTGTGGTTCACACAACTTTAGACAGCCGGATTCAATTGGCTTTGGAAGATGCTTTCAATGCGGGGATGAAAAAAAATCAAACTGTCCTTAATAAAGAATTTCTTCAAGACCCATCAAAACTGGAAGATGCCATCGGATTTACCCAATTCGATCTGGATAGTGCACGATTTATTTTAGAGTCAAACGATACAATCCCTGTTATATTGAGAAGCCAATTATTGGTGCAAGGTGCCAGCATTGTAATAGATCCAACCCAGGGACATATTTTAGGAATGGTAGGGGGAAGACAGGAGGATATTTATCGAGATCATTTTAATCGCTCAACGCAAGCCAAACGTCAGCCTGGCTCTGTGTTTAAACCCCTAATTTATCTTACTGCCTTAGAACAGGGTCATACTGCCGCCACTGAATTATTAAACCAACCCCTTATCGTTTTTATTGATGATACCACTCAATGGAACCCTCAGAATCATGATGGTTCAACTGGATTACTAACCACCCTTCGAGAAGGGCTGCGCCGGTCATTGAATCTGATTTCTGTTCGGGTAGTTCAAGAATTAGTTCAGCCAGAGGATATTGTACAAAATGCAAAAGATTTTGGAATGACTACCTACATTCGAGCGGTGGATGCTATTGCCTTGGGAGTATCCGAAGTATATCTCCTTGAAATTACCGCTGCCTATGCCGCCATTGCTAATAACGGAATTTATTCCCAACCTATGGCTATAACCCGAATAGAAGATCGTCATGGTAGAATTATTAAGGAATTTATTCCTGAAAGCAGGGAAGTACAAGATGAAGCCACCATTTATATTCTCCGGGATATGATGAAATCAGTTGTGGATGCAGGAACTGGTGGCGCATTACGATGGAAATATAAATTTCGGGCTCCAGCAGCAGGTAAAACCGGTACTACCGACAGTAAGGCTGATGCCTGGTTTGTTGGGTTTACTCCCCAATTAGCTATTGGAGTTTGGGTGGGAATGGATGACCCTGCAGTATCCCTGGGTGAAAAACAATTCGGCTCTTCCGCAGCTCTCCCTATTTTTGCCAATACTATTCGAAATATATATGATGGCGGAGAATTTCAATCTAGGGGAGAAACAGTTTTACTGAACGAAAAGGCAGATTGGTCCAGACCACAGGGAGTTGTGGAAGTTGAAATTTGCAAAGAGACCTATGAAAAAGCCACCCGATTCTGCCCCAAAATGAAGGAAATTTTCCTCAAAGATAACCGACCCCGGCAGCAATGCCAGAAGCATTCCAGTCCATTTTCCCGCTTTAAGGATAAGTAGTTCAACAACAGGTGGTCACCAAGCTGGGTAGCTTGTTCAACATCAATTACCTAAATGAATCTCCACCCCAAGTTTTTGGGCAATTTGAGATAAATCGGATTGAATTACCTTTTCTTCTATATCATTGGGAATTGAAACGGAGGCGTTTAAATTAAAGAGGGGGGTACCGCTGATGGGTGCTTGGGTAATATGTGTTTCCATTTCAAGAATATTTATTGATTTTTCAGCCAGGTATTTTGACAAGACCTTTACAATCCCTTCATTGTCAGCGCCATTCAGGTTAATCTGATATTTTTTATTGTCACCAATTTCCTGGATTTGGGTATGTTTGGTGGAAATAGTGAGATCATTAATTGATTGGAGAGCTACCCCAAGAGATTCTTCCCAATCGGTGGAAACTGATACCAGCATAATTATGGCGAAGTCTGAGCCCAAACGAGACATACGGCTTTCTTCTACATTACCACCGTGTGTGGTAATAATACCACTTAACTCAGAGACAATTCCCGGTCTATCCGAACCTATAGCTGTGATTATTAGATTATTCAAAATCTCTATTGAAGAATTAAATTAACAAGTTGTACAATATCTAAAACGTTCACACCTCCATCCCCATTCAGATCGGCCAGAGATTCTTGAGTGGGCGTAAATTCTTCTGCATCTAATACATAATTTACTAACATTACTACATCCAGAATATTGAGGGTACCATCTAAATTTACATCTCCTGGAGAATATGAAACTGAATCAAAAGTCGCAAGAATAAACTCATCAATAGCCGCTTCCACTATTGAACCGCCTGAACCACTGTCTCCTTCATTGGCTATATCTTCAGCGATAAATCGAAATTGAACCTGGTTTGTTAATTGGATACCCATGCTAGCGAGAAGAAAATTCTTTTGAACCCAGCTATCGTCAGATTCGCTGGTATTTTCCAGAGTGCTCCAACTCTGACCACCATCTGATGATACCTCAACCATCCAATGATCCGTTCCCGGATTATCTCCCACATCATTGGTGTACCAGCGATAGTATGAAACAAAGGCTTCATCATAACCACTCAAATTAAAAACAGGAGAATAGAGGGTGGTTCGCCCACCATCTACATCATCAAACCCTACACTTCCCGGACTTGTAGCAGCACCGGTTAGAAAACATTTCTCACCATCTTCAGACATATCAATACCCGGCTGTGCCTGGTTACCGTTGAAAAAAGTAGCAACAGGAACTGCTGATTCCCAAATTCCTGCAGTAGCATCATCACCATCTGCACCAACAGTCCAGCCAGATGCATCCTCAAAGGAATAATATGCTATTGGTTCTGCATTTCCAATTATCAATTCAAATTCAAAAATTTGGGCATACCCAGTTTCATCAGTAATAGTTAAAATAATATTGCCAATTACCCCGTTTGGTGCACTTGGTAATACCTGAAATGTAAAAATATCACCTAAGTCTGCTGATGTCCGGGCTTCCAAACCACCCATTTCTACAGATTGGGTGTCAAAATAAAAGTAATTATCCGGTGAATCAATGGCTAATGTCAGCAAACCATTTGAATTACCTAAGCCTGAATTATATAATGACAAGATTGTACTATAATTATTTCCTGGTAGATAGGGTCCATTCTGGATTGTGAAATCAATATCATACTTTGCACCAACTGCCCATGCAGCAAATTTATTGGGAAATAAATTTTCCTCTGCTAAAGGTAATATTCTGTTTGTTGCAGGCCAGAATCCATCATTGCTAGCACCCACTTCAGGAGTATAGGCAAAAATACCGTGTTCACCGTACATCCAATCACATGCTTCCCCATTCACCGTGTAGCCTACGGTTTCAATGCCAGTTCCAAATAGATAGCCATTATACTGGGTCATGGCTTCACCATATTCAACAAAAATTTCAAAATCTTCCTCAGGCAATGAAAGGTCAGGGTCATATCCGAAGGGGCGAATAAAAAGATTTCCATAGCTGTGGTAATTCAACGCAATCTTAAAATCATGGCTTTCTACAAAGTCTTTAACAATTTGGGTTTCAGGTTCAGAAAATGGTGAGGTACCTCGATAGGTTTCGTTGCATCCATCCGGGCTGGAACCAACATTATCATAAGCCCACATATAACTGTAGTTTCTGTTCAGGTCAATTCCATCTATACCAAATGAGCAGGTTTCCCGCATATTTTTACGCTGCATTCCCCCGCCATTGGGAGCAATCTGCTGATTATATACCAAACCATCAGGGTTTACAACAGGAATAAAATATAATTCTCTGCCATTTAATAGGGCGGCAGCTTCCGGGTCAGTCTCGTAATTTTCAGCTAGCCAATGCATAAAATAAAAGAGATTCATATAACTCATTGGCTCTCTGGCATGGTGCAAACCTGTATACAGCATTTCAGCTTCATCTTCATCAAGATTGGGATTATCACTCATTTTTACCATCCACACATTGCGTCCCTCAAGAGAAGTCCCCAATGATACTTTTTCTGTAATTAAATTTGGATAGTCAGCATATAGAATATCCAATTGTTCTTCAATTTCAGCAAAGGTATAATAGCCGCCCATTGATCCCAGTTCGAAATCACGGGATTCATAATTATTATCTAATCGGGATGCATAAAATGCTTCCAGGTCCTCATGTATTATTTCATAATTGAGTTGGGTGGTAATGAGTTGAGCTATTTTACTTTCAGGGATTGCAAATTCAATCCATTCACCTGGTTGTTGGTGAGAATGATCAATATCCAATCCAACCCGCTGCAATTCAGAAATGGATTCAGGGTCGGGAGTTTGTACTCTAACCTGTTTATAGGTTTCCCGAGCATACAGACCCGTTATCAGCAAAATAATCAGGAGGATATTTTTCATAAAATGGGTTATTCCAGAATAATATTTACGAGAAGAATTATATCCAGAATGTTGATTGTACCATCAGAATTCAAATCAGCCATGTCATTTTGTTCACCACTCAAGACGACATTCACCAATGAAATTACATCTAGGATATTGATGACACCATCCATATTCAAATCACCATTTTCAAATGCAGTTCCACCGACTGCATTGAATGAATAATGACCTGCCATTGGAAGAGCTTCGAGACGACCTGTGTTATCAAGCGCCTGGATATAATAACGAATTATTGTATCTCCAGATTGACCAGGAATAGCAGCTGTATAACAATCTGGAATGTCTTCTGGACAAATATTCATGATAATGGTTTCACTTTCATCCATTTCATCAGTCCACCAGATTACCTTTAATTCTTCATTAACAAGGCCTGCTTCACTGAGATCATCAATGATGGCATCAACAGGATAGCTGTTTTGGGCTTCGTTCTGATCATTAATAGGGTTATGGAAAATCTGCAGCATTTCTAAATCAGGTATGCCTTTTGCCCGGCAATGCAGGGCATCGGTGGATTCCCATGAACCGGTAAATCCGATAATCTCATATCCGGGCATTGCTTCCGCATAAGCTGCCAGGGCATCATCATCATAAGAATTATTGATAATGGGAACCATTATCTTTTCATTTAAAATAATTGAATTGGTATAAGGCTGATTTGAACCGGTATAAACCCGGAACACTTCCCAGGGCTCTCCATAAATCGTCATGGTATTTGCAAAATAATCCACCACTTCTTCTATTTCATCATACTGAGCGTGCCAGGTTGGTACCTCTCTGATGAGGACCTTATGAGGAGACAGATATTTCCCCCAGCAGTCAATATGGTCAATATAGGTATTATTAGGGTCATCCACCACATGATAGGTATGCACGCCATAGTAGTCGTTCAGGGTAGTATGAATCATTGCATCGCTCATTGAATTTTCCTCATAAACCAGACTGGATGATGCAGAAATTCCATATCCATCGGTCATATAATTGCCGCCTGCAGTAACAAACTCATTTGAAAAATAAGGTGTATTTAAGTAATCAGCTACTTTATAAGGCGCCTGATTATCATTGGGACGGGGGCGGTTATAGGTGAAATCTACCACAGAAATATCCCGGTTGCCATCTACTACCCACCAAGGGCCGTAATCCCGAGTCCAATAACTATCCGTTGAGCCGATAATATATTCTACATTATCCATATTAACACCAGCATTGGTCATTGAATTATTAGCGGAATTTTGTGAACTGGAAGATACCAGACAATAAATGGTTAAATCTTCAGCCATTTCTTTAATAATGGAAGTAGATATTCCAAAGGGATAGCGGATGAGTACACCCTGCATCCGTTCAAATTCAGCAATATTCCGAATGGGTGTTGGAGGAGGATCAGTGGAACGTCCCATCTCCTCAATTATATGCATCTTTCCCTTTTCCTCTTCGGTTAAACCGATAGGGAGTTCAACGCCATTTTTGTCTGTCGAAAACAGCGGTGCAATAAAAAACAAAAATGATAATAAATAATTCAAATTCCTTCTCCTAGTTTTTATTTATCTATACTCTTAAGAATATACCACGAAATTGGCAATCCACCCATGTATCTTTCTGTAACAGTTTGTTAATCATTTTTAATCACCAAATGGACAGGTTCCATTATGAGAAAGCAGACAAAGACATTTAACTAATGTACTGGAATCAACACCCTGTTTACATTCTTCATTTACTTCAAAATCCAGTTGATCAAAATCTATTTGATTAAAAGATAAAATAGCTTCTTCAATATTACCTAAAATGAGATAATTTTCTGTTCTTAATACCAGAATGTCATTAAACCTTAAATTTACATCGTGCTGAAAGATAAAATCACTTTCCAACTGTTCGCTGAATTCTACGCTTTCCTCATATAATATCCTAACCGTATCACTCAAAGTAACATTAATAGTTTCCCAAATGATTCCATTGGCTGCTAATTGTTTAGCATAATAACTTCGCTGAAGTGCCAAGGCTGCAAACAAATGGGACCTACCAATATAATAATCTCCATGCAGGTCAAGAGTAATTTCTTCAATATTTATATTGAGCATTAAATTGTTGGCTGCATTTAAATTTTCCCCTGCATTTTTAACATATCCATTACTGGAAGTTTCCTCTATGGCCTGGGCTTTATAAATATTTGACCAACCCAGGCCAACCAGTGAAAGAAAATGAAAAACGGAGCCACTATCATTTGTTTCTATGGCTGTGTTAAAATGTTTGTCAGCTTCCTCATATCTTGATGAGGAGAAAGCCAGCCAGCCATCCTGAATATAGAAATCACCATCTAAGGGTGCTGACTTTTCAATGAGAAAATTACACCCCAAAACCATTAAAATACTTATATATGCAATACGATTTATCATTTTAATAACATCATTTTCTGATGGTAAATTTTCTGTCCAAAATGAACGCTCACAAAATAAATTCCTGAGCTTACAGGTTTTCCAAATTGATTCTTTCCGTTCCAATGGATATTATGATAGCCAGGGGGTTTAACTCCTTTGGATAATACTACAATTTTCTCTCCTAAAATATTATAAATTACCACTTCAACATAAGATTCCTCCGGCAGTTCAATGGGAATTGTAGTAGATGGGTTAAAAGGATTTGGAAAATTTCTTATTAATTTAAATTTGTTTGGTAGTGGTTTTTCTATATTGGAATTCACAAATACTGCATAATCACCTAATTTATCAATACTTGCAGTAAGCATCCCCTCAGAAATATTTGTTGTAAGCGAAATAAACTCAAAATCAATTATTTCAAAAATGGTCAATTGCCAAGGCTCATATTCAGATGATAAATAATCACTAATATCAAAATAAATGGAACCCGGTTTATTCAAAATTAACTCTTTAGGATAAAAATGGATTGTTGGGGTGATTTGATAGAATTCAGAATCACTCTCCCTGCTGGCTAAATTACTATTATCCTCCGTAATAATGATATGAACGGGCTCCAATACAGAATTTTTTGAAAGAGAAATGGTGACATTATTAGATGGAGAAATGAGCAATGAGGCTGTATCCGGACTTACTTTAATATAGGATACTGAATCTATTCGTACACCGGAATTCATGGCATTGTCTCTGATCTGCAAATCAAAGGTTATTGAAACAGAAACTAAACTGGTTGGAATAATACCTGTAAAATGAAACAGATTATCAGTAACCCGTCTGGGATTAAGCATACTAATAGCACTGAATTGGTTGGTTT
>ERZ813253.288-NODE-288-length-19262-cov-5.285811_pt1 | contig 19262 bp, 22 predicted proteins | sample MGYA00520893_ERZ813253 | MGnify/ENA primary metagenome ERZ813253 (study PRJEB31669, sample SAMD00080414) | marine metagenome | biome: oceanic hadal pelagic zone biome; feature: marine hadalpelagic zone; material: sea water | place: Pacific Ocean:Izu-Bonin Trench...
GATGCACTGCCAAAATATCTCAGTGAGGAGTTTGATATGCATTATTTTAGCAAGGGAGAAATTTACAAAAAACTGCTTGAAAAGTTTCCAGATAAACAAAAGAATATTCATGAAGTTTTAATGCCAACCCCAATAGATGGGAAGGTCGGTCCAAGTATTTCGTTATCCTTACTTAACATATTTTTCCCAGTAGCAGATAATCATTCGTTGGTAAATCAAGTTAAAAACTACATGAAAAAAGAAAGGGAATTCTATAACAAGGAAAAATTTGATCTTGTGATAAATGACGGAGATATGGGCTCCAATGTACTAGCTAAGAAGAGAGGAATTCCTAGTCTATTTGTCACAAATCAATACATGCCTAAGTTGTGGAAATCTCGAAGCTATTTGAAACCAGGATTGTATTTTGTATCAAAACAAATTGCAAAGGCTACTAGAATATTAGTGGCAGACTCGGCTCCACCACATACAATTTGTGAATATAACTTGAATTTTCCTGATACCATTAAGGACAAAGTTACGTATGTTGGTCATTTCTCAAACAGAAAATCAGTAAATTCTGCACCAATAACAGATTTGGAACGGCTTGTTGATGGAACAGATTTTGGATATTGGATGAGAACGGGAAATGAACCGACCAATGATGGTACCGGTCAAAGATATGAAGAAGTTTTCCATGAAACTGAGATGAAGGACGAACGACGAATTATTTCTCATGCCAAAAATGACAAATCTATTGATAAAGTTGTTGGAAAAGACGGAAAAAAATATTCAGTTTTAGAGGCATGTGAAAAAAAAGTTGATTGGATTCAAATTGACATTGGTTTTTTGACAGAACATGAAAGGCAGACAGTGTTAAAGGAATGCAAATACGCAGTAATCAACGGCTCACATACAATAATGGGAGAAATAATGGGTGTGAGCTCAAAACCCATAATTGGAATGCCAATTTATGATGAGCATACAAATCAAATAAAATGGGCAGAAGAAAAGCAGTTAGGAGTTTTAGCGGAAAGCAAAAAACAAGTAATTAAGGCAATTCAAATGATAAGGCAAAATTATAACAAATATCAAGAAAGATTAGAAGAGTTCTCTAAAAATTTTGATGGAAACGGGGCTGAAAATACCGCTAAAATTGTCTCAGAGATTCTAGAAAGAAAGAAATAGTTTCAACATGACAGTTTTTGGTAGTCTGGTACGTGGTATGTTCGATGGGCGAACTGACCTTAACGGGATGAAGATGTAATCCACGTACTGGGCATATTTTTTAGAAGTTGTAATGCGATCATTCTGGCTTTGCGAACGCTTTTATGGAAAAAATTTAGTCTTGTCAACGTTGCCTAATTGCCCTGAATGCGTTGCACGAGAAAAAAAGGCTCTTAAAAAACAGTATGAGATGGAGGCTGCAAAGGCAGAAGAGGAAGATAAAGATTATTTCATTCCTAGTGATAGAGATATAGGATCTGATATTGAAATCCCTATGAAATTAGATCCTTCCACAAAACATTTCGTCTGCAAGAGATGTGGATTGTATGCCACCAGGGAACAAATATCTGACATACGTGATAGGCTTAACCAAAGAGAATTTACAAAAGAAGACAAACAAGATGATTATTTAGAATGGTGGCAGAAAAGTAAGAAAGAAAAACAGGCTTAAATTATTTTTTAGAAGTTCTTTTTGTTAACTGTTTTCTAAAAGCATTACCAATTATTGGATTTATCAAAAATGGGAAATTGTGTTTTGCCCATATTCCAGCTCTAGCAACTGAGGGAACAACAATCTCCAGTTTTGACGAATTTGCAGCTTTGAGAATTGCGTTTGCTACTTTTTCCGGACTCAAGATAGCTATTGTAGAACGCTTTGAAAAATTTTCAAAAGATGGATGATCAAACAAAGGAGTGTCTACCATTATTGGACTAACAACGGTTACATCTACTCCTGTTCCAGAAAGCTCATGTTTTAACCCCTCTGAAAAGCCCAGCATAGCAAATTTAGTTGCACAGTATGAAGCAACACCAGGAACTCCGAAACTAGCTCCTACAGATGCAACATTTACGATGTGTCCTTGGTCTTGTTCAATCATATGTGAAAGAAAATTCTTCGTGCAGTATATCATTCCAAAGTAGTTTGTTTCCATCTGTGATTCTATTTCTTCAATGGTAAGCTCAGAAACCTTACCATAAATAACGAATCCTGCATTATTTACTAAAACATCAATTCGACCAAATGTATCTAGCACTGTATCAGCCATCTCCTTAACTTGTGATTTGTTAGAAACATCACATTGGTGAACTAGAGTAGAATCTGTATATTGTGAAATTTCTTTTTGCACTTGAAGTAGTTTTTCTTTTCTTCTAGCTACCAAAACCACCTTAGCGTTTTTTTTAGCAAATTTGATAGCTGATGCCTCACCAATTCCACTAGAGGCGCCAGTAATTACAACCACTTTATTCTTAAAATTCATAATTTAGAAATGTCGAAGAAAAATAAGTACTTTCTATTCAGTTTGGTGTGTACTTTCCATATGTCCTGCAAATTCACTATCACTGATTAACTTCCCACAGACCGGGCATTTACTCTGAGCAGTTTCTGGTCTTGTATATTTGCCTAAAGCAAACTTGACTAGTAGAACCCAAGTTACGACAATTGGTACATAATATGTTGCAATCCTCCAGCCTATCACAGCATTCCATTCAAGCCCTTTTTCTGGAATTACTAAATTAAAAGGATCAAGATTATTAATATACGCAACAATCCCAAATTCTGCCAATCCGGAACCACCTACAGTAATAGGCAAGTTTCCTATTGCGTTTGCAGCCATCACAGCCATTATAGACTCGAAAAATTCTATGGTAAATCCAACACTGTTTGCTATGATCAAAAATGAAATTCCGTATAAAATCCAAGCAATCAAAGCCGTTAAGAAACCAACAACAAAAACTTTTTTTGTTTTGGGTGAACCTAAATTTTCCCTACTTAATGTACATACTTCTTCCAACCAAATATTGGTTTGTTTTAGAGATTTCTTACCGCGCTCCTTTCCAACTGTTCTCATTAATGTAGCGATGCCTTTTGGCACTTGAAATGTATGTTTTGATGAAACGAAAAATAATACAGTCCAAATCGTAGTTACTATAATACTAGTTGCTAAAACTATGGTAGCAACCACATAAGCACCACTTAGTAATGCAATAACACCAGCAAGGATTGACAGTACGCCTCCAGCAAGAACTTCTGTGACAATATCAACAATTGCTACCCACGCTGCTTTTGCTGGCGAAACTCGCTTTTTAGTCAAGTAATAAATTACAGCAAATTCTGCTCCAACAAACATTGGCGTTGTAAATTTAATAAATTCACTTCCAACCCTCATTGCTACTAAATTCTTAATGGAATCAAAAGGGCCAAGGAATGTTCTTGCAATGTAACTTAGTTTTAATCCCTGTAATCCTAGTTTTGCCATCATAACTAATGCTGCCGCAATAAAAGGCAGTGCGCCTATGGCAAGAACGTCTTCTAATTTTATATCAAATTGAATAATGATTATGATGATAGGAATCATAGTTGCAGGAATTACTGCAATTCGCCAGTCCATTCGAAGAATTTTTCATGCATTCAAATATAAGCCAATCAAAAAAGATATTCGGACGAACGTGGCTGAAGGTTAATGGTTACAAATGTTAAGGTACGGGCGCCATCATCAACAGCAAATTTGGGTCCAGGTTTTGATGTGTTTGGTTTGGCATTGGATGCATTCTATGACGAAATAACACTTAGCAAAACTAACAAATCTATCACTACAAACAGACCATGGCACGGAGTTAGAATACTAACTACAGATGATGTGCCAAAAGATCCGCAACAAAACACTGCTGGATTGGTAGTAAAAGCAATGAAACAAAAATTCAAAATAAAATCTGGGATTGAGATTAGAATTAAGAAAGGTGTTCCAGCTGGGTTTGGAATGGGGAGCAGTGCTGCTTCGGCTGCAGCAGCTGCATTAGCATTCAACAAATTATTTAATCTAAAATTAGATAGCAATACGCTAATCAAATGTGCCGGAATAGGAGAAAAAGCAAGTGCAGGAACTATCCATTATGATAATGTTGCAGCATCGTTACTGGGTGGGTTTGTAGTAGTAAAAACAAAACCGTTTGAAGTTGTTAGATTAGAACCGCCAAAAAACTTAGTCTTATGTTTAGCGGTTCCGCAATTAAAGGTGCCAAAGAAAAAGACAAAGATTTCAAGAGCTGTAATTCCAAAGACCGTTAAATTATCAGATTTGACAGTGAATCTCTCAAATGCTGCTAATATTGTTTCGGGGTTTTTGCTTAAAGATTCAGATCTTATTGGAAGATCTATTCAGGATGTAATTGTTGAACCAGCTAGAAAACATTTGATTCCAGGTTTTTCAAAAGTAAAGAATAATGCACTTAATGCAGGAGCTTTAGGTGTTACTATAAGCGGTGCAGGACCATCTGTAATCGCTTTCTGTAAAAAATCTCAAAATCTAAAGAAGATTGGAAAGTCTATGGAAAAAGGATTTAGTTCTGTGAAAGTGGGCTGTGATATAATAATTTGTAAACCTAGTGCTGGTCCCAAGATTAGAGCTTGAAATGAAAAAAGCAGTAGTGGTTTTTAGCGGCGGGATTGACTCTGTCAGTACATGCACATATTTGAAACAAAAATATGAGTTGTATGGAATTTCTTTTCTGTACGGCCAAAAAGCAAATCAGGAAATAAAAAAGGCAAAGTCATTCGCAAAAATACTTGGATTGAAAGAACATAAAGTTGTAGATATCAATTTCATGAAGAAATTGTATGGGGATACAAACGCACTTACAAGCTCAAAGAAAAAAATTCCTAGTAAATTTAATTATTCAGTCGTTGTGCCTATCAGAAACGGAATTTTCTTATCAATAGCAACTGCCTGGGCTTTTTCAATAAATGCTTCTTTAGTTGCATATGGTGCACACATGGGCGACAAAAATTATCCAGATTGTAGACCAGCCTTCTCAAAAAAAATTGAATTTGCGTTTAACCAGGGAGAAATTGATGGTATTAAATCAGGAATTCGAAAAAGGATACAAATTTGGTCACCATACAAAGCAAAATTATCAAAAAAACAGTTATTAAAAAAAGGCTATGATACTTTGGGAGATAAAATTTTCAACACTTGGAGTTGTTACAAAAATGGAAAAGTGCAGTGCGGTAAATGTGAGTCATGTAATAACCGAAAAGCTGCATTTTTGGAAGCGGGTATTGAAGATAAAACGCCCTATCTTGTGTAATTGTGGTTATCGGTTTCCTAGAATTGGTTTTTTAAGAATAATTCCTCGAATAAGCAAATACCATCCAATAAACACACCGCCTACCATGCTCCAGTATATCCAATTTAGTAATCCCGTATCAGACATTTTTTCCTCTGATGGGGCACATTTAGACAGCCATGATACCTGTTCACAAAGCAAAAGATTCTTTTCACCAATCATTTCATCAAATACTGGTATTGTTTGAAATGCAATTAGATTTGCAACTGCAAACACTATCGCAAATTCAATAAGATACCAAGTAAAACTTGGCCAAGATTCCTTTGGAATATGAACATTATCGCGTCCTACCACAAACCGGATCTAATTAATGATTATTTATCTTTTCAGGAATTTTGTGTAAAAAATGTTTTTGAGGGATTTTTAATAATATTTATGATGTTTTCTTTTTCTTCTTTTTTCTCATAAATTCCTCTAAATGCGGCAGAAGACACAGATGCATTATTTTTCACGCCCCTCATCTTCATACAAAGGTGCTCAGCTTCTGTTATTACAGCAACTCCCTTTACTCCATGAGAATACAACTCATCTGCTATGTTTTTTGTCATTCTTTCTTGAATTTGTAATCTTCTAGAATATTTTTCAACCAAACGTACTAGCTTGGAAATTCCAAAAATTCTTCCGTTTGGAGAATATGCAAGCTGAATTTTTCCAAAAAATGGTAACATGTGATGCTCACACATAGAGTAAAATTGAATATCTCTTACTACTACGACCTCTGAGTCTTCCGAAAATTGTACGGACAGATCAGAATTAGAATCGTAGCCACCAAAAATTTCTTTGTAAGCATTTGCTATGCGTTCGGGTGTTTTAATTAATCCTTCTCTAGTAGGATCCTCACCTATTTCTATGATCAATTCTCTAACAAGTTTCTTTATCCTTTCCTCATCCATGATAATACAAATTCAGAAAGTAAAGTGCTATTTATACCACATGGCATAATCTATACTAGTACTGAATCATCCAGAGATTTATGGAGCTGAGATTATTTTGTGTAGCTGTGGTACTACTCTGACTTCATCATAGTATGGATAGACACTATCATAAAACTCCAATAATTGTTCTAAAGGTGGTTCAGAAATACTAGTTGTGGGTTGAATTATAAATCCAGAAATATTTTCTTTGGAAACAATTTTAAAAATTTGCTCTAAAAGTTCTTTAAATGAGCTTAATTCAGTTTTTGAGCTGATAACTGTCTTGATGTAAGTTGTTTTTTTAGCCTCTATTGATGCCTGAAGGCATTCAAGTGTATTTTTAATAAGATTAGGATAATGTTTTTTGTCAATAAATTCTGAATCTATTGTTTTGAACTCAATTTTAACAAAGTCAATTGATGGTAAAACGTATAGAAATTTTTTTGAATCAAAACATGCAGATTCCAGATACGTCGGAAGACCACGAGCTTTAACATGTTTTGCAAGTTCATAGACAGCCTCATATTGAATAAGTGGTTCGCCTCCAGTAAAGTTAACCTTGTAAGTGTTGTCTTGCAGACTAGTGTCTATTAGATTACATGCTTCAGTAATTGAATATTCTTTGCCAGAATCTAATGGAAGCGCATCCAGTGTATCACAATAAAAACAAGTGTAAGGACATCCTGCAAGCCTCACGAATAGGGTTTTGGTTCCAAAAAGGATTCCCTCCCCCTCAATGGAGGTGAAAATTTCAAAAATTCTAGTTTTCAAACATTTTTCCTAATAATATTGGTTATTTATTTAATCTGGAAATTAAATGAAGTTAGATTGTTTATGCTGCTACTGGCTGTTTAGTATAAAACAGTCCAGCTATGAATAAGATGACACCTATAATACCAATTAAACTTCCAATAAATTCAACCGTCTCTTTGACATCTCCAACAAGTGGTGCCCAAAAAATCGCAATTAAAAAGCCCGTAACAATCATTGGAACTCCAATTCCAATGGTAATTTGTTTTGATGCCATGTTGTCAGTTGCTCCTAAAATTGTATATGAAGTTTATGATGAAATGTAAATTAATCTTTCAACTTTCATCAGCAGGTCTTTGATTGTTTGGATCTTTTTTCCAATTGTTAAGTCAAGATATTTGGCATCAGCAGTTCTGCCTGGAGCATATTCCAAGTCCTTTATGTCTTGCTTAGCCTCCTCAATAAGATTAAAAGCTTTTTTGAGGAAATGATCTGCCGCGCTGTTTTCCTTTAGATCACCAGCAAGACTTTGAGCTTTCTTTTCAAGCGGAACAAGTAATGATTGTAATCTTAAAAGTCCAGCCTGGCTGATTTCTTTTACCTGTTCAACTTTTTGTTTATAAATAATAATAATTTTGAATTGTTGTTTTATTTGGCTGGTAGTGTTTGCTTGCAAAAGTTGAATTTTAGATTGCTGTAAGATATCGGCGGTGTTTTGTAAGCCAAATGTCTTAGCTTGAAGTATTAGGTTGTTAATCCTCTCTGTGTGTTTTTGCACAAACTGTTTTGCTTTAATAATTCTATTCTGTTCACTGATTTCATATAATAATTTCTGGATTTGTTTGCCTTCAGATGCAGCCTTGCTAAGAACCTCTTCAGTTTGTTTTAGGCTGCCTTTAGCATAGTTTGCCTTGGCTAAAGCAAGCAATTGATCTATCTGTTCAAAATCAATATCTGTATTTAGTTTGGCTGATATTAGCTTTAATTTTTTGATATTGTTTTCATATTTCTTAATTGTTTGGCTTTGATCAGAAATTATTGTTTGTGGTGTTTTCTGCGATTCGGTTTCTGAAATTGCTAAACTAGTCTGCTTGAAGGCAATCATGGCAGAAATAAAATGTTGCCTTGCTGATACAACATCTTCTTTTTCTGCAGCTTGGGTTAACAGAACTGTTTCTCTTGCACCCTCATCATAGAAATCATAAACTTCTTGTGAAATATCGCTCAGTTTATCAATATCATTTTTGATGTGTTCTTTTGTGTTTTGCGTTATTTTTATGAGTATGTCAAGTTGGGAATCTGCATGCACAGTATTCGGGGTGGTAACAAAAACCATGCTTGCAACCAAAATCAATGAGAAAAAGACAAGTAATTTGTTCATCAGCTGTCCTCCAATTTACTTTTTAGTTTTACAATATTCTGCAAATCTTTCTTCTCAATTTCTATGATTCCCTGTCTTTCAAGCCGTTTAACAGCTCTCCACATTGTAGTACGTGGTTGAAGGAATTTCTTTCGTAGTTCGCTTTCATAAGCTTGACCTCCGTTTGCCGAGATAAAATTAATTATCTCCTTATCATCTTCTCTTAGATCCCGTTTTATTTTGAAAATTGCTTCTGGATCAAGACTTTGTGGTTTAGGTTGTTCCTCTTTCTGAATTGTTACAGATGGTTCAATGGCTTTAGATGACCTACTTTTTTTGATTGCTATTATAGCGGCAATTCCGATAGCTGCAATAATGCCTGCATATAAAATCAAAGAATTATCTGTTGCATCTTCTGGAATTGGCTGTGTGGATTGAGCGGAAGCTAACGTGCTAATGTAATAGCTGATGTTTGTTTGGCCTGGAGGGAAAGTTAGATATGATTGCTCGTTATCTACCTGCATACTAAGTGGAAAATTACTCATTTCAATGATCACCGAGTCTTTTGGCGTTAGTAACGAATATTGTACTGGTGCATCTACAGAAAATGCCCATATTTTTCCAGTTTTTGAAACCAAGTCCTGTGTATCATAATCTATAGAGATGCGGGATGCGCCAAATGTTTCTATTACAGCTAAATTATGATTAATCTCATTTGATAGTAAAAATCCATCCTCGCCAATAATCGTAATATTTTCTATCATTTCTCCAAAAAGTTCAACTGTAATTTCCAGTTCTAGCGGATCCGCATCTAACTCATAAAAAACATGAGTTGAGCCATCCTGATAAATGGTAAAATCAAGGGTTCTACTAGAAGCAAAGGATTGTTGGATTGGCACACTTAAGGCTATAAGCATCAAGCCTATCACAACTATTGGTATTCTAACCATCGTTGAGAGGATATCTGTGTTCCTTACAAAAAGCATTTCCCCCTCCAAGGATTGATACTTTTGTGCAACTGTTTGTTGCAAACTCATAGCTTAATACCTTAGATTCATGGATTCAATCAGATTTTGAAACTTTTGGAATTCTTCGATAAAATCAAGTCCTTTTCCAGTAATCCTGAATAGCCTGTTTCTATCTCTTCTTTCCGATTGCATCAAACCTGCATTGATTAGCTTCTCACATTTGTCTAGTACTGCATAGTGAGAGAGGTTTGCTTTTCGGGATATTGCAGATATAATAACCCCGTTTTGACCTCCGTCCATGGTTACATCTAGGATATCACCCATGATTCCCATTTCGGATCTGTATTGTTGTTTTGACATGGCATATTATGGAATTATGTTGCTTATGAGGGACAGTATGAAACACCACAGCGGAACACCCAGCGGAACGCATTTTTTGTTGTTAAAATTTGCCCAAAATCGACATTTTTTCTGCGGGGGCAAAAATCCAAGATTCCTGAAAAAATAGGTTGGATCGTGAGAATTTGGAGTTTGCCATAACTTTTATCTTGCTGAGTCATTTTATTGAATCAATGGGCTTGTTTGATATTTTCAAGGATAAAGATGAGGATGAAGGTTCTGGCGGAATGGCTGAAGAAACTCCTAGTTTTGAATCAGAGCCTAAACCTGAAGAAACTCCTAGTTTTGAATCAGAGCCTAAACCTGAAGAAACTCCTTCCACGGAACCAGCTGAAGAAACTCCTTCCACGGAACCAGCTGAAGAAACAACATCATATTCACAAGCTGGAACTGCAATGCAAAGTCAGCTTGGAATAGAGGGATTGATGGATAAACGATTCAAGCTTGGAGAGGCTATTGACTATGTTGGATCCATGATTAAAGAATTGAGAGACAAACGAACAGGTTTGGTAAAAAGTATTGAAGAAGAATCGGTTGATATTAAGAATTTGAAAGAAAAGCTTACGAAAATAAATCAATTCATACAAGAGGAAAATGAAGGGTTACAAGAGCTGACTAGAAAACGATCTGAAGTGGAAAAAGATGCAGATGATGTTGGCAACATAGTTTACAGTCTACGTGATAAAATTTCAGAAATTGATAAAATAGTAGCCGATGAGGCTAGCAGAATTAAGAGTTTTAAAGGTTCTAAAAGTTAAGAAAAATCACTTACATAAAACGTGATGGTGAGGGTTCTGAGGCCTGTTCTGGTATAGTAGGAAACTTATCCACAGATTGTTGCTCTGCAACAGCAGAAGCTTCTTGCATGATTTTTTCTGATTCTGCATCCATAACAGCATCAGCGCCGATTGAAGCATCGGTACTATGGAAAGTTTCAGTCATCAAGCCTCCTAACATCTCTGCCATGTTGTTAAGCTCTTGGTCTGCACCTGGCATAAACTTGGCAAGTGATGATTTCATGTTTTTCATAAGTCCAATGGTTGGCATTACAGTTACTACTGTATCTCCCAAATCATGGAATGTTGTTAATCGTAATTCTATTTGTTCTATAGCCATTCGTGCATTGCCAAGAACACGGCGTACCTTACGAACTTCAGCTAGCTCCTTTGATAAGGTGTTAGCAGTATGAGTATCGTGTTGTTGTGTGGCTGCTATGATTCTTTGAAAAATTTTCTCATCTCTACTATTTAATGATGAAAGCATATTGTCTAATTTTGAAATTTGCGTTTGTAATTTTTTAATGGCAGTTTCTATTTGTGGTTTCAAAGCGCTTTTTGGTTTAAGTACGCTGTTTAATCTTTCAGATATTCCTGGTTTTTGTGGTTTTGACCATCTACTTGAAAGCGAACCCATGTAGCATGGTTTAGAATTTAATTATTAATTTCCTGTGTGAAAAATGATTAACAGTAAATGAAATTTCGATGACTAGATTTACTAGTAAATGAAGGAATTTTGTGAAGAAAAAACCAGTTTTTGGCGTGATTTGCCTAGTAATAATTTCTGCTGTAATAATTTTCGGAGATAGGATAAATACTGATAATTCTGAAAATTCTGATGTTTTTCACATTCGTTTGGCAGATCCTAGTATATATGAAAACGGATTATACCAAGAATCTTTTGGTATTACAAAGGGAGATTATGAATTTAGATTTGTCCCAAATGGAGATAGTCCTGAAACGCTCACTATAACGCTGCTTGGAGAATATTTTTCATTCTCAGAAGATTTTGACTTGAAAGGAACTCCTCATCAAACAGATATTTCACTTTATTATACATGGGATTATGAGGGTCCTAAAAAAATTCAGGTTTTTGAAGATCAGCGGATTTCAATTGAAATTAATCCTAACGGAAATTTAGTGGGATCAGTCTCTTTAGAACTCATTCCGATAAAACAAAAATAGTCTTTCGAATAGTGAAAAGTGAGATAATTGGCAAATAACAAGAAAAAGAAAATACGCAATACGATTATTCTTATGGCATTAATCTGGTTTGTAGTTACGCTCCCTTTACCTTGGCTAATTACCGGTGATGTAGGTCAGGATCAATTAGTCATTATTCTGCCTATTATTGGTTTGATCTCAATACCTTTTGTAGCACTTGGTATTGCATGGACTTTGAAGCCAGAGTTAACAACCTAACTAGTTTTGAACCAAGGCTGATTTTCCAAATAATCGAGCTCTTTTACAATAGATTCCAATTTTTGGGTAATTGCCATATCTGATTGAAATTGTTCAAACATTTCTTTTTCCTCCTCTTTGGAAAGAATCTCTTTTTCTGCCCGCTCTAAAAAATCCTCTTCCTTTGATATATGATCGTTCAGATAAATCGAATAAGTTCTTAAGAACCGCGTTACTGGCTCGCTAGAATCCTCGCCGTTTTTCCAGCGTTTTAAATGTAGTGTGATTTTAGAAGCTATTCTTCTGCTAAACTCATGTTCTATCAACAATGCTCGGATCTCTTTTTTTAGATGATCGTAACTGGCAACGCAGGGAAAGTATGAATCTTCTTCCCTAGAATAATGGATTGAATCCAAAAATTCTGAAATAATGAGTGTAATCTTCTCTAAATCAGAGAATGGAATAGTTTTTCCAGCATTGATGTCAGAAGAGCATTTTGAGATAATCTTGTCTAGTCTTTTGATTTGTTTATGATCATTTCTAAGAGTATTTGTAGCGCTCAACTATTCAAAATTTGCAAGCTGACTTATAATTTGTATATGACCTAATCGTTATTTTATAGACAAGTAATTGACCTAGTTATAATGAATTTAGTATTCTTGGCCTTGTTAGATAATTTTGTTTCTTTTTTCAGGGATGAGGTTTTCTCTAATATTGATACTAGTGAACTTGCAGGTAGAAATGTAAGAGATATACTGAAATCATATTTCGAAGAAAATCCTATTTCTGAACCAGATCCTGGGGGATCTGGTTATAATTTTCTTCCAGAAGGAATCGCAAATTTACAAAATACTTTAGCTAATCTATCATTTGGTGATTCTCTAATAGCTTCAGCGCCAATTTTGCTTCTTGCCGCCAGTGTGGTAATAATAATGGGCGTCCTAGGAGAAGCATTTTTCAAAAAAACGGGAATTCCAGACGTTTTGTTTTTAATGGTGTTAGGAGTTATTATTGGACCAGTTTTGGGAATAATCCAACCTGAAGCTGTGCTGGAAATTGTTCCTTACTTTGCAGCTGTCGCATTAATTATTATCATGTTTGACGGTGGACTGAATCTTCATCTTGGTAAAGTTGTAAAGACGGCACATTTTTCTATAATTCTTGTAATTGTGGGTTTTGCAGTTTCAGTTGGTATTGTTGGTTCGTTTGCACACTATGGTTTGGGATGGGAGTGGATAGATAGTATTTTGCTTGGTTCTATCGTTGGGGGTAGTAGTTCTATCATTGTTTTTGGTCTAGTCAAAAAGCTCCACATATCCGAAGAAGCAAAGTCTATGCTTAACTTCGAATCTGCATTAACTGACATTTTTGCTGTAATTGTTGCATTTGTTTTGTTTGAGGCAGTGCTATCTGGAGAATTTAGCCTTGATCTGTTAGGTGTAACAATTGGAAAAGCGGTGATGGTTGGCCTTGTGTTAGGTTTTGGTGTTGGTATTCCCTGGATGTTTATTATATCAAAGCTCAAAAATGCTCAGCACAGCTACATGCTAACAATTGGAATGTTATTTATGCTATTTTTCTTAGCTACTTCTTTTGGCGAGTCAGGAGCGTTAACAGCACTAGTTTTTGGATTGATGCTTGGAAAAAAGAATTACTTTACACGGGTTCTTAAAATTAAGTTCCCAGAAGATCTCATAGATGATTCTTTACATAACCAAGTAACATTTTTGGTAAGGGCATTTTTCTTTGTTTTTGTAGGCTTGTTGGCAAGCTTTGCTCAAATAGAATATGTTATTTTTGGTGTTATAGCTGCAATCGCAATTTATATCGGTAGAATAATTATTACAAAAACAGTTCTAGTTCGAGGTTTTTCCAAGCTTGACGTAAAGGTAACATCTGTTATGATCCCACGTGGTTTAGCGGCTGCAGTATTGGCTACTTTTCCATTATCAATGGGACTCCCAAATGCTGATGCATATCCACAAATTATCTTTTTTGTTGTCATAACAACTGTTATTATTACCACAATTGGTTTAGGCGGCGCAAAAAAAATTCCGCCACCAGAAAGTCAGAGTGGTGGTTATGTTAAAGAATAAAAATAAAAAAGAAAAAAATTATTCAGAATCCTTTAATCCCTTGTAGCGGTTTCTGATAGTTACTTCTGTAACATTAGCTGCTTCTGCAATATCTCTTTGTGTTTTATCTTCACCGTTTTTGACACATGCTAGGTATAACGCAGCCGCTGCAAGTCCCATAGGATCCTTTCCTGCAGATATTTCATTTTTTTGTGCAAGTTTTAAGACCTTAATTGCATGTCTCTTTGTTTTTTCCTGTATTCCAATTTGGCTTGCTATGCGTGCCACACATTGAACAGAGTCTGTAACTGGTAGGTGTAGATCTAATTCTTTTATAAGAAGCCTGTAACATCTTGCAATGTCTTTTCGTTTTATATTTGCAGCCTGTTCTACATCTTTAAGATTTCTTGGGGTTTCAGTGGCTCTGCAAGCAGCATATAATGCTGATGCCATTAAGGCAGAGATTGATCTTCCTCTAACTAATCCTTTGTCCAGTGCCTTTCTGTAAATGTAGGCTGCTTTTTCTATCACTGCGTCTGATATAGAAAGTTTATCTTTCAATCTGTTTAGTTCACTGAATGCCTGCCTAAAGTTTCGATCTACTGGTTCATGAACTTGGCTTCTACTATCCCAAGTTCGAAGTCTCTCAATTGTACTTTTCATTGCGGAAGTTAGAGGCTTTCCAGATGCATCTTTGTTAGTAGGATTAATAATTGTTGCAAGTCCCATGTCATGCATTGTAAGCGATGTAGGAGCTCCAGCTCTAGCTCTATCTCCATGTTCATCCTGAGTAAAGGATCTCCATTCAGGCCCTGCTTCCTGTAGCTTTTCAGATATTACAAAACCACATATTGAGCAGAACATTTCTCCTGATTCGTGATCAGTTACTAGGGTACCTTTAACACATCTAGGACATTTTTCTTTTAAAGCAGGCTTCTTTACGGATTTTACCATTTAATCACTTTCTAAGATCTAATTTCGTTTGTCTTTATAAACCATATACTAAAAGATTCTGCCCAAGTTTACAGAGAGATATTGGCTGAAACTAGTGTTTGTATTTTGCTTTAAACTCATCGTCAAAGAAGAACTTTTCTCCAAAGGCAGGCTCTAAATCATCAAGCCATATTGCATTTTCATCATATTTTGCAAAGAATGGAATGCCTACCCATTCTGATTCTCTTCCTTGTAACAATTGTAACACAATTACTTTCTGTCCATTAATCTCCGACACGCCAAGAACGTGCACCTTACCTGGAGTAGCTGACATGCTTGGTCCTCTAACGGTTCTTGCCAGACCACTAACTTGTCTAAATGCAGACCGAAAGATCTTTTCTGCCTTTACTAGAGGTACTCCAAAGTAATGTTGAGCTCCTGTATCTCTAACAACAAACATGTAGTATGGTATACAACCCAAAGAAACCTGTTTTTGCCACATCTTCGCCCACATGTTTGCATCATCGTTTATGTGAGCCAAAAGTGGCGATTGAGTTCTGATTTGAGCGCCAGTTTTTCTTATGAGTTTGATTGCTTCTTTTATTGGATCCGTTGAAAGCTCAACAAGATGATTAAAGTGAGCCATTATCGCTAGGTGTGTTCCGCTTTTTACTATTTTTTCAAAATTTTTCAGAGTTTCATCAGCGTCAGAATCGGTTAAAAATTTGTAGGGCCAGTAAGAGATAGCCTTAGTCCCAATTCTAATTGTCTTAAGGTTAGGTAATTTGGCGTCAAGTAAAGTATCGGTATAAGCAGAAAACATGCTAGCTTTCATAATCATAGGATCGCCACCAGTAAACAAAACATCTGTTATTTCTGGATGCTCCTTTAGATATTGTACTAATTGCTCTCCCTCTCTCATTGCAAATTTCATCTCATCCATACCAACAAACTGTGGCCATCGAAAACAGAAGGTGCAGTAGGCATGGCATGTTTGACTCTGGCTTGGGAAGAAGAGGCAAGTTTCATCATATTTATGCTGCATTCCATAAAGTTTTGTTCCATCTTTTAATTGTGGAACGTTCAGTTCCATCTGGCCAGCTGGGTGAGGATTTAATTGCAAACGAATGTCGTTTGCAACACGTGCAATTTCTTTTTTATCTGCTCCACTCCTCAAAGTGCTTGCCATCTTATCATAATGCTCAGGAATCAACATGCCTTTCTGAGGAAATGTTAGAACATACATAGGATCATTTGGAATGTTATCCCAGTCAATAAGTTGCTCAACAACATAATTGTTCGTCTTAAAAGGAAGTACGTTGCCAACAACTTCCATCTCAAATTGGACCTCCTCTGGCATTTGCTGAATTTGTGGAATTTTACGAAAATTTATCAAAGTATAAGTCTTGATCGAAGTGGTTTCGTTTACTGACCAAAGTGCTTGCTGTTCTGTCATTACTTATTTTATCACATAACATTGTTAAAGCTTGGTAAAAAATGGCAAAATAGGTGCAAGTTTTTATTTTCTAGGCATGTAAATTTATAAAAAATTTTGATTGTTGTTTAAATAACTACTGACTGATTGGTATAACTCTGAGATTTAGCCTAATTTTTCACTAGTGAACAGGAAAAATGGTTGAGGAAGGAGTTACGGAGATTTCTGTAGGAGAATTTGAAACAATTCCTCAGATTCTAGCTTCTTCAGAGTCTCTTCAACTAGCATTTGTTTTTTTAATCGTTGGTATGGTAGCTATCGGAATAATTTACCGTAAATTTTCTCATTGGATTTCATCTCAAAAATTCAACTATACACGACCACATTTTTCTCGATTTGTTCGTAATGCAGTGCTACCATTTTTTGCATTAGCTTTAGTATCATCCATTAATGTATACATACAAACTACTGAGCTATTTGAGGCAGAGAATTTAATTGAGGGCACAGATGAATTAGATCCTGCTGAAAAATTCGCAAAAATTCTTAATTCCATTAACATATTAGTAATTGGTTGGACAATAGCACACCTAATTCCAATTGCTTTAACAAAACGTGATAAAACGATTCTGGAAAGACAAGATTACCAAAACTGGTATGCCATGCGAGGATTTTCAGACGATGATGATTTATTCCACAGATGCTTCAAGTGGATTCCACCCCAAACAACTCCTTATGACATGAAAGATGATGAATTTCAAAAATATATTAAAACAAATGACGGTCTTAAATTTCTTGAAAAATATCGTACTGCCAAGGGGTTAACTATCGGCAGTTATGATAAACTGGTAGATGATCCAACTGAAGAGTGGAAAAAATCAGAGAGAGCAAAGTTTGAGAAATATTATAAAAATTGTATAACTGGACAAAACCAGTCTGGGCAAAAACTAAGACCGGGGGTTGTGCCACAAGAAATTTACCCTATCGATATATGGCGAGAACAAAAGAGACAAAGTAATTATGACCCACTCATTCCAAGCACGAAGCCACCAGGATTTGCAAAAAAGCAGAAAGAGGGAGCTCCAAAATCTGCAAAACAAATTCTCACAATAGGGATTTTTTTTGCTACAGTGCTAGGTATAGTTACATGGTGGGGGGTAGACTTGGTGGTTTTGGCTACGGCAACTGGTGGCATGGCATTGGGCGTAGGACTTGCACTAAAAGAAACAATGGAAAATTACTTTGCATACATCATGATAAAAAAAGACAAGGTTATCAAAGAAGGTGATAGGATAACACTACCGAGTGGATACAATGGTTTAGTATACAAAATTACACCCAGAGTTACCTATATCAGACATGGTCTCAACGAGTCTTTGGCTATTGTTCCCACAAAACTAATCGTCTCACAAGAAATAATCAACTTTACTAAGGCTTTCAAGCTTGTTCCTGCCACTATTGAGGTTGGAGTTTCATATCTAAATGATCCTAAGCAAGTAGAAGCAATTCTAATTAAGATAGGTAGACGTGCCATGAAAGAAGTTATGGATGATAATGGCATCCACCTCGCCAGACAGAAAAGATGCCCGTACCTTGATGAACACAAACCAAGTTGTGGATGTGATAAAGAATTACTTGTAGATGTGGGAGGTCCCGTTGTAAGGTTTAACAATTTTAACGATTCAGCACTTGATTTTGCACTTAGAGTGTTTGTGCGGGATTATGGTTCTCAGTTTAGAATGAAAAGTGAAATGAGAACAATCATGTACCAAGAATTCAAAAATTATGACATTAGGATACCGTGGCCTATCCGAACGATATACCAAGGAGATGAGAAAAGAGAAGCAGAGGAAATTGGGAAATTCGATAAAGAGCGTAACCAAGTGATTAAGGAGCATGGTCCTAAAGAGACTGAGGGAATGGCAGAAGAAGATTAGTATCTTCTGAAGACTTAAGAATCTGTTTTATTTCGTTGAAACATTGGCTAAATTTGCTGTTATAGGAGGAAATGCGTCTAAAGATTTAGCAAAACGAATTGCCAGAAGACTAAAGTCTCCATATATGGAAACGCAAACAAAGGTTTTCCCAGACGGTGAAAGTAAGATTACATTCAGGCGCATACCAAAAAAAAGCATCATATTAGTTGTCCAGTCCACGTATCCGCCAGTTGATACAAACCTATTGCAGGCACTAACAATAATTTCGCAGGCTAGAAAAGTGTCCTCAAAGATCTATGCGATAATACCCTACATGGGTTATGCGAGACAGGACAAGCAATTTCTAAGTGGGGAAGCAGTTACCATGTCAATAGTTGCAAAGATGCTCCAGGCAGCTGGTGCAAAAAAAGTCATTGTTGTTGACATACACAGCAAGACCGCACTAAATCACTTTAAAATTCCTACAGAAAGTGTTTCTGCCATTCCAGAACTTGCCAAATATTTCAAAAAACTGAAACTGAAAAATCCGTTAGTTGTATCTCCTGATATGGGCGGATCTTTAAGGGCAAAAAAATTTGCTAGTCTATTAAACACTGATTTTGTTACATTAAAAAAATCTAGGAATAGAAAGACTGGAAAAGTATGGATCCAGTCTTCCAAAGTAGACGTTCATGAAAGGGATTTGATTGTGGTTGATGATATAATAAGTACTGGTGGTAGTGTTATCAGGGCTACTCAGTTTTTAAAGAGGCAAAAATGTAAACGAGTTTTTGTTGCATGTACGCATGGATTGTTTATAGGAGATGCAGAAAGGAAAATCAAAAAAGCTGGAGTGGCACAAATCATAAGCACCAACACTATTCCTAGGAGCACTTCAAAAGTTGACGTATCTGGAGTAATAGCAGAATCTATTCAATAAAATAATGGAGCTTATCTTTTTAGGAACCGCAGGTGCACAGCCTACACTATAACCCTCCACTACATGC
>ERZ813253.289-NODE-289-length-19197-cov-6.795123_pt1 | contig 19197 bp, 21 predicted proteins | sample MGYA00520893_ERZ813253 | MGnify/ENA primary metagenome ERZ813253 (study PRJEB31669, sample SAMD00080414) | marine metagenome | biome: oceanic hadal pelagic zone biome; feature: marine hadalpelagic zone; material: sea water | place: Pacific Ocean:Izu-Bonin Trench...
GGTGTGCTCTTCCGATCTGACTTCACGACTTCATCAGACAGGATCGGTATAAGCAGACGTGAGAAATCTAGTCGTCAATGAGAGATTGAATGCTCCGAGGGCGACCAGATGATTTGCTGTCGCTCGGCGTGGCGAGATGATGCGTACCAACTTCGCGCGGCAGGTTCCAAAGCACATCCATTGGTAGTTAGGCGTCAGACTCAGAGGGACTCTTCAATGATTCGCAGGAAAAGTTTGTGCATGCGGGGGTCGTCGGTAAGCTCAGGATGGAAGGCGGTGGCAAGCATGTGGCCCTGCTTGACAGCCACAGGGCGACCGTCTTGGAGCCTGGAGATTATCTTGACCCCTTCACCGATGTTATCAACGACCGGGGCGCGGATGAAGACCGCATGGTAAGGAGGGCCGTCCATTCCTTCGATTTCGAGGTCGGTCTCGAAGCTGTCAACCTGGCGTCCGAAGGCGTCGCCGGGGTGGAAGTCTACAAGTCGGGCCGCGCCACGCTTCCCAGCGGCGGCATCGGCTCCACCATCAACATCAAGACGCCCCGTCCGCTCGACCGCCCGGGGCTGCGCGGCAGCTTCGCGGTGAAGGGCGTCTATGACAGCTCGCGCAACAACAGCGATCCGATCACGCCCGAACTGTCCGGTATCATTTCCGACACCTTTGCCGACGGCCTGTTCGGCATCGCCATCGCGGTCACCGCCATGCTCGCCCTGGCCGGCATGGTCGTCGCCCTCGACGCTTACGGCCCGGTCACCGATAACGCCGGCGGCATCGCCGAGATGGCCGACCTGCCCGAGGATGTGCGCAAGACGACGGACGCGCTCGATGCCGTGGGCAACACCACCAAGGCGGTGACCAAGGGCTATGCCATCGGCTCGGCGGCGCTTGCGGCCCTGGTCCTGTTCGCCGCCTATACCGAGGAGCTGAAGCGCTTCTTCCCCGATCTCGGCGTGACCTTCGAATTGCAGGACCCCTATGTGGTGGTCGGCCTGTTCATCGGCGGCCTGCTGCCCTATCTGTTCGCCGCCCTGGGCATGATGGCGGTGGGGCGCGCAGCCGCCTCGGTGGTCATCGAAGTGCGCCGCCAGTTCAAGGAAATCCCCGGCATCATGGAAGGCACGGCGAAGCCTGAATACGGTCGCGCCGTCGATCTGCTGACCAAGGCGGCGATCAAGGAAATGATCGTCCCGTCGCTGCTGCCGCTTCTCGCGCCCTTGGTGATCTATACGGTGATCAACTGGATTGGCGGCCAGGCAGCGGCTTTCACGGCGCTCGGCGCCATGCTGCTGGGCACCATCGTCACCGGTATCTTCCTGGCGATTTCCATGACCTCGGGCGGCGGCGCCTGGGACAACGCCAAGAAATACATCGAGGACGGCCATCACGGCGGCAAGGGCTCGGACGCCCATGTGGCGGCGATCACCGGCGATACGGTAGGCGATCCCTACAAGGATACGGCGGGACCGGCGATCAATCCGATGATCAAGATCATCAATATCGTCGCCCTGTTGATGCTGTCCGCCCTGGCCGTCTAGCAGGCTTCTAGGCCTATTCCTTGTTGAACTTGCCCAGGTTGCCGAAGAGCTGTTCGAAGATGGTGAATTCGCGGCCCCCGGTAGGGGTGACGCGGCTGACCGGTTCAATTTCCCGGGCATCTTCCGGGCCGTAGGTTCGGACGGTTTTCACGCGACCGGCGTCATCGAAGGCGATAGCGATGACTTGCTGGTTGAGGATTTCGGGTTCGTAAAAGGCGAAGGTCTCGGTCTGGCTTGAAATATAATACCAGACCTCTTCGCCGAAGGTCGCGATGCTCGATGGCGACCCCAGTATGTCGGCGACCTGGTTGCGGGTTTGCGATCCCGGTTGAATCCGTGAAAGCAGCTCCGGATCGGGTAGATTGCCGCGCTGGGCGATGTTCGGCGTACAAGCGCCAAGCACCGCCGCGAGCGCGGTCGCCGCGAGAAACTGACGAAAGACACTAATTTGCGGCCGGGGCGTTGTATTGGATTTCATGATTGCGACATCATATCTCACCGAAGGCCCGGGCGTGTCAACAAAGCCAAGAAAAAATCCATGGAATTAAGCGGTTTGTTCAAACGTTCGAAGCATAAAGATCAGGCGCACAGGCTTTATCTGTCGGTGGTTGAGCAGGCGCGTAAGCCGGCCTTCTATCGGCATTACGGCGTGCCCGACACCCTCGATGGCCGTTTCGAGATGATCCTTGTTCATGCGGTGCTGCTGCTCCGCCGGCTGCGCGATGAGGGCGAGGCCGGGACCGAACTTGGCCAAGTGACCTTCGATGTGATGATCGACGATCTGGATCAATCGCTGCGCGAGATGGGGGTCGGCGATTTAGGGGTCGGCCGTCGGGTCAAGTCCATGGCGAAGGCCTACTTTGGCCGGACCGAAGCCTACGAGGCGGGATTGGCCGCGAGCGATGACGACGAATTGATCGCGGCGCTCGAGCGAAATTTGTTCGGCACGGTGGCGGTTGAGGCGCCCTGCGTGACGGTCATGGCCGGCTATATGCGTGATTTGTCGCGCCGTCTCGAAGGCCAATCGGGAACAGACCTGCTCGCGGGTTCGGTAGATTTCGGCGAGGCTCCCAAGAACGATGTAGGCGACCCTGGCGATGAGTGATCAACGAGAACCCGGCGAGAACGAATTTTCCCGCCTCTTTAACCTCGGTGACCTCGGCCGCCATGGCGTGATCATGGAGATTTCCGCGGAGCCCGAGGAAAGGGCGGCGCTCGCCCGGCGTTTCGGCCTTGTCGCCATCGATTCCCTGGCGGCCGAAATCACGATCACGCGGGGCGAAGGCGACCCCGTGGTGAAATTGCGGGGCCGCATAGCCGCCGAGGTGGTGCAATCCTGCGTAGTCACCCTGGAGCCGGTGGCGAACGCCGTGGAGGGCATCGTGGAGATGGCTTATACGACCGATGCCGACCTCGCCGGAGCGGTGAGCGACATGGCGCCGGACGATGATGTGGCGCCCGATGAAGATGACCGGCCCGAATTCCTCGACGGCGATGAAATTGACGTTGGCGAGGTTGTCGCCGAGCATCTCGGCCTCCATCTCGATCCTTATCCTCGTCGCGGCGGCGTGGCGTTCCCCGCTGAAGACGAAACCATGTATGGTGATGAAGGTTCTGGGGATGGCGATGGCGGCTCTGAGCGGGTTTCGCCGTTCGCCGTATTGCGGGATATGAAACAGAATTAGAAGCAAGGCGTCTTGCCCTGAAGAGGATAACTTGTTACACCCGTGCTTCGCGGTCCAAAATGGCTGTGACGCCACGCGACCCCATCACATCCGCGCATCACATCTATAGTGACCCCATCACGTTTAGAGACATAAGACATGGCTGTTCCGAAGAAGAAAACGTCAAAATCCAAGCGTGACCAACGACGATCTCATGACGCCCTGCGCGCTATCAATTTGATCGAGTGCCCCAATTGCGGCGAGCTCAAGCGGTCCCATCACATCTGTGGCTCTTGCGGCCAGTACAGGGGGCGGGAAATCATTGACACGTCCGGGGTGGCGTAGACATCATCGTATCCATGATGGGCTGTTCTCAGGTACTTGGCGCCCATGACTCAAGCAACCCATGACTCACGCTGACAGACAAGCCGTAATCATCGCACTGGATGCCATGGGCGGCGAACACGCGCCCGATATGGTGATCAAGGGCGCCAATGTCGCCCGGGTCCGTCATCCTGATTTGCGCTTCATACTGTTCGGCGATCAGGATCGGTTGCGGAAGGTCCTCGATCGCTTTCCCAAGCTCGGCGACATCAGCGAAATCCGGCACTGCGAAACCGCCATCGCAGACGACGAAAAGCCGTCCATCGCCCTGCGCCAAGGCAAGAAATCGAGCATGCGCCATGCCATCGAGGCGGTGCGCGACGGCGAAGCGAAAGGCGTCGTCTCGGCGGGCAACACCGGCGCGCTGATGGCCATGGCCAAGATCGTCCTCAAGACCCTGGATGGCATCCATCGCCCGGCCATGGCGTCGACTTTTCCCACCATGATAGGGCAGGCGGTGATGCTCGACCTCGGCGCCAACGTGGATTGTTCCGTTGAAAATCTCGTGCAATTCGCGGTCATGGGCGAGGTCTTCGCGCGAACCGTGCTGGGTGTTGACAGGCCGACCGTCGGACTGCTCAACGTCGGCAGCGAGGAATTCAAAGGCCATGAGACGGTGCGCGGCGCCGCCAAGCTGCTGCAGGAAATCGACTTGCCGATCACCTTCCATGGATTCATTGAGGGCGACGACATCACCGCCGGCACCGTCGACGTGGTCGTGACCGACGGCTTTACCGGCAATGTGGCGCTCAAGACCGCCGAGGGAACCGCGCGGCTCTACAGCCGCTTCCTGCGCGAGGCGTTCAAGGAGTCTCTGATGTCGCGCATCGGCTACATGCTGGCGCGGCACGCGCTGGCGGGGCTGCGCGAACGGGTCGATCCCAGACGCCATAACGGCGCCATGTTCCTCGGCCTCAACGGCGTGGTGGTGAAGAGCCACGGTGCCACCGATATGATGGGCTTCGCCAACGCCGTGGACTTTGCCCACGACATGGTTTTACACGGCTTCAACGACACGGTTATTTCCGAACTCAACATTTGGCATGAAAGCCGAACCGAGACCCAGGCAGTGGTTTCCTAAGCCCGGCATATGAAGCGTTCACAGATCATCGGCTGGGGGTCATACCTGCCCAAACAGATCCTGACCAACGAAGAATTGGCGCGGCGGATCGACACTTCCGACGAATGGATCACATCGCGTACAGGCATCCGCCAGCGCCATATCGCGGCGCCCGGTGAAGCGACATCGGATCTCGCTCTGGGCGCTTCCCAGGCGGCGCTTGACCGCGCCGGCATCGAGGCGGCCGATGTCGATTTAATCGTCCTGGCCACGGCCACGCCGGACAATACATTTCCATCGACCGCGACGGCGGTGCAGGCAAAGCTCGGGATCACCCGGGGCGCCGCCTTCGATGTCTCGGCGGTTTGCTCGGGTTTCGTCTTCGGACTTTCGGTGGCCGATAATTTCATCAAGTGCGGCCAGGCCGGCACCGTTCTGGTGATCGGCGCGGAAGTTTTTTCGCGCATTCTCGATTGGCAGGACCGCGGCACCTGCGTTCTGTTCGGCGACGGCGCGGGAGCCCTGGTGCTGCGCGCCACGGAAACCGAGGATGAAAATAGCGGCCGTTATGTGCTGTCGACTCATATCCACTCGGATGGGCGCTATCGCGATCTGCTCTATGTCGACGGCGGGCCGTCATCGACCCAGACCGTCGGTCATCTCCGCATGGTGGGGCGCGATGTCTTCAAGCACGCCGTCAAGCTGCTGACCAGCGCTGCCGACGAGGCGTTGAGGGCCAATTCCATGAAACCCGAGGACATCGACTGGCTGGTGCCGCATCAGGCCAACAAGCGGATCATGGACGCCACCCAGCGCAAACTCGGGATGCCGGCTGAAAAAATGGTGGTGACCATCGATCGCCATGCCAATACGTCGGCTGCCTCGATCCCTCTGGCGCTCGCCGAGGCGGCAAATGATGGACGAATACAGCCGGGCCATATCGTGCTTATTGAAGGCATGGGCGGGGGCTTCACCTGGGCTTCGGCAATGATTCGCTGGTAGATCGGCGGGGTGGTTTTGGGGCGGGCCGCAAAATTTTCCCGCGTTTTGGACTTTCACAGGATTGTTACTGGCCATCCTGTTGATATTGACTGTTTTTCTATCAGGATGTAATTTCCATATCTAAGCTGATGATCATGCTCGGGGAATGAAAAAATGACGGTAACTCGCGCGGACCTTACCGAGGCCGTTTATCAGGAGGTCGGGTTGTCTCGTAACGAGTCGGCTCAACTGGTTGAATCGGTGCTTGAAGAAATTGCCTCCACTTTGGCGAAGGGCGATTCAGTCAAGCTCTCGTCGTTTGGAACGTTCTCAGTCCGCGGCAAGGCGGAACGCATCGGCCGCAATCCGAAAACCGGAGAAGAGGTGCCGATTTTGCCACGCCGTGTTCTGGTTTTTCGCGCCTCCCATGTACTAAAAGACAGGATCAATCAGGCGCTGACGCCGAAGCGTGACGATTGACCATGGCGCAAAGCCCTTCGACCGGCTCAGGCGGAGGCGCCCGGCGGGGAACCAAGTCGGCGGCGGCCTTCCGAACCATCAGCGAGGTCGCCGGTAGTCTCGATATTCCCCAGCATGTCCTGCGTTTCTGGGAAAGCAAATTCAACCAGATCAAACCGCTCAAGCGCGGTGGCGGGCGACGCTATTACCGTCCCGATGACGTGGCGCTGCTGCAACGCATAAAGACGCTGCTGTATGACGATGGCTACACCATCAAGGGTGTACAGAAACTGCTTCGCGAGGGTGGCTTGAAGGCGGATGCGTCCGCCCCGGCCGGCGCGCCGGCTGTCGATCGGGAGGCACGGCCCCAGGCAGAACTCAAGGCGATACTCGATGAGCTTTTGGCGGCGCGGGACATGCTCAAACTATCGTCTTGACGTTGTCGCGTTGGCGTTGCCTCGCCACGCCTTGATGGTTATAGTCCGCCCCGCCGGTAAGGATAAAATTCTATCGGCCGGTCGGAGCGTGGCGCAGTCTGGTAGCGTACTTGTCTGGGGGACAAGTGGTCGCAGGTTCGAATCCTGCCGCTCCGACCAATTTCCTCAACCATCCCAGTCGAAGCCAGACCCGAGCCCTGTCCCGCTCCCGGTCCAGCCATTGCCGTGAGGTCGCTTTTCGTGCCACTCTCGGCTCATAGACACAGTCAATTTGAGGATACAGATGGCAGCGGACAAAAAAGACAGCAAAAAAATATCTAAATCCCCGAAGGCCGATAACGGCACTCCGAAGCCCTCGCTACCGTTGTTCTATTCCGATCCGCGTGCCTTGACCGTTGAGCGCCACGGCACAAAAGCCATTATGCCGAACGCCGACTACAGCTTTGCCAAGGAGACCAATTCGGTTCCCGTCACGGCGATGGAATTCTCCCGTCTCGTACGCCATTACCCGGTGGTCTTTTCCGCCGCCGATCCGGTGGTTCCGGTCGCCGTTCTGGGTCTGCGCGGGACGAGAAATCAGTTCGTGTCCGACGATAATGGGGAATGGCGAGCCAACACGTATATTCCCGCCTATGTACGCCGCTATCCATTCATCTTGATGGAAAGCTCCGACAAGCTCCAATTCACCCTCTGTATCGACGAAGCCGCGCCCCACTACGGCGATGAAGGCAACCCCCTGTTCGAAGGCGGCGAGCCGTCAGAGAATTGCAAGAAAGCCCTGGAATTCTGCTCGACCTATCAAGGGCAGCACAGCTTCACGCTCGAATTCACGGCCACCCTCGAAAAATATGGCCTGCTGGTGGACAACCAAGCTTCGATCACCCTGACATCGGGTGAAAAGCTGTCGCTAAGCGGGTTTCGCGTTATCGATGAGGAAAAATTCACGGGCCTGCCCGACGACGTGTTTCTCGAGTGGCGTAAGCGCGGTTGGATCCCCTTGGTCTATTGCCATCTTCTTTCCATGAACAACTGGCAACCCCTGGGTGATGAGATCGTCAGTGCGAGGGACGCTGCGGCGGCATCATAGAGGCGCAACAGAGAGATTTACCACCGGGAGAGCGCATGTCACTCATCTTCAACGACCCCCCCGAAGGGCGACTGTCCGACGAAGAAATCGCCCCATGGCGGTCCATCCCGACGGCGGTGATCAGCGATGAGTTGAACCGCTCCTGCACCATGGCGGCTGCCATAAAGCCCATCGCCGAGGGCATGACATTCGCCGGCCAGGCGCTCACCGTGCAGTGCATGGTCGGTGACAATGGACCCCTGCATTACGCCCTGGCTTCGGCATGGGCGGGCTGTGTCCTGGTGGTCGATGCGCGCGGCCATATGGATACGGCGGTCTGGGGCGGCATACTGACCCATGCGGCGATGGTCAAGGGCGTCGCCGCCATGGTCGTCGACGGCAGCATTCGCGACGTCGATGAAATCCGCCAGTCGGGTTTCACCCTGTTCACCCGAGGCGTTGTGCCCAACGGCCCGCACAAGGGATTTGGCGGTAGCGTCAACGCGCCGATCTCCTGCGCCGGCGTGGCTGTCGGACCGGGGGATATGGTGGTCGGCGACGCCGATGGCGTGGTCGTCATTCGGGCGGATCAAATGACCGGCTTGCTCGATCGGTGCCGGGCGCGCATGGCCAAGGAGGAAGGCATTCTCGCCAAGCTGGACGCCGGGGTCGATTCATACGTTCTACAAGGATTGCCGCCGCCGGATACCTACGGCTAGAGCATAATCCAATCAAGTTGAGTCGCTTTCAGCGACCCACCTTGTGGATAAAGATGCTCTATCTTCTTAAAAACTAGAGCAATATTATCCGATCGGATATTGCTCTAGGGTTTTTTAGATCAACCAAATCCCTTGCGCTGAAATATCGCTGACCACGGCGTTGATATTCTCCTGGCTGTCCGAGAAGCCGAGCAGGGCATCGGTTCTGTCGATGACATCGGCGTCCAAATTGCTCGTCCAGGCCTCTAACCCGCCCGCATCCGGAGCCCGGTCCAAGACATTGTTGTAGAGCAGCCCGACATAGGTGGAAACGGAAACGTCTGCTCCATAAAGTTCAATGAATTCAGCACTTTGCAGGAACGCGTCCGCCAGTTGCTTCAACGACAGCCCGCGCTCTTCCAGGGCCGCGACATTCCATGACAATCCGACGTTGTCCGGGGGCCGATCGAAAGCGGCTCCGTACAGCCGATAGACCGTCGCGGCGATATCATTCTCGACATCGAGAACCAAGGTTCCGTCCGAAAAAGTTATACGCTCAATCGTCGTCAAGCTGTCGGTTTCCGAGTTTATGGTGACCAGGGTTCTATCCGGCTCGATGATAACCAATGCCGAATCGCGGGCGACGCTATAGAGGGCAACATCGGCGCCCGAGCCCCCGACGAGCAGATCGTTGCCGCCGCTTGCCGTCAGAATGTCGTCTCCCGCGCCGCCATTCAGAAGATCAAAGCCGTCTGTCCCGAAGAGGGTGTCGTCTGTATCGCTGTCGACAATGGTTGTGATGTCACTGCCGGTTAACAGCGTATCGTTGGAATTAATCAAAGCGTTGATGGCGGCAATGGTCTCTGTGTCCAGCAAGGCTCCATACCCGCCGGCGCCGGAAACAACCCCAACGACCGCAAGCTCACCGTTGATGGTTTGAAATACCGGGCCGCCGCTGTTGCCGGGAGAGGCTTCGTTGGTGTAGCGGATGATGTTCGTGGTTCGGTCGATGTTGGTTGTTGTGCCGCTCGTATCGCTGGTTAGAACATCGATATCTACGTTTGATCCGTAACCGGAAACGGTGGTGATTTGGCCGATAAACGATGAGGATGACATGGTGGCAAAACCAAGGATGCCGCCGATCGGCTCTGTGATTCCAATGATCGCATAATCGTTTCCGACCTGATCGAAAGGGATCGTTCCGTCAGTATTTCCGACGGGATTGAAGTCGTATTGAGCTTCCCCACTGTAAAAATAAAAATAAGCATCGGATCCGCTTACGTCGGAACGCCCCGCATACAGGCGAATATCTTGAATCGTGCGATTGGCGGAATACAGGACATGGCTTGCCGTCAGGATGTCGTTGTTGCCGACAATAATTCCCGAGCCTTCGACATAGGACGTGGCCCCTGAAAATAGAATCTCGATATCGACGACCAGCCGATAGGGCGTCGAGCCGATTTCCGATGATGTGACGCGGGTGAAGGCCATGACCGGGGGATTGTTGTTTATCGTTGCGCGGATGTACAGTAAATATCATTTACTTCACGGATTGTAACCCGCGCGTTCACGGCAAGCTGTGCTCACCATCACATCGACGCTATCTGATCGGTGCTTCCCGGGGCTACCGGGTGGGATTAATCGTCCGAATTGTCGCCTTCGGTCGCAGCCGTGGTTTCGCGCTGGTCCTCGGCGGCGCTCTGTTCGAGGGTGGCCTCCTCGACGAGCTCGGCGAAAGAGTTGCCGCCTTCTGAGCCGGCAAAGGGTTCGGACAGGAGGGCGAGCAGCGCCGCTTGGGTTGCGCTGGAGATCGGGCTTCGGTCGATCAGGCGGGATTTCTGGCTTTCCTGGGTTTTGGCCTCCTCGCCGGTTTCCGCTGGCGCCTGCATCCAGGGCGCCTGACGCCTGTTCGGATTGGAGTTGGACTCCGACATTCCGGCCAGGGCATGCCCTCCGGTCTTGGTGTTTTCTGGCCCCTTGACGTTGGGCGTTGTGGTCGGCGGAATTAGCATTTTCCGTTCCCAAGGGATTGATGTCCTGTGGTTTAGCTGCAAATTTCACGCCATAGCTGGCATGGCGCTATGGGTTTGAATTCCTGAAATATATTATAGCCAAGGGGGAAGTTTTTTCTGATCACCCGGCAATATTTGCCGATTTGGGAAAATATTACCCCCTAGATTAATATCCGTAACGAGGTCTGTTTTTCGAACCGGCTGCGCCCTAATTTCCGAGGTAGTCCTGAATTGGGAGATTATTATGTCTGCTCTGACAGCCAAAACCTGCGTGCCCTGCAGGGGCGGGGTGCCGCCGCTGAGTGCCGAGGAAGCGAAACATTACCTTGGGCAGACGCCCAATTGGGCGCTCGACGGCGAGGCGACCAGAATCGAGCGCCGCTTCACCTTCTCCGACTTCGCCGGCGCTCTTGAGTTTGTCAACGCGGTGGGGGCGCTGGCCGAGGATGAGGGCCACCACCCCGATATCAGCTTCGGATGGGGCTATTGCAACGTCGTTCTCTACACCCACAAGATCAAGGGTCTGCATGAGAACGACTTCATCATGGCGGCCAAGATCGATTGCCTGGGATAAAATCTCCCCGGCTTGCCGGACAACCGCCACGACGATACAGTCGCCGCGTAATGAAAAGCTTCAACCCCATTCTGGCCCGCGCCCGAAAGCGCGCCGGCGGGCCCCGATCCCTCGAAGAGTTGATGCCGTTGCCCGCCGACGCCGATGCGCTGCGCGCCGTCGCGGATGATCGCTATCTGTCGCTGATGAGCCTGCGCGTGTTTCGCGCCGGGCTGAAGCATTCCATGGTCGATGCCCGCTGGCCGGCCTTCGAGGAGGTCTTTCACGGTTTCGATCCACGCCGCGTCTGGTCGATGAGCGACGAGGAGCTCGAGCGCCTGATGGATGAGACGCGCATCATCCGTCACTGGGGCAAGATCAAGGCGACGCGGGGGAACGCCGCCGCCATGGTCGAGGTGATGGATGAATCCGGCTCCTTCGGCGCCTATCTCGCGGACTGGCCGGGGGACGACATCATGGGCCTGTGGGCCGACCTGAAAAAACGCTTCAGCCAGCTGGGCGGCAATTCCGGTCCGTATTTCCTGCGCATGGCGGGCAAGGACAGCTTCCTGCTCACCGGCGACGTGATAAACGCCCTCATCGAGGCCGGCGTCATCGCCAAACAGCCGACCACCAGGGACGCCAGGGCGGCGACGGCCGCGGCGTTCAACCGGTGGGCCGCCGAGAGTGGCCGGCCGCTCTGTCAGATCAGCCGCATCCTGGCGCTCTCGGTGGGTTGAACGGCGCCCAAGACCTGCCCTATCCTGAAAAAGGGAGACCAACCATGTTCGACAAGACGGTCGATTTCATTCACATGGCCGACGGCACGGCCGAGGAATACGCCATGCTCGCCGCCAATGAGGCCGCGAACCCGGTCGCCGTGGCCGATAATGCCATGGGGCTGCTCAAGGGCCTGATCGGCCATAATTACGGCAACAAGTTCGACCGGTATCGGCATTCGCTGCAAACCGCCACCCGCGCCCATCGGGACGGCGCCGACGAAGAGATGACGGTGGTCGCTCTGCTCCACGACATCGGCGACATGTACGCGCCGCACAACCACTCGGCCTTCGCGGCGGCGGTGTTGCGGCCCTACATTTCCGATGACAACCACTGGCTGGTTCTCCATCACGGGATCTTCCAGGGCTATTTCTATTTCCATCACTACGACCGCGACCGCGACGCCCGCGAGCAATTCCGCGGCCATGCCATGTTCGAGAAGACGGCGGATTTCTGCGAGCGCTGGGATCAGACGTCGTTCGATCCCGATTATGAGACCATGGCGCTCGAAGACTTCGAGCCCATGGTGCGCAGGGTCATCGCCAGGCCCAGCGAGAAATTCATCTAGCCGTGCTCGACCAGGCGAAAGACAGGCTTGGGGAATTTCAGTCTCGCCTGCGGGCCCAGGGGGTCGACCGGGCGATCCTCACCGATGAGTCCTCCATTGCCTATTTCGCCGGCTTCTGGGGCTATCTCGGCGTTGAATTCGGGCGCCCGACTTTCCTGATCGTGAGCGCCCGGGACGCGCCCATCGTGATCACCCCCGCCATGGAGATCGAAATGGTCGGCACCATGACCTGGGTCGAAGATGTGCGCGGCTGGGAGGATTCCGGGGTGCAAAGCTGGTCGGCTGTTCTGGGCCAGGCGATCGGCGACCGCGCCTCCAATCTGTGGGTCGAGAAAACCCTGCTCCCCGCCCTGGTGCGGGCTTTTTTCGACGAGCGTTACCCGGCGGTTCCGTTGAGCGATATCTCGCCGACTATCGGCGCCATGCGGATGATCAAATCGCCCGAGGAAATCGCCATCATGGGCAGGGCCGGGAAAATTGCCGAGGCGATGATGGCGGCGGCGCAGGACTCTCTCGCCGAGGGCGCGCCGGAATATGAATCGGCGCTCGCCGTGATCGCCGCCGGCACCCGGAAGGCGGCGGGGTTTCTCACGGATAAAGGGCAGCAGGCCTTCGTCTCGCCGATGATCCATAACCTGCAGATCCTGCAAAGCGGAACCGACACCTCGATGGTTCACCGCCGGGCCAGTGTGAAACTGTATGCGCGCGGCGATCCGGTCTATTTCTGCTTCTGCAACATGGCCCAGTTCAAGCTCTATAAGCTCGGTTTCGACCGCATGTTCTTCATCGGCGAGGTGGGCGACGAGGCGGCGCGCGTCCAGGAAGCCGCCATCGCCGCCCAGGCTGCCGCGATTTCGGCGATTCGACCCGGAATTAAGGCCGAGGATGTCGCCGCCGCCGCCGACGAAGTCTATGGTGCGCACGGATACGCGACGGGTTATCGAACCGGGCGGTCCATCGGCATGTCCTATCTCGAGGCGCCGGAATTAAAGGCCGGCGACGAGACCGTTTTGCAGCCGGGCATGACCTTCGCTGTCGACGGCGGCATCTCCGTCAAGGGGGTCTGCGGCGGTCGCATCGGCGATTCCATCGTCGTCACCGAGGACGGATGCGATTATCTGACCGACTATCCCCGCGAACTGATCGTCGTATGAGGGTCGGCATCTTCCAGCCCGACGCGAGGCCGGGCACGCCACAGGAACGGTTTGCCAGGCTGGACGCCGCGCTGGAATCCCGGCAAGGGCTCGATCTGATGATCTGCCCGGAGCTTTTCCTCTCGGGCTTCGCCGATCCCGAGCGGATCGCCCAAGAGGCCGAGCCCGCCGATGGCCCGTCGTCCCGGGCGGCGGCGGCCATCGCGCTCAAGCACGATGTGGCCCTGGTCTACGGCTACCCGGAAGCGGCCGATGGCCGGCTCTATAATTCGGCCCTTTACGTATCCAGGACCGGCGGCAATCGGGTCAATCACCGCAAGCGGGCCTTGCCCACGCCTTATGAAGAGAGCCTGTTCACGGTGGGCTCGGAAGCGACGATGTTCACCCTCGACGACGGCCTCAAGGCGGGGCTTCTGATTTGCTATGAGGCGGAATTCCCCGAGGCGGTCCGCGCCTGCGCCGTGGCCGGTGCCGAGCTGGTCATCGTGCCGACCGCGCTGGGCGTCGAATGGCCTGTCGTCTCCCGCCGGGTCATCCCGGCCCGGGCGTTCGAGAGCGGCGTGTTTCTCGCCTACGCTAATCACGCGGGCAGGGAAGGGACCATGGACTATATCGGCGACAGCGTGATCGTCTCGCCCCTGGGCGAGGACCTGGCGCGGGCGGGGAGCGGCGAGGCCGTCATCGCGGCGGACATCGATCCCTCGATCCTGCCCGCCATCCGCAAGCGACTGCCCTTCCTTCGGGATTATAAATCCCTGGCCTGACGGCGATCTTCCTCGGCATCGAGGGCGGCGTTTTCCTGGCCGATGCGGTGGCCGATCAGCGCCAGGTTGAGGGCCGAGAAGGCCAGCGCCAGGCCCCAGGCGCCGAAGATCAGCGGCGCGACCGCGATCTCGGCGATGACGATGGCGTAATTCGGGTGGCTGAGAAAGCGGTAGGGGCCGCGCGTGATCCGGGGCGCGCCGGGGGGGACGATGATGCGCGTTGTCCAGCGTTTGCCCAGGGTTGCGATGACCCACAGCCGCGCCGCCTGGAGGATGGCGAACAGGGCCAGCAGGGGCAGGTTGGCGGGCGTCGCCGGGTCGATGAGCAGCAGCATCGCGGCCAGCCAGCCACCGTGCAGCAGGATGAACAGGGGATACGCCCGGGCGCCGCTCTCGACCGCGCCGCGCGCCATGAGACGGGCCGTGTTGGCCCGGCTATAGGCAAGCTCGGCGAGGCGCTGGACGGCAATGAAAGCGATCAGCCCGTAGAGTGCGCTCACGGTTGTTCCAGGGTGAGAAAACCGACGCTGAAGCCGGGCCCCAGAGACGACATGAGATGGCGCCGCGGGCTGCCGGGTTGATCAGCCAAGGCGCGCTTGAGCACGAACATCACCGTTGCCGCCGACATGTTGCCGTAATCGCGCAGCACCGAACGGGTATGGGTGAGGCCGCCCGATTCTATGCCGAAGACCTCCTCGAGGGCGTCGATCACCTTGGCGCCGCCGGGATGGCAGATGAAACTATCGATGCCGTCGAGGGTCTGGCCATGGGTTTCGAGATAGGCGGCGGCCACGGCGCGCAGCTCGTTGCGCACCAGGTTCGGGATATCGCTCGAAAACAGCACGCCGAGGCCGTCGTCGGAGACATCCCAGCCCATGACGCCGAGGGACTCCGGCCAGGTATGTTCGCCCCAGGCGGTCACGGCGGGCCGCTCTTCGCCGCCCCGGCAACTCACCACCGCCGCCGCCGCGCCGTCGCCGAACAGCGCCGTGGCGACGATGTTGCTCTTCGAGCGGTCGCCCCGGCGGAAGGTCAGGCCGCAAAGCTCGACCACCAGGAACAACACCCGTGCGTCGGGCCGGGCGCGCGCCATGGCCGCCGCGCGGGCGAGGCCGAGTACCCCGCCGGCGCAGCCCAGGCCGAAGATCGGCAGGCGCTGGACATCGCGGCGGAAAGCCATGCGTTCCATCAACAGGGCGTCCAGGCTCGGGGTGGCGATGCCGGTGGTCGAGACGGCGACGATGATGTCGATATCCGGCGGCGCCAGGCCGGCTTCCGCCAGGCAATCGCCGGCGGCTTTCTCGAGCAGATCGACAGCGTTCTCAAGATAGAGGCGGTTGCGTTCGCCGAATCCGTGGTCCGCCATGTACCAATCCATCGGCACGCAGGAATAGCGGGTCTCGATGGCCGCGTTGCCGTAGACCGGGAGCAGGCGCTCCAGGGTCTTGAAGTTGCCGCCGAACAGCTCGGCCGCGCGCCGCGTGACGTCGTCCTGATCGAGTCGGTAGGGCGGCGTCGCCGTGGCGATGGAGAGGATCCGGGGGTGGGGCATGCGCGTTGTGACTGGCGGGACGGGTTGATACTGTTCAGACTCATTATAACCAATCGAGAAAGCCATGGCCGACATCTTCAAGCCTCTGCGCATCGCCACCGACGGCGCGGAGATCAATCTGGTGACCGGCGGCGAGGGACCGCCTCTGCTGTTGCTCCACGGCTATCCGCAGAACTTGACCATGTGGCGCAAGATCATGGCTCGATTGGCGCGTCATTTTACCGTCGTGGCCTGCGATCTGCGCGGCTATGGCGACAGCGCCAAGCCACCGGGCGAGGATGACCATGGCGGCTATTCGAAACGCGCCATGGCGCTCGACCAAGTCCAGGTCATGAATAAGCTCGGCTTCGATCGCTTCTTCGTCGCCGGCCATGACCGGGGCGGGCGGGTCGCTCATCGCATGGCGCTCGATCACGAGGGCGCCGTCTCGCGTCTCGCGCTGCTTGATATCGTGCCCACCCACAAGCTGTTCGCGACCACCGACAAGGCTTTCGCCACCGCCTATTACCACTGGTTCTTCCTGATCCAGCCCGCCGATCTTCCCGAAACCCTGATCGGCGCCGATCCGGCCTATTACCTCGACCAGCTTCTCGGACGCTGGGGCCGGACAGAGGGGGCGATTTCGCCCGAGGCGCGCGCCGAATACCTCCGATGTTTCAGCGATCCGGCAACGATCCATGCGAGCTGCGAGGACTACCGCGCGGCGGCTTCCATCGATCTGGTCCATGACAACGCCGACCTGGACGTGAAGGTCGCCTGCCCGCTGCTTATCCTGTGGGGCAAGCGCGGCGCCATGCACCGGCTCTATGACCTGCTCGAGTGCTGGCGGGAGCGCGCCGCCGAGGTTCGCGGCCTGGCCCTCGACTGCGGCCATTACCTGCCCGAGGAGAAACCCGAGGAGACCGCCGACGCGCTAATCGACTTCTTCGCCGATTGACGTCGATGCTGGCTCGATGGAAAACGTCGTCAGGATTCTTGATACCGAACCAATGTTCGGCGGCTTTGAGATGAATTCCCGGAGACTATTGTCGGCCGCATAAAATGGCGCGTGAGCGTCCAATATAGTTTTCCATGCTTCGTCATCGGTGGCCTTTTCAGCGTCATCAATCATCTCCGGTGCGTGACGGATGGCCGCGGCCAGATCCGGCCAGACTTCCTGAATGGCAACCCATTTACCGATTTTCTTCGGCGTCAGCCCGTCTTTGTCATGAAGCAGTTGCTTTGCGTCGAGGATAAAAAGCAGCAGACGCAGACGGTTGATCAGCCGTTTTATGTTGCGCGGCGGCAAGGCCGTGTCCCGCAGGGCTTCCGCCCGCGCGCCCTCGAACCATTGAGATTTATCGTTCAGGGTCCGCTGTGAGGTTTCTCTCAGGATGGCGGCGCGATCCTCTTCATCCATCTGGGAAAAACGCTCGTCATACGCCGCCAGTGATTGCTCGTCGTGGGGATCGATCCGGGCAGCGGCTTGCCGCGCCTGCTCCCGGTCATTCTCCCGCTTGCGCCGCTCAAACCACCCCAGAAGCCAGATGCCGGGGGCGAGCAGCACCAGGACCGCCGACTGAAGCACGCCGCTGATATTATATGCGGCCCGGTAGAAATCAGAGCTGGACGGGCCGAACAGCGACTGGGAATAATACACATCGGCCAAACCATTGAACGTCACAAGCATGATCATCAACTGATAGGCGAGCGTCAGCAGCATCACGGCGTAGCGCCAGACGCCGCTTGTTTTGAGATGCGGAACCTGGGCTAATTTAAGGCCGATGCGCTGTAGCCAACTGGTCAACAGAAGCGGAGCGAAGAGAATTACCAGAATCGTCGCCGAGATGGGGCCGGAGGAGGCCATCCAGGGCGGTAGGAAATTGCCCCTGTCCTTCGGTGTCTGCCAGGCCGCGCCCGCGGTTCGCCAAATTCCCCGGATTATATTCAGCAGGACAACCTCCATCCTGCTGACCGCGCGCGGCTGATCCGGCCTGGCCTCTTCATCGCCATCGGGAGCCGAGATCAGATTGCTGAAATTCGCCAGATCGCCCGGCATGGCGGGCGGCAGATTAAATTGAATCTGGATGAATTTTTGCAGGAACAGTCGGCCATAGGTTCGCCGACCGTCCTGCTTGTTCCGAGTGCCGCTTGACGTTGGTACCCACTCCGGATCGTAACGCGCCGCCAGGTCCTTGTATTTGATCTCCACGCAGGTGGCCACGGCGGGCATGTCCGCGACCACGATGGTCACCACGGGATCGAACGAGAGAAGCTGGTTGACCACCTCCAGCACATCCACCGCATGGGTGTCGCGGCAGCGCTCCAGATCGTCGATGAAGACCACGAATTTGCTGCCCTCCGGCGTGACCCGCCGGATCATGGTTTTCAACTCGTCGCGGACCCGCCCCAGGGAGCCGAAATTACTTTCCCGCGCCGGTGCGCCCACATAGGCGCCGATCGCCTGGGCGGTTTCCCTGAGCTTGGCGAAATTCGCCACCACGGCGGTCGCGACAAGGAGAAGAGTGCCGCCGACGCGGGATTCTGGTTCCGCCAGGAAACCTATGAAACTGACAAACAAGCCGGTCTGCGTGCCGCCGTTCGTCAAGCCGGAGCCCATCAGCATTTGCAGCACCGCCCAGCCGACGGCGAGGATGCCGAAGCCAATCAGCATGGCGCGCCGCTGGGTCTGGGCCGAGCGACCGCAAACGCTATCGGGCAGGGGGCGCATGAGGCGACGCCACAACGGCAGCTTACGGTGGCATTCACGCACCGCGTCGGCCATGAACGCGGCGGCGAGCTTGTCGGCCTCGTCATGCATCCAGGCGTTGAACCAATAGGTCGCGTGAGGATTTTCCCGGCGCTGCTGAAGCACGTTCCAACTGGCCGGCTTGTTGCGCAGCTTGTGCTCAACCAGCTTGGCGAGGGAGGTCTTGCCCATGCCCCATTTTGCGTTGATGGCCAGAGTCAGGGGGGTCTTTGTATCCGGGTGGTCGATCAGGCCGAATATGGCGTCCGCATAGGGTCCGAACTTCAGGGTATCGGCCTTGGGATCGTCGATGGCGGCGTCCGACACCATGCGCGCGGACGGCGCCGTGCCCATGATCGTCTCGTCATCGCCGAACAACAGCGTCCAGGCCTGCTCGGGCCAGATGATGAAGGTGTTATGGCCCAGGCGGCCGCTGGATTTCGACCTCAGCTCTTCGTACTGGGAAGATATGGCCTCATCGGTGAGGTCATCGATACAGAATAAGTATGTATTCTGGTTGGCAACCGAAGGATCATTTGAGCCGTCCGAGTCCGCAAATCGAAGATCTAATTCTATAAGTACGTCGGGAATATTTTTGGAAATCTGTGAATGAAATAATATATCGGCAAAATAATTACCACGATGAAGGCGAACAGTTAATCCAGGGACAGATTTTGGGGCTGTCCCAGATAACGCCATGAGGTGTTATGAGGGACGGCATGAGAAAGAGTCGATTAAGTGGTGCGACGCAGGCTCGTCTGATGGAGCATTTTGTTGCGGGCACGACGGCCCGATGCGC
>ERZ813253.290-NODE-290-length-19189-cov-4.738223_pt1 | contig 19189 bp, 17 predicted proteins | sample MGYA00520893_ERZ813253 | MGnify/ENA primary metagenome ERZ813253 (study PRJEB31669, sample SAMD00080414) | marine metagenome | biome: oceanic hadal pelagic zone biome; feature: marine hadalpelagic zone; material: sea water | place: Pacific Ocean:Izu-Bonin Trench...
TTTATGATAAAATGAGTAAAAATTGGAGAAGTTATTCATGGTGAACACAAAATCATACCAATCACCATAAATAGATAACTCACTACGATTAAAGGTGGGACACCTGAGAGAATTTGACCAGTCATCATGCCTGGGAGCGACACCAAGCCAACAGCCAATAGTGAATTTATTATAGGAATGAGGGCGGTTCTTAATGCAATCATTTTGGCTTTGTCATAAGGTGATCCATTATTTATTTCAGCCTCTAAGCGTTCTCCTGCCAAACTGATGCTGTTCATACAATTGGCAAAAATCATCCCAGCCAAAGGAATCATCATTGTTGCAGAATACCATGGTGATAAGACCAAAACCCACTGTGTTATAAGAAGTAAAACGCCTCCACCACCCAACACAATGGCAGAAATTGAACTGAAATAGAGGGTTTTTCGTGGAAGCGAAATCGTCCTTAGCGCTATCCAACTTGCAACACCAAGCATCAGGCTTAGTCCTGTAATTACAATGTAATTACTATTGGCTTTAAAGATATAAGTAAGCACATAGCCAATCAACAGTAACTGAATTAACATACGGAAGATGGCATAAATGCTGTGCTTATAATCAAGCTGCCAACGCCAAATCACCATAATGACAATAATTACCGGTATAAACGCCAGTGCTAAATTCTCTAGTGGTATCGTTTGCATACTACAGCTGTTATTCGAAAGTATCTATTTCTACTAAATAATTAATAGATACTATACGCTAGCCTAGAAATAGGCTAGGATATTAAACGGCAAAGATCTTAAATTCTCTAAGAATTACAACAAACAAAATAAAGTGGTTTAAATAATTAAACCGCCGGATTCAGTGTTAGACTGCCTTTGAATTTTCGATAAACTCTTTTGCAACAAATTCTACAGACGCCCAATCTGGGTATTCGTGACACAATTCTTTTGCAACTTTCATAACATGCTTCCAAGTTTATTTTCAATTCTTTTTGATTGATAAGCTTGGTAGTTTGAGCCGATAATGTTTCTAATTTTGTTATACATTTGTCGTTAATATAAGAGATAAAAATTTTATCGAAAATAATTTCAAGCACACATTATTCTACGTATTTTTTTCATATACAATCATTTAGTCAGTATTTTTTAAAAAAACTTGGTTTATCGATCCTTACCTACACCTTTAAATCGTAGCCTTGTCATAAACCTGGCGCCAACACCTAACAGTGGTGGTGGTGGCATTCGCAGTGCACTTGGACAGTGAAGGCAGTCGCTGATTAACTCAGACGTCTGATTGCTGGCATATTCGGCAAGCGCGGTGCCAAATGCCGCACCCTTAGAAATACCAGATCCATTAAAACCGCCGGCAAAAAATAGATTGTCAGCCAGTTTTTCAAAAAAATTAGTTTTATTAGTGCTAACCCCCTCTACACAAGAATAACTGTGCTCAAATACCACCTCTTGTAATTGTGGGAAGCGGTTGTTAAATGCCTGTCTATGCACTCGCTGTCTTGCGATAATTTCAGCTGAAGTGTAGAGCTTTCCTCGATTGTATTCAGCGGTATTTCTAAGCATAATTCGTTGATCTTTGGTTAACCTCATGGTAGCACCGCCACCATGTAGCGATAGTACGCCCCATGAACGAACACTACCAAGTATCTCTAATTCAGCTTGAGTTAGTCTTCTGGTGAAACTGCCGGTTAATGTTACACCAAGAATTTTTTGTTTGATTACACCCAGTTTAGTAGCCTCATAATTGCACGAAAGCAAGACATTATCCGCAGATATTTGGGCATTTTCTGTCTGCAGAATGAATGGATTTCCTGGTACAAAAGATAAAACAGGACTGTTTTCATAAAGACTGACATTGCTGGGTAAATTATCTGCCAGTCCTCTTGCCAGTTTTGCTGGATTCATCAATGCACCATCACTAACCTTTACTCCTTTTTGATACCAGCGAGTGCCCAGCTGTGAATGAAGTTCATCTTGATTTAAGAGCTTATGGGCAATATTTCGATGCACCAAATAATCAATAAAATATTTGCAAGACCTGAGCGCACTTTTATCGGACGCTGTATGATACAAGCCGTCCTCCTGCCAATCACACTCAATATTGTGCCTCGTTACCTCAGCCTTGAGAATATCTAAACCGCTTTGATTGAGTCGATCAATGCGCTGGTAGCCTTGGAGAAGTTTTACATCAAAACTGCCGGGAAAATGCGAATGAGCCACCGCAAAACCTGAATTTCTGCCCGAAGCATTCTGACCAATCTCACGAGCATCGAGCAATAAAATTTCCTCACTAGGATGAAGCTCTGCCAAGCGCCTCGCTGCTGAAAGACCGGTAAAACCGGCACCAACAACAACGAATTTACTACGCTTTTCACCCCGGCATTCTTTATTTACGATGCGAGGAGGCAGAAACTGCAACCAAGACTGATTGTCGTTCTGTAATTGACGATTGTTAGATGATGAGTTCACAACCTCTCCTCCATATAGATCTAAGAGAGGTGATCAATCAAGATAAAGTGATCGCAAATTTCATTTGCTTTATCAAGCCAACGTCCAACTAAGGCTTCGTCATCTGGCGTTGCACTGACACCAGATTCAATTTCTCTGTGTATAACGGCCTCAACAGCAAGGGCTACAGAATGAGACACCAGCTGAGACATGGCGCTACCCTTTTCATTGCCAAGTGTGTCAAAACAATACTGTTTATGCCAAACAGTTTGTTCTTCTTTTAGTACTTTTAGCTCAACAGTAAGAATGACACGATCGCGCTCATCCTTAGCAAATGCGTATTGATTCCAGAGCTGGTCGCTGAGTTCTTTTAATCGTTCTGGCGCCTCGGCAGAACTTAATGAATCAACAAGTGAAAAAATATCCGACCAGGCCGTTTTCCAACCTTGATAACGCAAGGTGCCACGTACAAATTGTTCGATATTCAGGCCACCATCAAGATGGTATTGTTCAATAAAAGGTAGCGAATCACGATTAGGATAGACTTCAAATGTTTCCTCACCCCAAGGCATTGGCAATGCATACAACTCAATTGCTTCCCAAGGTTTGTTAACATGATATTTCTTACCATTCCGAATGCTAATTGATGGTGACATAAGGGCTTTGAGAACACCAAGCGGCGACCAGCTAAATTTGTAGCAAAAATCATTTGGCACATCGCTAAGACCGCCGCAATAGCTGAAAAAAGCGTGCTGATTATCAACGGAAAATACCCCGGAACCTTTGTAATCAGAGACAAGCGCATGAGAGAGACTATGGTCAATACCAGGATCGAGCCCTACCTCGTTAACCAAACAAAGGTCTTTATCGAGTGCTTCTGCATGTAAGTCCCGCATTTCAGGTGAAATATAAGAACTGGAAACGAAATGCGCACCCAATGAAAGGCATAATTTTGCAACCGGGACATGAAAATCACCTGGCAGCATTGAAACAATCACATCGCCTGATTTGCTGCGCTGCTCAATGGCCGCAAGAGAGAACTCAACAATTTGGTAGTCACCTTCAACGCCAGATAAGACTTTAGCAGCTTTTTCAACCGTACGGTTGTACACCACAACCGAATAACCATTACTAATAAGATTTTTAAGCCCTGGCAAGGCTGAAAGTCCTGTTCCCAACCAATGAATTTTCGCCATTATTCCTTCCTTGTTGTCTTGTTTGATACCAAGAGGGGTAAATCTAGTCGAATACAGCTCGGCGAATAGCCTTTAAACCCTTTCTCAGCATGGTTTCATCTTTAGCATAGTTTAAACGGATACACTGATGCTTATGAGGCCAGTCGCTATACATCCCCATAAAAAAGTTATGACCAGGAATAATATAGACATTTTCTTGCTTAAGTTGTTGATAAAGCTCTTCCGAGGTGATTGACAACTTTGGCAGCCAAAGCCACATGAAAAAAGCACCTTCAAGCTTGTGCATATAGATTTCAGAGTCGGCAAAAATTTCATTAAAAAGTCTAACAGCAGTTTTAGACTTACCCAGATAAAAAGGCTTGATCACATCATCGCACAAATGCAAAAGCTCTCGGTCTTTTATCATCCGGGTGAGTAGTGTTGGGCCGACACTGCCTGGCGCTAACACCATAATACCACTCATCCGGCTCACCGCTTCAATGTAGCACTCACTGGCAATAACAATACCTGTTCTTATGCCCGGTAAGCCCAACTTGGAAAGTGACATACAGAGAATCATATTAGTGTTCCACTTGAGCTTCGCCTGGATATAAATCAACCCTGGAAATGGCTGGCCGTAAGCATTGTCAACGATCAATGGCACATTGTACTCTTGCGCAATTGCGTCTAATTTATCTAGCTCCTCATCGGTAATCACATTGCCTGTCGGATTGGTTGGTCTAGACACACAAATCGCACCAATATTTTCCATTTCGAGCGTGGAAATTAATTTATGAAAATTAATTTGATACTTAAACTGTTTGTTCTCGAGCATTTGGATATCAGGCTTAATTGAAACAAACATATCTTCAGTAATACCTTGATCGGCATAGCCAATATATTCAGGCACCAATGGTAACAAAATTTTCTTTTGACTGCCATCCAGCATATCGCCCGCAAACAAATTAAACAAATAGAAAAAACTACTTTGTGAGCCATTGGTTATAGCAATATTACTCTCAGACAACGACCAGTCAAAATGATCGTTCAGTCGTTTGACCAATGCCTTAATAAAAGCTTCATTGCCTTGTGGACCGTCATACAATCCCAACATTTGATCAACATCCGAGCTAGTAATGAGCTTTTGTAACTCGTCGACAAAAATATCGTGTGCCTCTGGGATTAGCGCAGGATTGCCGCCGCCCAACATAACTGTATTAGGGTCTTTGCTATGGTTGGCCTTGCCAAGGTCATCCATGAGCTGAGTTATACCACTATTTCGGGTAAATTTTTCACCAAACTTAGAGAAGCAGGAATGGATCATTGTAGTGATTATCTTAGAAAACGATTAATAAAGTTAGGTAATTTTAATCTGATGGTGAATTATATAGTAAGAAACAACATAAAATCCGAACATCAACTATTTGCCTTATCCGAGTGAGACCAATATCAAGCCGATAAAAACAACCAACACACCAATCACTTTTGGTCGGTGAGGTGCCTCTTTCAAAATCAAAACACCTAAGCCGGCACCGAGCGGAATACTCAATCGATGAAAAGCGATAATATAACTGACATTCTGAGCATAAGCAAAGGCGATTAAAACCAGCGTGTAAGACAAATGAATGCCAATACCAGCAACAATAGCGTGAAATTTATTGATACGAATTACTTGGTAAAAGTCTCGGCGACTCTGTTTATTGAGCAGAACAAAAAGCGTCATCCAAACGGAAGTCATGAGCGCTTCTAAGCCAGCATACAAAAGTGTGATTGATGTATTGTCCATTGCCAGTCCAGCGTCGTTACGCAAATATCGCAGCGCCTCATCATCTATCATTGAGTAACCCGCTGTACCCAGCGCCGCAATGAATGCCATGATACAAGTGAGTGTTAGGTAGTTCTTCAATCGCCACTCTGAGAATCGCTGTAAAGGAATCATAAAACAACCAACAACGACCAATAAGGCGCCGAAAACACTTTGCAAGCTCACCTGATCCGCCCGTCCTAAGATCACAACCACAACCAGCACAATAATAACGGGTATCGCTCTAACAATGGGATAGGCAATTGAAAGATCGCCAGCCCTATAGGCACTTGCCAAACTAACATAGTACAGCGAGAAACAAAAACCAGAAATCACAAGGAACATCCAAACCGTCAACGGGATTTGATTTAACACCACGTTAGAGTTTAGAAATAAAACCGGTGAGAGAAGGGTAGCGCCCGTCAGGCTTGAAAGCAGAAAAAAGGAAGCAGTGGGTTTTCTTCTTTTAGTGAGTAAATTCCAGCTCGCGTGAACACATGCCGACAAAACGACCAGAAGGATTGCTATTAACGTCATGCGATTGCATGTTAAGTCAAAATAAGCTCTATTGCAAAATGTTTCTTACTAACTGAACCCAATAGCTTGCACCCACCGTGAGGATCTCGTCATTGAAATCATAATGCGTGTTATGCAGCATACATCCACCTTCGAACTGATCTTCGGTCACTTCGCCGTTGCCAATCCAAATATAAGCACCCTCTAAGGCATTCAATAGAAATGAAAAATCCTCAGAGCCCATACTCGGTGCCATATTTCTATGCACATTGTCATTACCTACCACCGTACTTGCAGCCACAGCGCATTTTTCAGCGTGTCGTGGGGTGTTAATGGTTGCTGGGTAATTAGGCTCTGACTCAAGTGTAGCTGATGCACCCATTGACTCGGCAATGCCCTCAACAACTTTTTTCATTCTTCTTCTCACTTCAGCGCCGACTTTTGGCTTAAAGTATCTTAGTGAACCTTTCAAGTGCATCTCATCAGGAATGACATTTGTTGCAAAACCAGCATTCACCACAGTCAAGCTGATCACCGCTGAATCTGAAGGCGCAACATTACGAGAAATAATCGATTGCAAAGCAGTAATGATTTGCGCGCCCACGACCACTGGGTCGACACATTGGTCAGGCATTGCGGCATGACCGCCTTTGCCTTTAATGGTAATCCTAATGGTTTCATTTGCCGCCATAACAGCGGTATCGTGCACTGCAAACTGACCTTCTGCCATACCTGGCCAGTTGTGCATGCCGTAAACCGCATCGCAAGGGAATTTGTCAAAAATACCTTCTTCGACCATCACGCGTCCGCCAGCACCACCCTCTTCTGCAGGCTGAAAGATGAAATGAACTGTGCCCGAGAAATTGTTATTCTTTTTTAAATGAACCGCAGCACCCAATAGCATCGTCGAATGACCATCATGGCCACAGGCATGCATCTTGCCATCATGCAGTGATTTATGATCAAACTCATTAAGCTCTTTAATCGGCAGTGCGTCCATATCGGCACGCAGGCCAATAGATTGCCCGGGCTTATCGCCGTGAACGGTGGCAACAATTCCCGTGACCGCCATACCTCGGTGTATTTCAATATCGCTCTCAAGCAAAACGGATGCAATATAGTCACTTGTCATTTGCTCTTTAAAACTGAGCTCTGGGTGTTGGTGCAAATAATGGCGCCAAGACACCATTTGTTGTTGTAATTCAATCTCTTGCATAATGCGTGACGTACCAATAAGTGTATTTCTTTTCGCTGATTATTTAGCGCAAATAGTACAACTATTGTAAAGTCAAAAGACTGTATTATTCAAGATAAAAACTAGGAAAAACTAGCAACAGAAGAATATCAACCCATGCTATGAAAAATCAACATGGGGCTAGAAAAATATTAAGCTCTTAAGCACTTATTGGTCGGGTCAAAAGGAGATTCCTCAACTACAACCGCCCGATACTTTTCCCCCAAAATTTCAATTTCAAGCTCGGAACCAATCGCTGTTAACTCCGTTCTAACAAAACCGAGAGCCAGTGATTTACCCACTCGCCAACCATAGCCGCCAGAAGTAGCACGGCCGACAACTTTGCCATCTTTGTAAATCGCCTCAGAACCACGGGCATCAGCATCAGTCACGCCTTTAACCTCTAGGGTAACAAAGCCATTCTCTACTCCTTTTTCTTGCCAAGTTGCAAGCGCTTCTTTACCGATAAAATCTTGCTCTTTATCAAGACGAACAAAACGATCAAGGCCCGACTCAAAAGCCGAGTACTCAACTGACATCTCTCTCGGAATTAAGCGATAAGACTTCTCTAATCGCATAGAATCCATCGCACGAATACCAAACGGTTTAATATCAAACTCTGCGCCCGCCGACATCAATTGGTCAAAAATGTAATTTTGCATTTCGATTGGATGGTGTAACTCCCAACCCAACTCGCCAACAAAGTTCACTCTTAATGCTTCTGCTGTTGCATAACCGACGTTAATCTTTTTGCCTGTTAGCCACTTAAAGCTATCGTTAGATAAGTCTGTATCAGTGAGTTTCTGCAAAAGATCACGAGATCTTGGACCCGCTAAAACCAGTACACCTGTTTGTGTTGTCACCCTTTGAACGCTAACACCATCCTTCGGCAACAATTTAAACAAGTAGTCATGATCATGTGTCTCAAACGCGCCCGCCGAAACAAGATAGTAACCCTGTGGCCCTGTTTTGTACACGGTGTATTCTGAACGCACACCACCATTTTGACTCAACATATGCACAAGGCTAATACGGCCAATGGTTTTTGGCATTTTATTGGCAAAAATATACTCTAACCACTCCTCAGCGCCTGGGCCTTTGACAATACACTTGGCAAACGCCGACATATCCAAAAGACCAACTTTTTCGCTAACGTGTTTGCACTCATTACCCACATACTCAAAATAGTTTGAACGACGGAACGAATTCTTCTCAACGATACGACCGTCGGCCAATGGATCGGAATGGTTTTCGTTAAGTAACACGTCAGCTGAATCCGCTTGATTAAGCTCCTCAGCACTCAGGGCGTAATCCACACTTGGCATAAACCAGTTTGGGCGCTCCCAACCGTAGACCGAGCCAAATACCGCGCCCAATGCTTTCAATCTATCATAGCAAGGCGTTGTTTTTAATGGTCTCGCTGCACCGCGCTCTTCATCAGGGTAATGGGTGGTGAAAACATTTGAGTAAGCTTCTTCGTTTTTCTCTCTCAAATAGCCGCGGGTTGCGTAAGGGCCAAAGCGACGAGGATCCACGCCCATCATATCCACAGTTGGCTCGCCGTCAATCATCCACTCTGCCAACTGCCAACCAGCACCCCCGGCGGCCGTGAGGCCAAAGCTGTGCCCTTCATTTAACCAGAAGTTTTTCAAACCAGGGGCCGGACCAACAATTGGGTTGCCGTCTGGTGTATAGGCGATTGCACCGTTGTAAATATCTTTAACACCCACCTCGCCAAAAGCGGGAACACGAACCATGCAACGCTCAATGTGCGGCATCAGGCGATCGAGCTCAGCATTAAATAACTCGTACTGACAATCGTCACTTGGACCATCGATATAGCAAACTGGTGCACCTTTTTCATAAGGCCCCAATAACAAACCGCCCGCTTCTTCACGTAAGTAGTAGCCGCTGTCAGGTTCACGTAAAACGCCCATTTCAGGCAAACCTTGTTCTTTGCGTGCCATGATTTCTGGGTGCGGCTCTGTGACAATAAATTGATGCTCAACTGGAATGACAGGAATGTCCAAGCCTACCATTTCACCGGTTTTTCTGGCGTAGTTTCCCGTACATGAGACCACATGCTCACAAGCGATATCGCCTTTGTCTGTTCTCACTATCCAGCTGTTATCTTTTTGCTGATCAATAGCTGTCACCAAAGTATGTTCATAAATCTCAGCACCACGATTTCTTGCACCCTTACACAAAGCTTGGGTTAGATCTGCTGGTTGAATGTAACCGTCATCAGGATGTTGAATGGCGCCAAGTAATCCCTCTATATTGCATAGCGGCCAGATTTCTTTTACTTCATCTGGTGTTAAGAAATTAACATTTACGCCCACTGTACTACCCACACCAGCGTAGTACTTATATTCATCCATTCTGTCTTGACAATTCGCAAGACGAATATTTGAAACCACGCTGAAACCAACATTCATGCCGGTTTCTTCTTGAAGCTCGTGATAAAAATCAACCGAATATTGATGGAGCTTACCCACTGAATAACTCATGTTAAAAAGTGGAAGAAGGCCAGCCGCATGCCAAGTTGAGCCAGAGGTTAAATCCTTGCGTTCAACAAGAACAACATCCGTCCAACCTTTTTTAGCCAAATGATAGAGTGTACCAGCGCCCACAACACCGCCACCAATCACTACTACTTGTGTTTTATTTTTCATCAAAATCTCCTATAAACAATACTTTAGCTTGAATTAATATCAGGGATACCACAACAATAAAATACTAGTCTTCTTTGCTTAGATGTGCTATGGTATGGGCGTGTTCTGCCCAGTTCTTGCCATCAAAAGGCTCAACACTAAGTTTCTTTGGCTGAGGGTCAAGACAACGTACATTCACACTAATTCCGTCCGGGTTAGAGCGTGGGAAATAATAAGACTTAATGCCACACGTATTACAAAATAGATGCTTGGCTTCAGCGCTGTCAAATACATAAGTAGTCATACTTTGCTTACCCTGAAGAAGCCTGAACTTTGACTTAGGTACAATTAAATGCAAAATGCCAGACTTAGAGCAAATACTGCAATTACACTCCATACAAGTCAACTCTTCCCCAGCCTCAACTTCATAAACAACAGCACCACAATGGCAAGACCCAGTGTAGATCACAACACCCCCCCGAAAAAATTCTTTATCGATATACCCGATAACAGCTAGTCAAATTTTAAATAAGTCTTATTTAGCGTGAATGAATTATATTGTTTTTATAAATCAGTATATTTGTTGTGAGGAAACTGAGCTTAATGTAGAATTCTTTCATACAACAAACTAGCAAGTTGGTCCTATTTTTTTTGGAGAAAAAATGAAGCTTACAATTATTAAATGGCGCGATATACCAACACAAGTGATGATTAAAAAAAGTCGACGTGAAGTGGAAAAAGTACAACTTGATAACCGCTTTATGGAAGCCGTTGATGAGGCAGCCTCAATTGCTGATGCAACGGATTCCGAGGCCTATCTTTCTGATTGGAATAACGAAGTAATTGACATTGCCGATGGCGATATGCTAGCACCCGTTGCGGAGAAAGCCGAAGAACTTGAAGAGATATTTAGTGCTAAAGTACTTCTATCATATGTAAACAATGGCGGTAATAAACCTTAAAGTTTAGCTGCCATATTTTAAGTATTAACTAGGTATATGTGGCATGCAAGGTATTCAGTGCCGCCCTCATTTCTGACTCCGGTAACAAATAACTGATAACACTTTCCTGTGTATCAAGGATTTCTGCGGTATCGATTTCCATCGCTTTCGGTGCTTTGTCACTAAAAACAACCGAGACAGTCGCCCAACCCTTGGTTACCTTATAAAAGCCAAAGCTTTTCTCTAACTTTGAAAGCTTTGCACTGAAATACACATCGTCTTTCAAGATAACACGTTTCGAGTCAATATTGATAACGCCACTAACGTGGCTACCAGCATCATGAGCGTACTCAAACTCAACCAATACCATGTCGTTTCGATGCGCTAAAGTAACACACTTGTTGTTCGCTGATTTATCGTGAAATATAGTTGTACCAGCCATTTCGCTAAAAGTATTTCTGGCAACAATTGGTATTTTACTCGCCAGTGAAGCCTTAATAGCACGAGGGTGAATAACTTTTGATCCTTCATCCGACATCGTTAGCATTTGCGCGGCGCTGATAGCCCTCATAAAAGGAGCGTGTGTCACTTGTCTCGGATCACAATTGGCAATACCGTCAACATCAGAGTAAATTTCAACGCGTTCAGCGCCCAGTGCTGCACCCAGTGCTACTGCAGAAGTATCACTTCCACCTCGTCCGAGTGTGCGTACGTCCCCATCACTATTAGCGCCCTGAAAACCAGCAACAACAGCAATCTTTCCGTCGGCTAGGGCCGTGCGAATTCGGGATGGGTTAATTTCAATAATTTCGGCATTGCCGGCATTATCATCTGTCAGAATACCCGCCTGACGTCCATCAAATGAGATTGCCGTCATGCCATTTTGAGTAAGAAAATGAGCAAAATAAGCAGCACTCAAATTCTCACCAACACTCATTACTGAATCCAACTCCTTAGGACAAATATGACTGCCGACTAATTTTAATAAATTAATCAAAGTATCTGTCGAGTAAGGCTCTCCTTTACGACCCATGGCAGAAACAACCACAACAATATCCTTGCCTTCCTCAAAATAGTTTTTAACGTGCCTCATTGCGCTTGTTCGCGCACTGTCGTTTCTAACGCTTGTTCCGCCAAATTTCATAACGATTGTTTCTGATGATGACATTTTAATCTCGAAAAAAAATAAATATGATTTTAACCTGATGGTACTCTCTTGGCAAACACAAGATGACTCCATAAGTGCGGGAAAATAATAATAGGCCTAATTTTGGGCAGAATTATATTTTGACAACAAACTAAACATTAAACGACTGCTTAATACCCTTAACTAGCATATTCACTGAAACCAACAATAGCAAAATACCCATCAATCTTTCAATAGCAATCAAGTCACTAACACCCAGTTTTCGACCAAGTGTTTCGGATGAAACCAATATCACACCAGCTATAATCCAAGCAACAATCAATACTAGCAGCGCCCAGTCCTGCCAGCGATCAGGCTCTTTCGCCATCATTAGAATCACAGCAGCAATCGCCGAAGGTCCTGCCAGTAATAGTACTGCGAGAGGCACAATCAAAGGTTCAGCCTCTTCGTTATGAGAATAGACATCATCTTTGCCTGGGAAAACCATTTTAATGGCAATAATAAGTTACATGATTCCACCTGTAATACCAAGAGAGGATTCCGAGATTTGCAAAAACAGCAAAAAATATTTACCAGAGAACATAAATACCAATAACACTAATAGTGCAATCAATAATTCTCTGATAATAATTTTCCGACGACGCTCAAAAGTCAGGCGCGATGTTTTTTAGGATACTAAGAAAAAGAGGCGCGTTTCCAATCGGATCCATAATGATGAATAATAAAAAATTGCTGATAAAACAGTCATTTACAACCTTCTTAAATAAAATTATTGTTGCATAGGTCTCAAAACAAAAAAGCGCCCAGCGCACCCCTCCCTAAAATATGCGCACATTGACTGATTATTAAACTCAGTTTTCTACAAGAATCAGATTAAAACGCTACTGAGAAACAGAGTTTAATTAAGATTTTGATGTCAGTGCGTTTATGGTGAATAACGCCAAATCACTAAAGAGAGATTCAGATTTGGCTTCCTTTTCTGTCTGAGGTAATTTAAGATGCGACTCAACACGCGCTCGCATTGATTTAAACCCCATTTTTGGAGTACGGCCTTGTAGGTAATCAAACAACAAGAGGTGTGCGCCCTTGTGCTCCATGACTTCTAAACCATCGAGGATTTGTCGATGTGGCGTACCTTCCCATATCTGCAAAATCATCGCTTCACGTAGCCAGCGCTCTACACCGTATTCCTCAAGTACGCCAATTCCCCCGTACACCTCTATCGCCCATTTAGCACTTTGTACCGCAAATTCAGCACTCCAGTATTTGCTTAAATGAGCCAACAGCCGAAAAAGATGGTGGCGTTCTGAATATGGGGGTGTTTCACGCCAGACCTCATCAAGCATTTTCGCCGCCTCCCAGCTCAAAGTAAAGCCACCATGCAATTGCTTGAAGCGATCTTTAAATTGTTGTTGCAACAGCCCATGCTCAATAATTGGTTTGGCAAAAGCGTGGCGTTGTCGTGCAAAATTCCAAGCCTCAAACAGTGCTCGTTGAGCCAACGCCATACTAGCCATACTGTTTGCAACACGAGATATATTCAGCACTTCCATTATCAAATAAATTCCAACTTCTGGGCGTCCCAAAAGATAGGCCTCAGAGGCTCTCAACTCCACCTCACCTGTAGCAACAGAACGCGTTGCAATTTTGTTTTTAAGGCGTCGAATATGGTAGTTCAGGTTGCCATCTTGGCGAAATTTTGGCACAAGAAAAAGTGCCAGACCACGTACATTTCTTTGCGCACCCTCGATGTGCGCCGCAACCACTGCCATCTCTGCTTGGACATTGCTACAAAAATATTTTTCACCAGTTAAAAACCAAGAGTCTTCACTAAGTTTTGCGACTGTCTCTGTATTGGCACCCAAGTCTGAGCCGCCTTTAATTTCTGTCATCCAAGTTGCCCCCTGCCAAACGGTTTTATCCCTTTTTAGCAATTGTGGCAAAAAACACGCTTTTAATGATTCACTGGCGTATTTATCAATAGACACAGCTGTTGCCAAGGAAACGGTATAAGGACAATAAAGCCCAGAATCGTAAAAAGAGGTGATGTATCCTTGTAAGTAGGACGTTAATAAAGAGTCTTCTTCGAAAACACGCCACACCGCACCCACTTTATAACCGTTTTTTACAAGTTTCCAATATTCTTGTGGCAGTAAAATTTCATCTATACGCTTACCAAAGGGATCAAACATACGCAGCCACGGCGTTCCATTACGATCAATCGCTGCCGAAATAACCTTGCCGTCTTTTTCCCAGCTGTTTTCATAGGATCTCAGTGTCTCCTCATGCGCAATGTCGCCAATTTCTTGATGTAAAAAATCAAGCGGTGATTGGAGTATGTCAAAGTTCATTCAGCCTTCTCTTGAGAGCGCGAGACTTATCATGCACTCGTGTGAATTGAGTAAGTCAAATCCTACGCCTGTTGATAACTGTAGTCAAGTACATCAATTTTCGATATATTCTTGGAGTCTTGCTAAAAAAAGAAAAAAATAATTTGCAAATCTCAAAGCGCGGGGTGATAATCAAAACATCTGTTGTGTGCGCGGCTGATTTTTATCCCTGAGCCGATTAAAGATAGAACAGGAGATGAGATTGGTTGCTATTGTGCAAGCCCGCCTCGAAGTGGGAAGCCTGCGGTAAACATCGAACTTCCGCCTTGAGCCGAAAGGCCCAGGTCTTTATCAGCGCGGCACAACGGACCCTTCAAGGTTTTACTGTGTAATATTCTTGAGTATACCCATCGCTTTAACCCTCTTTTTCATTTTCTTTATTTCTTTTCTGAGTCTCTCTGCGTTATTAGCTTCAAACCACGTATCTTTCATTTGTAGCGCTTGAGCACCCTGCACACTCAGCAAACTCTCAACGACCGGCTGTAGTGACTCAGCTTCTTCTGTTTCAAAAGAGAGGGCAATCATCGCCCACATGAGCGCTTCAAATACTTGTTCTTCGAGCCCCTCAAGCTTCATCTTGGCAATCTCATAAGGTGCCAATGGATGCTTGTACTTGGCCGCAGTTTTGAGTTGCTCCAAAGCAACAGATAGTTTATTGATACGCAAAAACATCAGACCAGCTTGATAACCATTTTCTGGATTGTAATTATCCATTTGAGTCACAGCTAAACCCAAATAAGCCATCGCTTTAGTTGAGTCTTGAACAACACCCTTCCCCCCCTCATAGTGCGACATTAGCATGGTACTAGCACTTGGAATACCCTCTTTTGACAGCTCAGAAAATATACCAAAGGACACCTCATATCGCTGATTTTCATAACTCTTGAGTGCGTAATAAAATAGATCTTCATCAGCCTGTGTATTCAGTGATAGTAATGTAGCAGTCAGTAAGCAAATAAATTTAAGTCTCTTTATTCCTGCCATGGTGATTTTCCAAAAGAATCCAAAAATTCTCATTGTACTGCTAAAATCCACATTTTTAGACCAATGTTGTACAATGAAAGAATTACGTCGCAAACTACGAAGACTTAGGGCGTCACTTTCGCGTCCGGTACGCCATAAAAAAGGAAAAAAACTGCTGTATCAATGTCAGAAAGCGGGGATTTTTCGTAGTGCAAAACACATCGCCATCTTTACCCCTAATGATGGCGAGGTTGAAACCAAAAACATCATAAAATTCCTAGCCAATCAAGGTTACTGTGTTTATTTTCCAATTTTGGTAGGTGAAAAGCTCAAATTTGGCAAAGTTAGTCAGCATTTTCGAAAAAATCGTTTTGGTATTGACGAGCCGCTTTTCACACCACTTATCGGCGCGCACGAAATGAATTTAATCTTAATGCCTTTGGTTGGTTTTGATAAATACAAAAACCGAATGGGTATGGGCGGTGGATTTTACGACAAAACACTTGAATTTAAAACCCAGCAAAACAAGCTTAACAAACCTAAACTTTTTGCACTAGCTTTCGACTGTCAAGAGGTAAATCAGTTGAATGCAAAGCCTTGGGATGTGCCAGTTGATGGCATTATAACGCCGACTCGTTTTATTCGCTAAAACGGGTTACTAGCTCGACTTACCCAATGCGTGTTTTTGCAAGAACGACTTGAGTATAGGTGTTTCATCGATGAGATTCATGCCAAAGCCCCTGAGCCACCTTAGGCCTTCATTGTTTTGTTTGTAAATCCAGTTAAGCCCTGTCATCGTCTTGGCCATGAGCTCATTGTCAGTACGCCTTGCTCTGGCATATCTTCTCAACACCAAATGATCCCCAAGTGCTTTATCCGCATGTGCATGAAGTTGCCTATTAAGTTCTTGTGCATCTGCAAAACCAAGGTTAACGCCTTGGCCTGCCAAAGGATGAATATTATGTGCTGCATCACCAATTAGCGCTAAATTTGGCAACACATAATCTTTTGCACTACGCTCAATCAAAGAAAATGCCTTTCTTTTGCTCTCAAGAATTATTTTGCCAAAACGATACTCGAGTGCCTCAGCCAGTGCCCGAGAAAAGGCATTGTCTTGCATGTCAATCAACTCATCAGCAAGTGGATTTTTACACGACCAAACAATCGAGGCTTGTTTGTCAGACAGTGGCAGTAGTGCAATGATACTGTCCGATAAAAATCGTTGCCAAATAGCACCACCGAAAGACTTTTCGCAAGCAATATTGACAATAATAGCCTGCTGTTGATAATCGTTTTCACTGGTGTTAATGCCTGCCAGCCTTCTTACTTTAGACTGCGCACCATCTGCGCCAATGAGTAGCCGACACCCAAGCCTTGTTTGGTCGCTTAACGTAACCTGATAACCCTCTTCGGTTTTCTCTAGATCGGTCAAACTTCCTTTAATACATTCGATTTTCTCACGATCTAAGGATTCGAATAATGCGCCCTGAATAAGGTCGTTCTCGACAATACTGCCAAGATGAGTAAGGCCTTCGTCCGATGCATTAAAATTCAGTTGGCCATGAGAATTTTGATCCCACACCTTGGTAGCGTTAAAAAACTGCTTTCTAGCAACTCTATCCCAAACATTTAACCCACTCAAGAACGCCTCACTGATAGGGGTGATGGCGCTGACGCGTGTATGAAAAGATTGGTGAACCACTGGGTTCATTTCACCAGGATTGACAATCGCAATCGAGGTTTTTCGTCGCAAAGAAAACTCTATAGCAAAAGCAAGACCAACCATGCCACCACCGATAATAATGACATCATACTCTTCCACCTACGCCTCTCCCGCAATGGTCATTTCACCAACCAATGTAGCGCCAACCTTAATGTTACTCCTAAGATCAACATCACTGGCAACGGCAGAAACATTGTTAAACATGGCTTTCAAATTACCCGCAATGGTAATGCCGGAAACAGGATGCTGAATTTGCCCATTTTCCACCCAAAAACCTTGCGCGCCGCGAGAGTAATCCCCTGTTGTGGGGTTGATCCCGTAACCCATTAAATCAGTGATAAGCAGCCCCTTGTGCATCTCTTTAATAAGATCTTCCAATGCACCATCAAATGTTGCACTGACTTGACAATTACTCGCACCACCAGCATTCGCTGTTGACTCTAACCCTAATTGATTGGCAGAATATTGGCTCATAATATAACTTGCAACCTTACCATGTTCAACAAAAAACTGTTTTTGTTTTGCGACACCATCTCGATCAAACGCCCTTGCGCCAATTGTTTTCAGTTGGAGAGGGTCTTCAAAAATGCTTATAGCCTCTGGCAATACGATTTCGCCAAGAGAGTCTTGTAAAAAGGATAACTTTTTGTATTGTCTTGAGCCGCTGAGAGCACTCAACAATTGTGAAAATAATCCACAAGATTGTCGTGAAGTAAAAATAACAGGGCATTTTTGTGATTTCAAACTTCTTGAGCCGAGCTTTTGCTGAGCCAACTCAGCGGCTGAAAGTCCTATTTGTTTAGCTGATAAAAGATCTTTGGCATCAAGCGTAGAACTGTAATCATACGCAGTTTGCATCTCACTACCACGCTTTGCTATCAAAGAGCAGTGTAATGAATGCATTGTACTTCTCGCTTTGGCGACTAAACCGTTGGAGTTTGCATAAAAACTTGCGCCCTCGAAACTGGACAGCTCTGCGCCATCAGAATTATCAATTTCAACTTGATCGAGTGCAATGGCCTCACACTCTTTAGCCAATTCAATAGAGTGTTTTGCGTCCAAATCCCAAGAGTGATAAAGATCTAAATCGGGTGCGTCCCATGCCATCCTCTCTTTGGGGGCAAGCCCGTTAAAAGGGTCTTCTTGAGTGTATTTGGCAATCAAGCAAGCGGATTCAATGGCTTTTTGCAAACTCTGTTCACTTAAATCAACACTCGAGGCATGGCCCTTGTTTTGACCAAAATAAACATTAATATCAAAGCTTGTATCTAGGTGATATTGCAAAGTTTCAACTTCACCTAGTCGAACATTTGTAGAGATACCAGAGCTTTCAGCTACAGATATTTCAAAATCAGTGGCCTGCTGCTGTTTTTTGATTAGATCAATCGCAAGCTGTGTGGTTTGTTCAAGTGTACTCATATCGACTGATTATACCCAAGGGGTACAAGTTTCATTAAAGCAGATGCTATAACTCTGCTTTATTCAGCCTTATACCCATGGGTGTATACTTCGTAAAAGCGGCTCTGTAAATATTAAACGCTTGCAGACTCGCTCTCTTCACTTTGATTTAAGCGAGTGACCTCAAGTAAATGCAAGCGACGTGAGTCTGTTTTTAAGACTTTAAATTGGAACCCATGAAGGCTGATTTCACTCATTTGCTCTGGTAAGTACGTAAAGCCTGAAATAACCATCCCCGCAACCGTGTCAAAATCGTCACTTTTAATCGAGGCTTCAAAAAATTCATTAAACTCAGCAATAGGAGTACCGGCTTGCAACACATAACGACCATCACCGTAATCAACGATGTAGTCCTCCTCTTGGTCATGCTCATCCTCAATTTCGCCCACAATCTGCTCTAGCACATCTTCTAAAGTCACCAGCCCCGAAATTTCACCGTACTCATCCAGCACCACAGCCATATGAGATTTGCTCTGCTGAAACTCTCGAAGCAGCGCGCCGAGTAGTTTGCTTTCAGGCACCGATAGCAAGTCTCTATGATATTCTCGATAATTAAACTCGCCGCCGCCATTCTCAGCAAAATGAGACAGTAGGTCCTTTGCCAGGATAACACCCAGTACGCGGTCTTGTTCTTGGTTGTGTATCGGAAAACGGGAATGTGACGAACGAACCATCACGTGAAGAAGCTCTTCTGTCGATGAATCGGAAGCAATCATCACCATTTTTGATCTTGGCACCAT
>ERZ813253.291-NODE-291-length-19145-cov-8.226259_pt1 | contig 19145 bp, 14 predicted proteins | sample MGYA00520893_ERZ813253 | MGnify/ENA primary metagenome ERZ813253 (study PRJEB31669, sample SAMD00080414) | marine metagenome | biome: oceanic hadal pelagic zone biome; feature: marine hadalpelagic zone; material: sea water | place: Pacific Ocean:Izu-Bonin Trench...
AACCAATGTATTAGATATTGTCTATTTGGTTGATTATATACTCAACTAATTTTAATACCTCTCAACAAACACAATATCAAAATCCGTATACTCTGAAATAACCTCCCTATTTAACTTTTCCTCTCTCCTTTTAATAGTTCTCCACATGTTAGAAACCAAAGAAGGATAAAAGGTTTTACCTGTTACACTCTCTTCAGTTAATACAATAAACTAAATCCAATACAGAACAACAGGAGTGGGTATTCCTGTTACTTTCTCCTCGTATTTGATACCTAACTCATTCCTGAGTTGATCCCTCCTTAAATCACCTTTTTGTATTACCAATATATTTCTTATATTACAATATAATGAGTAATACAATAAATCACCAAAAGAAACTCCAAAAACAGATTGATAAACTATCCAATATTATCAAGAATAATAATGATAAGGTTAAGGATTTTCAACAAAGGGTAAAGGGGTTGGAGGAACAGAACCATACCCACACCCAACTTATCCAATTCTACGAAGATACACTCAATCTAACCCCAACCATTTTGTATGATAGTGGTAGAGATAAGAAATATGTTTATGGGAAGGTTTGGTGGTTTAAGGATGGTGTAGGTAGTAAGAAGAAGGAATACAGATACTTTTTAGGGAAGATGGATAAGAAGAAACCGAAATCCTTTTGGAAGGATAAACTACTCTCTGTGTTTTATGAGAAGGAAACTATTGATAATAATTTACTTTGAGTGAAAAATTGGGTTCGGTTTGTTTATAGGTAAGGTTGGGTAGGTAGGAAATTAATTGGAAACTGAAAAACCAAATGAAGATTAGTTCTTGTCTTCCACCATCACATCACTCCTCTTTCCAATCACAATAACTTTATCTAATTCTCTCTTTCGTTTGAGTTGGTGTTCTTCACTATACATCATATAATATTTCCAAAGGGTAGATGGTAAATGACGAGTAATCTGTGATAAATCTTCTATACTCATACCGTTATGTATTCCGTGAGTGATAAAATAATCTCTTAAAGAGTGGGACGATAGAACCCCATAACTTTCCCAACCTTCACTACCCCCACCCTTACTCACCATTTTAATTCTAAATATATTACTATAATAACTCTTCCCATAATGTTTATCTCTTTTGGTATATAGATTTGGTGATGAGAATAGAAACGGAGAACTACGGAACATTTCCATACATACCTCTACTAATGGTGTATCCCAATAAAGAGGTTTTCCCTTCTTATCTAATTTTGTAGGTTTTCCTTTCCAATTTGAGGGTTCTACCCAACTCCTAATGTTTAACTCAACAGGAACTGAACTACTTACACCTTTGTAATTATCAATATACAGAAACCATACACCATTTCTCTTTTCCCAGTATGAAGAGGAGTTCTTCTTATACTCCCTCTTATCCCAATCTTCCATATTCCTATAACTACAAAGAACCTCTCCTAATCTAAATCCTCCGTGTATTTGGAATAGAGAAACAAAATATACTACATCACTACCAACCCCTAATGGTTGATTGTTATGGGTTTTACTCCAACCTTCATTACAAAAGTTATTCCATAATTCACCAACTCTATGAACACAAGTATTAAACATCTTATCATAAAACTCATCTTTGTAGTATGGATTTCTACTACCAATACCACCCCTCTCCATTCTGTTAGGTGGGTAAATTTTGGATATAAACTTTGGAGTTATTGGATTGATTGATACTAAATCTTTTCCATCTTCATCACTCACCCAATTTAGAAAACCTATAATATGTTTTAGGTATGTTCTAATCGTTCCTCTAGATAGTCCCCTACCCTTACATAACTCAACATAATCCTTTACATATTTTTTGATTACCTTACTATTCTTTACATCTCTTAAAACAATCGTTTTCATCAAACAAAACTCTTTCCACTTATTACAACCATTTCTAATACTCCGTGTAGTTTCCATCTTCCTACCCTCATAAGAGTTCTCTTCTTCCAATATCACTCCAACATATTCATCAATCAAAGTTGATATTTTGGTTGTATCATTTGTTAAGGATTGAAAATTAGTTTTGTATTTTTCAGTTAGTTTAATCAAACAAACTTGGAAAGAATTACTACCTTCTTTATTCGTCCCCTCAAAGGTAGAACAGATATATTTTAACCTAACTTTTTGAGTATTACTCAATTGATAATACCAATAATACCTATCTCTTCTTTTTAGGATTAGGAAAGAACCTTTGGGGAGTTCGGTGTGGGTTTGTAAAAACCAATTCCACATAATTTCATCATAACCAAAATCTTCTTTTGTAAGTTTCTTCATCGGTTAGTAATATACAAAGAAAATATGATTGATGACTACAACTTTGACTACAACACAATATATTGTGTTCTGTAAGTATCTGTTATTTAAGGACTTTACCTACAGAGTGAGATTACTATAAGATAATAGGGGTTTGGCATCTCTATAATTTAGAGAGTTTTTAGGATTGAGAATAGGTGGTTTTTTTATATTTTAATTTTTATAAAAATAGTAAGTTATTTCACCGAAAAGGGAAGTACAATTTTAGATTGCCTTGGAGATCAAGGCATGTTTGGAGGTTTTAGTTAATTTACAGGAATATCAAAATAAAACGGTGAGGGATCCACTGCTTTATTCTTGTACTGCACTTCATAATGCAGATGGGGTGCCGTAGAGCGGCCAGTATTGCCCACTTCACCAATTTTCTGCCCCCGAAATACTTTGTCACCGGCTTTCACACTGCGGTTTGATAAATGTCCATAAGCAGTGATGTAGCCATTGCCATGGTCAATTTCAATATAATTTCCAAAAGAACCCCAATACTTTGATTTTTTTACTCTGCCATTGGCTGTAGAATGTACATTTGTTCCAATACGGGCAGAATAATCATGTCCATCATGAAATTTAAATTTTCGTGAGAAGGGATCACGTCTATATCCGTAATTTGAAGAAAGGTGTTCATTCCCAGATTCAACGGGATGAATGGCAGGATGGGCTAATATTTCATCCTGATTCGACTCTACTTTTTCTGTAATTTCTTTATAACTGAGCCGTTCAAGATTAATGAGGCGATTTACATAATTAATGTCATTTACTATTTCCTCTACATCAATATTGTCTTCTGGAAGAAGATAATTCACATCTTCCGTTTCGGTTTTATTATGCGTACCACCAAATCCCATTTTTCGAATATCATCATGAATGGGAGGTAATTTCACCAGCCTTCTGAGAATATCATCCTGTTTTTTCAGTTCATTTAATTCATCCAGTAGATTTTCAATTCGTTCCTGGTTTTCCTCAATATTTTGAATCAGTACCTTGTTATTTTTACGATGTTTTTCAATTTCATGAGAACCAGCCCATTTTACAAACCGATCGGAAAACATAAAGAAAAAAGATGAGGTCAGAAGAACAATTGCCCCTGCAATGAGCCCAACCTGTAGCGGTGATATGGTAAATTGCTTAAGGTCAAACTTGCCCTCTTTGATGAATATTATTTTATAGCCGTTTTTAAACACAATATTTTGCTGGAATTAGATATGAAAATTTAGAATAGATTAACAACTTATTACAATGGAAGAAAAAATGTTATTTTGGGATAGGGGAATATTTTTAGGGAAATAAGGGGTTGGGTGCTGGGGGCCGCTTGTCCGGCATAGTGAAACGTGAATGGGGGTGCTAGGTGTATTGGAATAATGGAAAAATTGAATACTACTTCTTGCTTTCTGTATTCTGGGAATTCGATTTTGGGAGTGCGGATTTAGTCACTGTTTATTGGATTTTTGTTATTGGTCAAACATAGGATTAGTTTAGATTGGATTGGTCATTGAGCTTGTCGAAATGCCAATATTCACTGTTCGTTATTCGATATTCAATATTTGGTGTTCCCATTTACATTCCATTATTTATCATTCATAATGTAGTAAAGAATGGCGATGGACAAGTCTGTTTCCTGCCACCTGTTTCCCAATTACTTAATTTTACTCCCTTTTACTTTTTCTTCTTCCCGCTCTTCAATAAATAATTTCAACTTGTTGATCTCATTAACAATTTCGAGAAATTCATTATCATGTGAAAAGTCTGTTATTGATTTAGATATTTTTTTCTCGGAAACATAAAGGCCAAGCTTATTGTACTTTTGCTTGAGCTCCCATTTCAATTTTTCTATTTCAAGTTGAATTTTCCCTTTATGGCCAATTTCCTCTCCTTTAGAAACTGCGGATTGAAAATATTTTTTACCGTCTTTTGCCAACCTGTTAGACAGGTGTTGAATTGTATCAGAAAGATTATCGAAAAAATTAGACATGTAATTGCTTAACCGTTAAAATTTCATCTACATTTTTCAATTTTTCTAATAAGTCTTCATTAATTTCACCATCGAACTTTATAACTGAATAGGCAAAATCATTATTAGGAGTACGGCTTAATAAATACTCGGCAATATTAACACCCCCCTCTCCAAGGAGCATACCCACTTTCCCAATTACACCTGGTACATCTTTGTTTTGGACAAAGAGCATATTCCCTTCTGGGCGAACATCCACTTCATAGCCCATAATATCCACAATTCTTGGATGCTGATCCCCAAATACAGAACCTGCCACTTCAATCGTTCCTTCATCAGTTGAAATATGTGCCACAATTAAATTAGCAAAGGAAACCGGTTCTGTATTCAAGCTATGGGAAAATGAAATACCTCTCTCTTCCGCAATGACGCCAGCATTCACGAAGTTAATCCGATTATCGGTCATATCATGAAACAAGCCTATCAAAAAGGAAAGAGCAATGGGTTTGGAGTCTTCAATATTTCCGAAACACTCTACAGAAACTGACTTCACCGGGGATTCTGCCAACTGCATTTCTATTTTACCCAGGGTTTCTGCCAATTCTAAAAATGGTTTAATCTGCTTTAGTTGGGCCATATCAGTAATTGGCATATTAATAGGATTTGATAATTTATCATCCAAAATAAAATCTCTAATTTGACGACAAATACCAAAAGAAACTCCTTCAGAAGCCTCATGGGTGGATGCACCTAAATGCGGGGTAAGCAATATATTTTTAGCTTTTATAAGAGGACTATTCATATCCAGGGGTTCGGATTCAAAAACATCAATAGCTGCCCCTGCAATAACATCATTGTTTAAGGCTTGTGCTAAATCTGCTTCATCTATAATCCCTCCCCGGGCAACGTTGATAATTCTGGCAGATGATTTCATTGCAGTAATCCGTTCTGCGTTAAAAAGATGCTTTGTGGAATCCAACAGTGGCATGTGAAGTGTTATATAATCTGATTCCTGAGTGAGAGTATCCAAATCAACCAATGTTACAGTTTCCTGATCAAACACATCTTGATTAACAAAGGGATCATAGCCCATAATTTTCATTTCCAGGCCAATAGCCCGTTTAATCACCTCTCTGCCAATCCTGCCCAAGCCTACCACACCTAGAATTTTCCCTTTTAGCTCATTTCCTACCAAGTTGCTTCTATTCCATTCGCCATTAACAATTCCCATATGTCCCAATTGAATATTTCGGGAAAGTGCCATCATCATAGCTATCGTATGTTCTGCTGCCGAAATGGTATTTCCATCAGGATTATTCATAACAATTACACCCTGATTGGTGGCTTCTTTTATATCAATATTATCTACCCCAACACCAGCTCTACCAATAACCTGTAGGTTTCGGGCGTCTTTCAGTAATTCAGCAGTAATTTTTGTACCGGAGCGAACTATCCAGGCATTTGTATCACTTACCAGCGCTTGCAGTTCATCATCCGATGGATTTGGATTATATACAATGTCAAATCCTGCCTCTTCTAATATTTCAAGCCCCTTATCTGCGATTGGGTCTGATACCAATACTTTAACCATTTAACGCCTCATCAAAATTATTTAAATATTCTGTTAAATCTTCCTTCATTACATTTCCCATATGGGCAATGCGGAAGGCTTTTCCCCTCAGTTTTCCATAGCCCCTATCCATTCGAAATCCTCTTTCGAGTAATATGTCATTTATCCCATTTATGTCCCACTCCCTGTCGTTTTGAATGCAGGTGATAGTTGCCGATTCAAAACCAGCCTCTGGAAATAAGGACTGTCCTCTATCCTTTGCCCAAGTCTGGGTATATTCTGCATTTTCAATATGGCGCACCCAACGATTTTCTAAGCCTTCCTTTTCAATTTGTTCTAAAACATATTTCAGGCCAAACATGTGTGGGATCGAAGGAGTTGACGGGGTTTGCATTTTCTCATAATATTTTTCATAGACATTAATATCTAAGAAATACCCTTTATTGGGAATACTTTTTGATAATTCAATCAATCGATCAGATACTGCACAAACAGAAAATCCAGCAGGCAAGCCCCATGCTTTTTGTGTAGAAGACAAAAGGAAATCAATGCCCAAATTATCCGTTTCAATTTTGACTCCTGCCATAGAACTTACGGCATCCACCAACCAAATGATATGAGGGTATTTAGTATTCAGCAATTCTGCAATGGGTTCTAAGGGGCTCAATACCCCGGTGGACGTTTCATTGTGAACCATAGCGAAAACATCGTATTTTCCCGAAGAAAGGTGCGCATCAACATCTTCTGCCTTAACCCCTTTTCCCCATTCATATTCCAATACACCGGTTTCATGACCGCATTCTTTAGACACGGACGCCCACTTAGAACTAAATGAACCATTTACCGTGTGCAATATCCCTTTTTTGACTGAATTTTGGATACCCATTTCCCATAAGCCTGTGGCAGCATGAGATACCAGATAAACATGATTATCTGTATAGAGCACCTTTTGAATACCAGATACCACTGTGGACATTAACTCTGAAAACTCCGAGGTTCGATGCCCAATCTGAGGATGGGTCATACTTTGCATGACATTCTCTGGGACATACGTTGGTCCCGGTATAAATAATTTTGGAAAAAAATCCATTTCGTCCTTAATGATTTTTGATGTTATTTCAGATAAAATTGAGAAGGATAAATTAGGGCAATTTATCATCTACACAAAACACTTGAATTGGGAATTTTTATATATATACCGGATATTCCGGACTAAACATTGTATCCCTCACAGTTTTCTCCAAGTTTTCAGGTGTGGGGATGCGGGCAATATTTTTGTCAAATGCTATATTTGCAACCTTTATAGCAATCTTATACGAAATGTCACAGATTTTTGTTATGGATGGATACATACGTCCTTTTTTCAAATCTTTTTCGGTAACCATATTTGCCAGTGTATCCGCAGCCACAATAAACATTTCATCCGTGATGAGTGAAGACTTGGATACTACCACACCCAATCCTACACCGGGAAAAATATAGGCGTTATTCCCCTGCCCGGGATAGAATTTTTTATTTTCAATTTGAACGGGATCAAAAGGACTTCCACTTGCAAATATTGCCCGACCCCCAGTCCAATTATAGGCCTGTTCAGCGGTACATTCTGATTTGGATGTTGGGTTGGAAAGTGCAAAAATAATGGGATGTGAATTCACCCTGCCCATCTCACGAATTAAGGGCTCCGTAAATGCTCCCCCTTGACCAGATACTCCAATTAAGATAGAAGGTTGAGCCACTTTAACAGCAGAAAGAAAATCAGAATTTTCTTCAAAGGAATGAGCATACAATAATTTTAGTTCATTCAAATTATTTCTGCTTTTAACCACAAGACCTTTTGAGTCAAAAAAGTATATTTGTTTCCTTGCCTTCTCTATTGACAATCCGGACTGCATCATTTTTTGAACAATCATTTCTGCAATTCCAAAAGCAGCAGAACCTGCACCGTAAAACAGAATTTTCTGATCCTTCAGCTGTGTTTTTAACAATCGCATTGCGGATAAAAGTCCGGCAAGGGTAACACTGCCTGTTCCCTGGATATCATCATTAAACATGCAGTAATCATTTCGGTATTTTTCTAATAGACGTTTTGCATTCTGATTTGCAAAATCTTCAAATTGTATAAGTACATCTGGAAACTGTTCTGTAACTGCTTCCATAAATTCATCTATTAGTGCATCATATTTTTCTCCCCGAAGTCGGTTTTGCCGCAATCCAATATACAAGGGTTCAGCCAATAATTCTTTATTATTGGTACCTACATCAATGGTAATGGGTAGTGTTCTAGCAGGGTCAATCCCTCCACAGGCAGTATATAAGGATAATTTTCCAATGGGAATACCCATCCCATCTGCACCCAAGTCACCCAGTCCCAATATGCGTTCCCCATCAGTCACCACAATTACATCCAAGTCTTTGTAAATCCAATTGGATAGTATCTGTTTAATAGATCCTTGGTCATTACTAGAAATATATATCCCTCTCGGTCGGCGATAAATATGGGCAAATTCCTGGCACGCTTTACCTACGGTGGGAGTATAAATAATGGGCATCATTTCTTCTATCTCATCAATTATTAACCGATAAAAAAGGTATTCATTCCGGTCTTGAAGAGCTAAAAGATAGATATATTTTTCCAAGTCAGACTGCTTTCCCCTGAAAGCAGATAATACTTTAACTTTCTGCTCATCCTGGGTTAGAACATGAGGAGGCAGGAGGCCTTTCAAGCCCAATACCTGTCTTTCTTTTAAGGAGAAAGCTGTTCCCTTATTTAAAATTGGATTATGTAATATATCTACACCTCTCGGGAGATCATTTAAATGTGTAAAAGGACTTTTTTTATTACTCACCAGGTAATTTCAAAACTTATTTTTGCATATTTTTTATCATATATTCAAAGGCATCATCCACAGAATCCAAAGTTACAAATAAATCTAAATCTTTTCTGGAAATTGTACCATGTTCAATCATATTATCCCAATCGATTAGACCATCCCAAAATTCACTGCCAAATAAAATAATGGGGATTTTACGAGTGATTTTTTTACATTGCAAGAGGGTCAGAACATCAAAAAGTTCATCCAATGTACCGAAGCCGCCGGGCCAAACAACAATGCCTTTAGTCTTATAAATGAACCAGAATTTCCGCATGAAAAAATAATGAAATACAAAATTTAAGCCTTTGGTAATCCATTTATTATTTGTTTGTTCAAAGGGGAGGGAAATTCCAAGTCCAATGGACTTACCCCCTGCCTCGTGCGCCCCCTTATTGGCAGCCTCCATAATACCAGGACCGGCGCCGGAGGTAATAACATATCTATGTTCTTCAGTGAAATTTTCCATATTCCACTTTGTTAGTTTATTTGATAATTCCATTGCTTTTTTATAATATGGATGGGTGCTTTTAAACCGTGCTGATCCAAAAAATACAATGGTATCTATTATATTATTTCTTTGTAAAACACTGAGGGGGCCTAAATATTCAGATAAAATTCTTAAAGGCCTCCCACTCATACTGCCTAAAAATTTTGCGTCATTATAAAATCTATCTTTTCCCATGCTGTAATTTACCCTTTTAGATTAATTAAATTGTATATTTCGCTCAGAAAGGTACCCTAATATATTTTCTACTAAGCTGGGTTCTGCTCCAAATTTCTCTAATGTAAATACACCTGTACGGCTAAATACGCCCGATAGTAATACATTGGCTACCGCAGCACAGCTATATCCGGTAGTTCGAGCCATTGAGGAAATATTTGCTTTCTTATCGAAATAATCTAAAAGATTATAAATTTCTGTTATCTTCTCACCATCCTTCTTACCAATGAATTCAAGTCGCATAATGGTTTGGTCAAAATCCTCTTTGCCGGGAGCCCATTCTTTAAAGAGGGATTCAGCTGTTTGTTTAATTTTTTCAGGTTCAAATAATCCATTACCCTGCATTTCAATAATTTTTTGGATATGCCCAGGATACCGCAAAGTTTTTTCAACCATATTAGGGATGGGCAGTTCCAGTAATGACCGCAGTCCATCTGAATTAAAGGCATCCAATGTCCCTACACCTTCAAACTCAATTTGCTCCATATCCGTCATGGCGGGCATTGTAACCATTTTTCCATTTACTACAAAACGAGCAGGGCGAGTATATTCCTCAATCACATCAATTGGCGAAAATACCGATTTGTACCACCAGGGTGGCTGGGGATTTTGAGGTAGCCCTCCTACATAACAATTTGCAGAATGTAATTCATCATATTCAAACAATGCTCTCCCAAACAATAAATTGGATAATCCCGGAGCAACTCCTGCATCGGTTATAGCAGTAACTTTGTTCTTTTCAGCCAATTGGATTAAAGCTCTGGAGTCTTCCGGCATAAATGAAATATCAACCATATCTTTTCCAGCTTCCAATACCGTCTTCAATATGTCAAATCCCATAAATCCAGGAGCAGCGCCAATCACGAGATCGAAATTCTTAACTGCATCAGTAACCGCATTATTATTTGAAAAATCTAAATTTAGATAGTCAATTCCAAAAGGTGCTAATCGGGCTTTAAGACTTTCATCTCTATCTGCAACCGTTACGGAATATTTTTGTTCTTTTAAATCTCTGGCGATTGCTGAGCCAACCATTCCACCACCTAAAGTGATAATTCTTTTTGACATATATTCCCTAATCAATGATAATATTTCGAAAATTTAATAGGGAAATGTAGAGAGTATATTTGTACCAACAATCAGACAAATATTTTCGATTATTTTAATTTCGTGACACAGATCAAATAATGAAATAATTAATAGGAATAAGTTACCACGTAAGAATTAGAGCCGTTGGCTCTGCCTACTTCTTACCCAAAATATCTCCTTATTTTGGCCTTGATGAACGAAAACTGCCTCTCCGAAAGGAGGGGCAGTTTGTGTTTTTATCAGATTCTACAAGCATGGAAATTCACCAGGTTTTATAGGGAGTTTTAGATAAATTCGAATTCAAATACCTGTAATCAGCGGTGACTTCTTCCCCCAACCAGGGCGGTATTTCAAATTCTTCATTCTCATCATCTAGCTCTATTTCGGCAACAATTAAGCCTACGTTATCACCATGAAACTCATCCACTTCCCAAGTATGATTTTTATAATCTACCAAATGTCGGGTTTTAGTAATGGCTGAATGCTGGCTCAAATTCATTAGTGAATGGGCTTCATCTAATGGAATATTATATTCGTATTCCCTATTCACCCTATCTGATATTTTAGACTTAATTGCTAATGAAGCATGATGTTCCTCAATACGAACCCGGATTGCAAGGTTATCCTGAATGGTTAAATAGGCTTGGGTGATCTCAACCGGTTTCGCACCTATCTTATAATTATCTGAAGTGACTAAATATTTGCGTTCAATTTCTAACGGCATAATTAATACCCCGCTGCACTGGAATTTCGTCGGCTGTCAGCAGAACCATAGATGTATCCGTCTTGCACTTGAATGCAGTTAGCCTCTCCTATGGTCCCTCTGTACTTGATTGCATGTCCACGATTTTCTAATGCTTGAACAGTTTCAGGTGAAAATCCATAGGACTCTAACTGAATCATATCCGGCAACCATTGATGGTGAAAACGGGGAGATTCTACTGCATCCTCAATATTCATTTCAAAATCAATCACATTCATGATTATCTGGGCAACTGTGGTGATTATGGTAGGTCCGCCGGGAGAACCCAAAACCAGGAACAATTCTCCTTCCGGTGTTTCCACAATTGTGGGAGACATGGAACTGAGCATGCGTTTATTGGGCTCAATGGCATTGGCAGCTTTGCCAATTAAGCCGTAAGCATTGGGTACACCCGGCTTGGCAGAAAAATCATCCATCTCATTGTTTAAAAGAAAACCGGCGCCATCTACTACGATTCCATTGCCGAACCAGCCGTTAATGGTAGTGGTGACGCTCACGGCATTGCCCCACTGATCTACAACGGAATAATGGGTGGTTTCATCTGATTCCTGATAACTGAAAGGAATGTTGCCATGGAAAATATTCTCAGATTTTGATGCTGTTATGGAATCTACTGATTCCCAGCGAATATTTGCATATGCATCTGAAATTAACCTTTCAATAGGAACGGGTACAAAATCCATGTCCCCCATAAATTCGGCACGATCCGCATAGACCCTCCTTTCCGCCTCTGCCACATAATGTATGTGCTGGACGCTGTGGTAATCCAAACTGTCAAACACCACATTCTCCAACTGGTTCAGAATACCGGCAATGGTAACCCCTCCCGAAGAAGCTGGCGGCATGGAATGGACTTCATATCCCCGATATTTGAACACTATAGGTTCACGCTCAATTGCACGGTAATTTTGTAAATCTTTCTTTGTAATGAGTCCATCGGTGCGCTGCATACAATCCAAAATCATATCAGCAGTTTTGCCTGTATAGAATTCATTCCAGCCACTGTTGGCAATTCGTTCAAGCGTTAACCCTAAATCGTCCTGGACAAAAGTCTCATAAAGTGTGAAGTGTCCATCTTTTGAAAATATTTTTGCACTCTCTTCATCTTTTAACAAATATTCCTGATAATAAGGATGATTGAGAGAGGTCATATTTTGGTAATCTAATGGGAAGCCAACCGTGGCAAGCTCTGCAGCAGGTTTCACTAAATCTCTCCAATTTGCACTACCATATTTCTCATATGCCAAACCAAATCCAGCCACAGACCCAGGGACGCCTGCTGCCCAGGAGGTATTCCAGCTTTTACCAGGTATTACATTTAGGCTGTCATCTAAAAACATATCCCTGAATGCACTGGATGGAGCCGTTTCCCTAAAATCAATGGTTGTGACCCTGCCATCAGCCAAACGAATGACCATGAATCCGCCACCGCCAATATTACCTGCTCCAGGATGCACTACTGCTAATGCAAATCCAGTAGCGATGGCTGCGTCAATGGCGTTACCACCATTCTGTAAAATTTCAATTCCCACTTTTGATGCAAGTTCATGGGATGAAACCACCATTCCATTTTCACCAACAGCATCAGGATTACGTGCAATTAATAGGTTAATGATTAATAATATGTAATACTTCATAAATCCTTTTTTCTTTCTCCCTGTTCCTGTTTTCATTTCATTTAATACCCTGTCATTCCATCTTTTATAATATTTATTTGGGGCTTGCCAGAGCCTAGAATCACTTCTGCCACATCAAAGCGAAAATCACAATCCAGTTCCTTCGTATCCATATAATGCTGAACAGCATTCATAATTCGATCCCGCTTTTTCTCAGTGATTTGCGAACGCGGTTCTCCCCAACCCTGTCCAACCGTCTGCGTTTTAACCTCAGTAAATACCAATATTTCGGAGTCCTTACTAATAATATCTAATTCACCCACTTTGGGAACATTATAATTCATCGTTTTAATCTCATGCCCATTTCGAATCATTTTACAGGCTGCCAATTGTTCACCCAATTTACCAAGTAATCGGTTTCTTTGTAGATAGGCCATATTGGGTAAATATTTTGATACAGGATTAAATGATTTTCTATGAATAGGGACAGCCTTATTATTTGCAATGGCTTCTAAATGCAGTTTAGTACCATAGCCTTTATGTCTGGCAAATCCATATTTGGGGAAAACAATATCATACTGCCGCATGATGCGGTCTCGGGTGACTTTGGCTATAATGGAAGCTGCAGCAATACTGAGGCTTTTCTGATCCCCATCAATAATATTCTCCTGCTCGTAATGTTTGATGTCTGCTTTATTACCATCTACCAAAATAAGTTCTGGGGTTATTGATAATTGTCCTAATGAATGCCGCATAGCCTGGTAGGTTGCCTGAAGTATATTTTCTTTATCTATTACATCTTCATGGGAGGTACCTACTCCAACCGCAAGAGCGGTATTATGAATCTCATCAAATAGCCGTTCCCGTTTCTTTTCACTGATTTTTTTGGAATCTGTCACCTCGGGAAGATCCACATCCTGAGGGAGTATAACGGAGGCTGCTACCACTGGTCCTGCCAGGGGCCCCCGGCCTGCTTCATCAATACCAGCTATATATTTTTTCCCTGTCTGCCAATATTTCTGTTCATATTGAAGCATCTGTAATAATCTTTGGTTTTATTCAAAACTGCCACCTGAAAAAAGGCGGCAGTAATGCATTATGTTTAAATTCGATATTTACAATATTACAATTATTTCATCAGAACTACTTTCTGCGTTTCACTAAAACCACTGCCTACAAGGCGAATGAAATACAGTCCGCTGGGATAAGATGATGCATTCCAACTGATAGAATGAATACCCACAGCCTGGAAGCCATTCAGCAGGGTTTCGATACGATTCCCACCAATATCATACACGACAACCTGTATATTGGTATTCTCAGGCAATCCATAAGAAATATTTATAACAGGATTGAAGGGATTCGGATAAAGACTGGTTATACTATATCTATCTGGGATTCTTAATTCATCAATTGATAGACAAGAATTATCATCACCACCACATACACCAGCACAATCCTCTACAGCAGTGCCATCACATACATCAGCACAATCCTCTACAGCACTTCCACCACATACTCCAGCGCAGTCAAATCCATCTAAAAGATTATCTCCTGTTGCCGTACAAACATTACCCTGACAATCATGTGTACATGTTTGGCCAAGTTGCTGAGCATAACAAGGAACTATAGAACCATCTTCCTCTGCCATTTTCCCACTAAAGCAGCTATTATCATCGTAGGTAGCAGTTTCGTCATAGTTACACGCATTAATATTTATACATCCAGCTACTTCATATATACCACCAACTTCTACAAATTCAGCAACCACCTCCCTTGCTTCTATGATGGGAACACATGGAATATCAAAGTTCATAGTGAGACGACCAGTTCCTGTAGCATCCAAATCATGATCGCTATCATCGGCAAGGATTGCAGGATTATATTCCATAACATATGCCACAACAGCAGCTTCAGCACAGGCTGCGATACATGCTGTATTACAATCAGTATCTCCAGCACAGTCTGTTAAACATATAACTGCATCAGTGTCAGTTGGAGAACCTGTGGCACCACAAGCAGCCATAATACCAGCTGTGTCAGTAGAAATATCAGTTAAGGCTGCTGCAGTTCCAGCCATATTTGCTGCATTGGCAGTAAGGAAATTTCCCCAAGTTGCCAAAGCACCAGATGGATCCATCAGATAGGCAGAGGCAGCTGCATCAACATAGTCTATACAGTAGCCCAACCCTGCAGCTTCAAATGCGGCAGTTACATCACCATAAATAGGCAGATTAAATCCACAAGCTGGATTCATATAGGTAGCTGTGATACCAGGAATACCAATCTGGCGGTCAAACCAAGTACCATCACCATCTTCATCCACCTCCGCATCATCACCCCATCCAAGATCAGAATCGGCACCATCAATACCATGCCATTCCAAGATGAAATCAGGTTCTGTGTTTCCGGGATATACAGAAGTCATATCGTCTGTATTTAATCCTCTTTTCAGGAAATATCCAGCAGTAAGGCCGGTTAAGGGTGAACCGCCTGGTACATACTCAGGTATACCAAGCGCATTTACATCCGGATAAACTTCAATTGTTCCAGATTCATCTATATCGCCAACGGTAAATGGAAAACAATCTGTTCCTGAGGGATCACATAAGGTTGGATGAACTGGAAACATGGGAAAGTTTTCAAAAGTTTGCGAACTGGAAAGAGAAAACCCCCCCATCATGGTGCCTGTATGGCTGGATATTCCAGGTAGCCCCAAAACATTTACGCCAGGGTGGACCATGCCTACAGATTCCATCATGTTTCCCATAGAAGTGTAAGTGAACTCATCAGTTACAGGAAGTACCTGCTGTAAAGTAACACAACTTCCATTTTCTTCAATTGTATTAACATCTGGATAATAACTCCCTTCAGCAATGGCGCCTGAGCCATCTTCATTTAAGGTTATATTCAGATTGATCCCAATTGCTTCCAGAGCGGTATCAGTCAATTGCATGGCTTGTGTATGAAAAGGTACAGCGGCAGGGATAGTTGTTACAGTTTGGGTAATTCCCAATCCATATGCATCAGTAACTGTAAGCGTCACTGATTCGCGAGTGATAAAAGTATAGAGCACATCTACTCCTGACAACTTATATTGACCCGCTGCATCTTGAGCAGTTACTACTGTTATTCCCATAATTAAATAAATTATAATTGATTTCATTACTAAATCTCCTTGATTGATTGATTTACATTTAGGAATACATCATTTAACCAGCTGAATATATTCAAATTTTCTAATTGACCATTAAATAATATACACAGAATTATCACTATGAAAAAAAATGAATAAAAAATGTAATGGGTAGATTGGATATTACATTAATTTTACTGTAAATTTCAATATTCTTTAGGGGTGCTGTTTATACAAAGATAACCAGCTGAGAACATACCCTTATACCTGATCTAGATAATACTAGCGGAGGAAACATGAAAAAATACACCCCACTCTTTTTAATTCCACTCTTAATCTCAACCCTTTTAGCAGAAACAATTACTGTTTCCGGAAGGGTTCTGGATAAAAATAACAACCCCATACCGGGAGTCAATATTTATTCGGGAACTGCCGGAGTTGTAAGCCAAGCCGATGGATCATTCAGTTTAGAAGTGACTGAATCATCTCAAATTTCCTATAGTCATATTGGATATAAAAATGTTGAAATCCATCCAAGTTCGAAATATTCCATAATTTATATGGATCTGGATATTTTGCATGGAGAAGGGATTCAAATTTCCGCTTCAAGAGCGATTCCGGGCATTACGCCTTCTGCTTTTTCTATCTTATCCAAGGAAGAAATCGCCCAAAATTACACCATTGAAGATGTCCCAATGGTACTTGCATCTGAACCGGGGATTTATGCTTATAGCGAAAGCGGTAACGGCACCGGCTATTCTTATGTTTCTATTCGTGGATTTGATCAGAGCAAAATCGCCGTAATGATAGACAATGTCCCTCTAAATGATAATGAAAGCCATCAGGTTTACTGGGTTGATCATGCCGATGTTTTAAGTGACGCTAAAAATGTTCAGATACAAAGAGGAATTGGCAATAGTCTTTATGGTTCTGCTGCTTTTGGTGGTTCTATTAATATAATTACTGAAATTAGTAAAAATGAAAGAGAAATGACTGCATCCGTTGGATTCGGGTCATATAATACAAAAAAATATCGGATAAATTATAACGCAGGAAACGGGTTTGGTGAACACCTGGGATTAAATGTGCGTCTATCACAGATAGAATCTGATGGGTATAGAGATTTTCATCATAGTATCCAGCAGTCGGGCTTGATTGGGATTGAACATAAAACTAATAAAATGACCAATCAATTTAGAGTACAATTGGGATATGAAAACACAGGCCTGACCTGGGATGGTATTGCGGCTTCAGATATTAATGACAGGGAATTGAGACGAATTAGCTATAAAAGCTATACTGATGATTTTTTTCAACAGATTTTTTCATTGAACTCTTCCTATCAATTTAGTGATGACCTTTCTTTTCGAAATGTAGTCTATTTAGTGAAAGGTAAAGGATATTATGAAGTGTTAAAGGAAGGGGTTAATTATTATAACTACAACCTTGATGTAAACAATCAATTCAATGATTCTACTGAACAGATTTTAACAATAGATCTTCTCCGAAGAAAATGGATAGTAAATACTTATTATGGTGCAGCTCCTGTGCTGACTTGGAGAAATAACACATTGAGACTTGATATCGGCGGAGAATTAAGATATTATACTGGGGATCATTTTGGTGAGGTATCCAATTTCTCTAATGAAGCATTGCAATCTGCATTCAGTGAAAATTGGTATAAATACTATCAATATATTGGATCAAAAGCCTCATTTACAGGTTTTGTTCATTTGCTGTACTCATTAACAGATAATTTTAAATTAATTGGTGATTTACAATACCAGGGACACAGGTGGGAACTTGAGCAAAAATTAATTGGTCATGCGAAAGGACATATCTTATCTGCACCATGGAATTTTGTCAATCCAAGGTTTGGTTTAATTTATGATCTAAATGATAAAATTTCTGTATTTGCAAATTATGGTAAATCACAAAAAGAGCCTGCTGACAATCAAATTATTGATGCAGATGATGTATGGAGCGAACCGATTATTGCATCTGCTGAATTAGTGGATAATTCTGAAATTGGGTTTTCATTTATTTCAGGCGCTATAAATAGTAAAATAAATATTTACAGAATGAATTATAAAAATGAGCAGCTAAAAAATATTGATATAAAGCAGGAAGGCGAATACGATTATTATTCTGCAGATGCTACCATTCACCAAGGCATTGAATTTGATGTTTCCTTTAATTTTATTCAAAGATTAAATGTATCGTTTAATGGTGCAATTAATCATAACAACTTTGAATCCGGAGACTCAAAAGGAAATTTCTTGCCTAATACACCCTTAACTCTTGGCAACTCTGTAATTTCGTATCAGCATTCAAAGGGGATCCAGGCATTTATCAAACTTCGGTATGTGGGAAAACAATTTGTGGATCAAAATAATACTCCTGCAGGGATGATTGATCCATTTACATTGGTAGGTCTTGGGTCATCACTTAAATTTGGTAAGGCTGTATTAAACCTGAAAATTAATAATCTATTTGACGCTATGTACTCCACCTTTGGGTATGGCTATGAATGGGATGGGTACTGGGCTTATTTCTGGCCAGGGGCAACTCGGAACTTTTATGCTAATTTAGAATACCACTTCTAATCCTTGTCAAACTTTAACTTAGATCAAACCCTGGTGCTGCTGTATTTCCTGGCAACGCTGGGGTTTGGTTTTTATAAGAGCTCTGATAAAGGAATAAATAATTTCCTCTTTGCCGGTAGGAAGCTCACCATTCCGGCCTTGGTGGCAACTTTGGTAAGTACCTGGTACGGTGGAATCCTGGAAGTAGGCCGTTTCACTTATGAAAACGGCATTGTCACCTGGATTATCTTCGGATTGTTTTACTATATTGCCGCCCTGCTCTTTGTAAAATATATCGCACCCAAAATTATTGAGTCCAATATCCCCACCATACCGGAGCTCTTTCTGAAATCATTTGGGAAAATCCCTGCTCTGATTGCCATAGTCTGCGTAATCCTTCTCACCACTCCTGCCCCTTATTTAAAAATTCTAGCCACACTTTTTGATTTTGTCTGGGGAATTCCGGTTTTCTGGGCATTGGTTTTGGGAGCTTCCTTATCTCTGG
>ERZ813253.292-NODE-292-length-19139-cov-4.218757_pt1 | contig 19139 bp, 18 predicted proteins | sample MGYA00520893_ERZ813253 | MGnify/ENA primary metagenome ERZ813253 (study PRJEB31669, sample SAMD00080414) | marine metagenome | biome: oceanic hadal pelagic zone biome; feature: marine hadalpelagic zone; material: sea water | place: Pacific Ocean:Izu-Bonin Trench...
ATGTAGTTCCATTTTTTACTTCTGTTTCTCTTCCAGAGCCATTCAGGTTATCCTCCCATACAACATGCCCATAATCATAACTTGTACTTGAAGAATTGAACCCTAAACCAACTTCTGCTCCATATACTCCTTGTAGCCTGGTGCTTCCTCTTCTCATCTCTTTTCCTAACCAAACATTTAAGCCAAAGGCAGAATTAGTTTCTTTATCATCCTTCCATTCATCTACAGGATTTCCATTCACCACATAAGTCTCCATGTGTGGTGTTGTGGCTGACATGCTTCCAAAACCTAATTCTACACGTGCTCTCCAAGCGCTATTATCATCAATCATCTTTTTACCATAAAAGGCATTATCATTAAAATAATTAGTAACAGTAGGGGCTGTAGCATTGGAATTAAATAAATTACCAAAGTAATTTAATAATGATGTAGCGTCAAATCCTATTGACCACTCGCCTGACTCAGGAAGATAGTTTTCTCCTTTTTTAGATATTAAATCTTGTGCTGAAAGACTAGAAATTAATAATCCAGCACACAAAATTGTAAATATTTTTTTCATAATTTAAAAGTTTTGATTAATACTCTGCAATAATACTTAATTTTTATCTGTTAACATAGGCACAAAGGAAAATTTTCCGTGAGTAGTGATTTTATTTTCTTTATCTGAAATTTTATCTAAAAGTTGCATTTCTTGTATATCGCCACCTCCAATTGGAGCAACCAATTTTCCACCAATCTTTAACTGTTTAATCAATGCAGTTGGTATTTCAGGAGCTCCACAAGTAATAATTATCTTATCAAATGGAGCCAAAGTAGGCAAGCCTTTATAACCATCTCCATAAAAAAACTTGCAGTTGTAACCAATTTTAGGTAAAAACTCTTTTGTTTTTTGAAATAGTTCCTTTTGTCTTTCAATGCTATAAACTATTGCTTCCATGGCTACCAAAACTGCTGCTTGATAGCCAGAACCTGTTCCTATTTCTAATATTTTATCATGTTGTTTTACATCCAAAAGTTCAGTTTGTACAGCAACCGTAAAAGGTTGTGAGATGGTTTGCCCAGCTCCTATGGGGAAAGCATTATCTTCATAAGCAAAACCAATAAATGCATTATCCATAAAAAGATGCCTTGGAATTTTGCCAATAGCCGCTAGAACATTCTGCTGTTTAATGCCTTTTTTACTAATGATGTCCACTAATTTTTTCCTTAGCCCTTGATGCTTAAATGTGTCTTGCATTATAATCCTATACTTAAATTGTTATTCGATTAAAAAACTTTATTTTCGCCATAAAAATATACTGCAAAAGAATGATAAAAATTGGCGTAATTGGCGCAGGACATTTAGGAAAAATTCACATTCGTTTGTTAAAAGAAATAAAGGAGTTTGATTTAATCGGATTTTATGATACAAACCCGGTAAACTCTAAAAAAATAACAACAGAATTTGGAATCTCTTCATTTAGTTCAGCAGAAGAATTGATAGATAGTTCTGATGCTATTGATGTGGTAACGCCAACTAAATACCATTTTGAGTATGCAAAAATGGCAATAGAAAAAGGCAAACATTTGTTTGTAGAAAAACCCATTACAACAACAATAGATGAAGCGCAAGAATTAGTAAAATTATCAAAAGAAAAAGAAGTGAAAGTGCAAGTTGGGCATGTGGAAAGGTTCAATCCTGCTTTTATAGCAATACAGAAAGATTGCAATAACCCCATGTTTATTGAAGCCCACCGATTGGCAGAATTCAATCCAAGAGGAACAGATGTTCCTGTGGTGCATGATTTGATGATTCATGATATTGATATTGTACTCAGCATTGTAAAATCAGAAGTGAAAAGCATCTATGCTAGTGGGGTTTCTATTATTAGTGATACGCCTGATATTGCAAATGCCAGGATTGAATTTGAGAATGGTTGTGTGGCAAACCTAACAGCCAGTAGAATATCACTTAAAAGCATGCGTAAAACAAGAATTTTTCAGAAGAACGCATACATATCGATTGATTTTTTAGAAAAGAAAGCAGAACTTATCAGAATGAAAGATGCCAAAAATACAGACGATCCTTTTGCTTTGATTATTGATCCAGGAAAGGGAAAAACAAAAAAACAAATAGAATTTGAAAGCCCTAAAATTACTGATAATAATGCCATAAAAGATGAGCTCACTTCCTTTTACCATGCCATTGTAAATAATACAGATACAATTGTTACCATTGAAGACGCCTATAAAGCCCTTTATGTGGCCCAACAGATTTCTGAACAAGTCGAAAAACAATAAACAAAAATTACATTCGTTTGATAAAGCATAAAGCCACTATGAAGCACATTATTTTTCTTTTTCTTTTTGGTATTTTTCTTTTTCAAAGCTGTAAAAAAATAGATGTCAATGAAGGTGTACCTTCTTATATAAGCATCCCATCAATTAAGGTAGACTCTATCCAAAGCGGTGTTGGAAGTAATTCAAACAAAATAACGGATGCTTGGGTTTATTTTAATAATAATTTGCAAGGAGTGTATCCTCTTCCAGCTACTTTTCCTGTATTACTCAGTGGGAAACAAAATATAAGCATAAAAGCAGGAATAAAAAACAATGGTATTGCAGCTACAAGAGGAAATTATCCATTTTATGATTATTTTAAAGAAGAGGTCTTTCTAACTAAAGATAGTACTACTATCATCAATCCTGTGGTTAGCTATTTTGATAATGCTGTTTTTTATATGGAAGATTTTGAGCTTTCAGGAATTAAATTTATTACTACTTTAAATAGTGATACTGTACTTTTTCGAACAACTGATTCTGTTTTTGAAGGGCTTAATTCAGGAGCAGCACATTTAGCATCTCCTCATTTAACCTTTGAGATTGCTACTGAAGAGGTTCAGCTTCCAAAAGTTGGAACACCGATTTATGTAGAATTAAATTATAAATGTAATACTGCTTTTCAAGTAGGGGTTTTTGCAAATTACGATCAAGCTCCTGTTGTTGTTCAGTCTATCCTTACAATAACCCCTAAAAGTGAGTGGAACAAAATTTATATCGATTTGACATCTACCATAATTAACAGCCAAAATGCCAATAGTCATAAAGTATTTATTTCTATGAAGCGAGATATTAATAGTACAGAAATGGCAGAATTATACTTAGATAACTTTAAAATTGTATATTAAGTTGAAGACTAACATTCAAATAGCAAAATATCTGTTTTTCGATTTATTTTCGGCAGTAATATCATGGACTTTATTTTTCAGCTATCGAAAAGTTTTTATAGAAGAAATTGAAATAGTTTTTACCAATAAGTTTTATCTTGGCATTGTTCTCATCCCTATTTTTTGGATAATATTATATGGTGTAACAGGTACTTACAAAAACATTTTCAGGAAATCGCGACTGAAAGAATTGTCGGAAACATTTTATATAGTACTTATTGGCACAATTATTATATTTTTTGTCGCCTTGCTTGACGATTATATCGACAACTACAAAACCTATTATAGTCTCTTTGTGGTACTGTTTTGTGCGCATTTATTTTTTACTGCCCTTTTTAGATTTTTACTGACAAGCATTACTGCAAAAAAAGTCCATCAAAAAAAGATAAGTTTTAACACCCTAATAATAGGAAGTAATCTTAAAGCTGTGCAGATGTATAAGGAATTGAATGAGCAAAAATTATCAAGCGGATATCATTTTGTTGGCTTTGTAAATGTGGAGGAAAAAGCCCAATACTTACTCAGTGAGTTTATTCCTAAAAAAGGAAGTTTGGAAAATATTGTTCAAATAATAAAGGAAAATAAAATTGAGGATGTAATTATTGCTGTAGAGAGTGCTGAGCATCACAAAATTGAGGAAATTATTGATCTTTTGGAAGGCGCCGACATCTATATAAAAATGTTACCGGATATGTATGATATTATTTCTGGAAAGGTAAAAATGAGCACGATTTTTGGTACCGCACTAATTGAAATTGAGCACGAATTGATGTCAACTTGGCATTGGTTTTTAAAGCGTTTTTTTGATGTAAGTATTTCTTTATTTGTAATAATTCTGTTTTCACCAGTTTATTTATTTACTGCGCTTTTGGTAAAATTCTCTTCCTCTGGAAAAATCCTATTCAAACAAGAAAGAATTGGTTTGCATGGTAGAGGTTTCAATATTATTAAGTTTCGTTCTATGTATGAAAATGCAGAAAGTAATGGGCCACAACTGTCCTCAGATGAGGATAAGCGAATTACACCTTGGGGAAAAATTATGCGCAAAATAAGACTGGATGAATTGCCACAATTTTATAATGTATTAATTGGTGAAATGTCAATTGTAGGGCCAAGACCTGAAAGACAATACTATATAAATTTGATAGCAGAAAAAGCTCCTCATTATCATCATTTACATAAAGTAAAACCAGGTATTACTTCATGGGGAATGGTGAAATTTGGCTATGCGGAAAATATTGACCAAATGATTGAAAGAATGAAATACGATATTTTATATATCGAAAATATCTCCTTTACTTTGGATTTAAAAATTTTAATATACACAGTGCTAATTGTATTGCAAGGCAGAGGAAAATAGATAGGAAAAGAAATTAAACAAAAAACAAATAACTAATAAATGAAAAACATAACCGTAATTGGAGCTGGTACCATGGGCAATGGAATAGCCCATACTTTTGCCCAAAGAGATTTTAATGTAAACTTGGTTGATATATCGGCAAATGCATTGGAAAAAGCAATTTCCACTATCGGTAAAAATCTGGATAGAATGGTAAAAAAAGAGAAGATTACAGAGAAAGAAAAGATTAGCACGCTATCTAATATTACAACTTATACTGATATATTGGAAGGGGTTAAAGGAGTGGATTTAGTAGTGGAAGCAGCTACTGAAAATAAAGAGTTGAAACTGAAGATTTTTGGGCAATTGGATAATGTGTGTGATGAGCATACTATTTTAGCCTCAAATACCTCATCCATCTCAATAACTGAAATTGCTACAGTAACCAATAGGGCAGAAAAAGTGATTGGAATGCACTTTATGAATCCTGTTCCTATTATGAAACTGGTAGAAGTAATAAGAGGTAAAGCAACTTCAGATCAGGTTACTTCTACAATAATGGAGATAAGTAAAACTCTAGGCAAAATACCTGTTGAAGTGAATGATGCTCCAGGGTTTGTGGCTAATAGAATACTCATGCCAATGATTAATGAAGCCATTTATACTTTGCATGAGAATATATCTTCTGTTGAAGGAATTGACACGGTAATGATGTTAGGCATGTCGCATCCTATGGGACCCTTGCACTTAGCTGATTTTATTGGTCTAGATATCTGCCTTTCGATTTTGGAAGTGATGCATGAGGGATTTGGTGGTAAAAAATACAGCCCCTGTCCTCTTTTAATAGAAATGGTAGCTGCTGGTAAATTAGGCATTAAATCAGGTGAAGGTTTTTATAATTACTCTGATGGATCCAGAAATAAAAAAGTTGCTGCACAATTCAGTAAAAACTAATTCAACCTTCCCTCCAATTTTGCTTGCAGAATAATGTGCTCAATTAGCATGTCCTCTCTTTCGTTTATTGGGTCGTATTTAGTTTTCAAATTGTTTTCGTAAAACTTGGCCAAAGTTTGCCAAAAAAAAGCATTGAATCTTCCTCTGTATGATTTTACCAACTGATAAGAAGTGATTTGGGTTTCCCGAAAAATCAGCTTTACCAATATCCGCCCCTCACTCATAGTTAGGTTTTTCAGTTTCTCGGCATATTCTTCTTTTATCCATTTGGCTACCTCTTTGGTGTAGCGTTTTTTGTGCCTTCTTTTCGGAATAGAATCTAAGCCTTTTTGTATTGATTCTAGTTTTACTTTTGCCGATAAAGCAAAAGGATATACTTTCAATACTTTTCTTTTTAAGATGAAGTATCGTAATTTATCATCATAATCTTTAAAAGCTAAAATCTCTACTTCCGGAACTTTGGAAATAATAATGGTATCATCATCAATTATGGTAAATTCCTTTATGGTGGGTTTGTCTTGCGCTTTACTGATGAAAAAGGAAAACAGAAATCCTATAAGAAAAACTATTTTCGTAGCTTTCATTTTTACTTTTGAATAATGAGTTTGTGCTTTGTTGTAGAATATTTGCTTACAACTTTTGCTAAGTAAATACCATTGTTGAGTTTGCTCAAATCTAACTTAAACACTAAACTATTTACATCCTTAAAAGCGTGTATTTCTTTTCCGCTTACATCCAAAATAGAAATAGACTGTATTAGCATATCGCTACTTATTTCGCACACTTCCGAGAAAGGATTTGGATGGAGAGAAATTCTATGAACTTGTTCATTAAGCCCTGTAGTCAAAACAGCATTAAAGTTGGCGGAAAGAAGATCACATCCGTTATGATGAATTTCAACCGTATAAATTCCTCCTTGAGAAATATTGATTATTGGGGAGTTTGCACCATTTATCGCTACTCCAGCAAAGTACCACTGATAAGTATATAAGGGATTAGTAGTAGTGGACAATTGATTTGCGTTTTGAGATATTGTTGGACTTGCAAGTAGAGGATTCAAAACAGCAGTTACTTGCTTGTATTCCGACTTGCAGTTTGCCTGAATTTCTAAATTGTAATAATAATACCAATTATCTTGCGCACTACTAATATTAGCACCTTTAAAGGAAAGCAAACTTCCAATATTGGTAGGGAAAGTAGCGCCATTGTTGTTTCTAAAAAGTCCAGAATTAGAATATTTCAAACCCAATTGTAAGTCCGTTCCAATTGGAATATCAAAATCAAAATAGAGGGTTTGCTTACCGATTACAACGGTAATAGTGGTATCGTCCAAAACTGTTGAGTTATTGTCTCTCAACTCAAAAGTGATGGTATTGACAATATCGGCATACACATCAGCCGAAACCAAATTACATTCAGAATAACAATCAAAAATCATATGCCTGATTCCATAATAAAAAGCCCCACCTCCAATGTTGTTATCTAGCGGCCCTCCAAAAACAGATGGAGAATTTTCAGTTAAATAATAATTAGTTGTAGTATTCAGTATTGGGGTGTTAAATACATTTCCAGTAAAAATAGAATTTCCAGAAATGGTATCGTTAAACCAATTAATTTGCCCTGTAGAAAAACTTATCAAACTGAAAGAACTTGAATCGGCACAAATAGTATCGTTATTGGCAATTGGTGCAGGATTGTAAGCCACCGTAATATATGCGTTTTGAATTACCGTATCCGTTCCAAGTGCATTGGAAACAATCAAACTCACCGTATATGTTCCTTGACTTTGATAAGTATGAGTAGGATGCTGTTGTGTTGAAGTGGTTCCATCACCAAAATCCCAAAGCCAAGAATTTGGCATATTCAAACTTTGATCTGTAAAACTAACTATACCAGAACAACTATTGGTGCTACTTGCCATTATTATTGCAAAAGGTGGCGCCACACATCCACTATTGGTGGGTTGCTCATTGATAGCTACTGCTCTTCTCCCCTTTTTAGTTGGGCTAATATAGGCACGAATACTAAACCAACTATCAGTAAGACCAATTGTTGTATTATGGTAAAATGCAGAAATCCCAGTAGAAGAAGTGATGGAATCCATGTATTTTTGACCAAGCATAGATATTTCATACCCACTTGCCCCAGTTACTGGACTCCAATAAAAGTAAATAGAATCTGGACAAGTCCAATCAACAACAAAATTTTGAGGAATATTAATAATAGTAAAATTAGCATTCGATTGGTCGCTTTGCACTCCTCTGCTTACACGCATTATTGCATCACCAGTGAAATTGTTAGGAACAGTCCAGTTGTAGTAGCGAATAGAGGAATTTACATTAGTGGAGATAGTATTCCAGCTAATTCCATTATTGATAGAATATTCCAAAGTAAAGGCGCTAGTATTTCCAAAAGCATCCCAACGAATCATTTCATTATCGCCAGGGACCAAACCCTCTCCTCCATTAGGATAAGTGAGTGTAATTGCTTCAGAGATGATATCATATACCAGATAATAAGTTTGTGGGCCATAAGGCACGGAAGTTCCTGAAACCGATAAAGAATAATTTCCGGCAGTAGGATTATCAAGCGTAACTTGTTCCATATTGTTTCTATCGTCCACACCTCTTGTTGCAGGCTGATTCAAATTTGTTGCATTTGCGGTATGGTCCAAAACCCATGGTTGATAAGTAGTTCCTCCTGGAGATGTAAGAATAATATCCAAATTATTGATAAGGGCAATACTTGCACTTACACTTGCTTCTTTATCGTGCCAATATACCATGACTTTTAATTGCTCGGTTCCTACAGGAATAGTAATATCGTGAGTATTGCTACCAAGATGAGAGATACTATCCTCATTATAATCTTGATTTTCTAAAACTTGAACAGCACGCAATGCATTTACCTCTCCCCATCCATATTTAAAATCAGGGCCAGAATTACCTAAATCATCTGCTGTATTAAGTAACAATCCTTTCATTAATCCTGAAGGAGGATTTACGCCCCCATTCAATTCTTTATATGCTTGGTATAACTGCCCCATTACCCCTGCAATACCTGGACAAGCCATGGAAGTGCCGGTTTTTGTATCATAATCGTTTGCATCTATTGTTGAGTAAACAGAGGATCCTTTTGCTCCAATATCTGGTTTTATTCTGCCATCATGGGCAGGGCCTCTGCTAGATGAAGTAGCCAATCCACTAGAAGAGTTGAGGTTTGCAGTAGCAATTACATTTTTGGCTTGTTTGTGCCCCCCTGTTACATTTCCCCAATTACTTCCTGCTCCATAACCACAATCGCTAGTTCCATTATTTCCTGCAGAGAAAATATGAATTAAGGAAGGGTATAGCCTTATTTGTTCATCTAAATCACGAGCCAAAGAAGTATAGCCAGCATTACATCCGTTTGAATAAGATTTGGAAGTAATAATTACATCATTGTTCTGATAAATTACAGGAACATCATAGTAATTATTGTTAGAAGAAGAATAAACATACAAAAAAGCGCCATCAGCCATTCCTCTTCCGTCAGGATCCAGGTTTCCAGCACCCATTATAGTACCAGCAACATGATCTCCGTGATCTCCACCACTACTACTCACAGCACTTTGATCTAATCTCCCTTGGTAATCGATATGTGGTCCAATAACTCCATCATCTTGCATCATAATGTTAATACCCTCCCCATTGTAATGCCTACCGCTTGTATATTCTGCATTTATCACATTGGAGCGGTGCAAAGTTCTTCCGCTTTTATTTTCAGGATAAGAGGGAGGATCGATAGGCGCAATAAAATGCACAAAAGGATTATTTGCTAATTTTTCCAAATTGGAAATAGCGGTGCTAATAATAAAAACGTGAGCATAAGTATTAATTTCTTTTACATTAAAGCTATTGGCTTTTAATTGTTCAAATGCTAACGCAAGATTTACATCTTTATAAAGTAAAACTTCCAGCATGGCATTGTCGCCATCTTTTGCCCAATCTGGAGTTTTTCCATTTTGCAGTTTTGGATGAATTTTTTGCTCTGACTTTACAGGAATTATAGCATTTACCCTAAAAGATTCTAACTTCTTTTTACTTATGTTTTTTGATATAGAAACCAAGAAAGTATTGTTTGGAATATATTCCAAAAAGTGTATTCCTAATTTTTCTATTTTTTGTTTTTGCTTTGTGCTTGGCAAAACAGAAAATTGCATAAACCGATAATATTTGCCATCAAAAATACTTGGAGAGTTGGTAGAGAAATCTTCTAAAATAAATTCATTATTAGGGATAAAACTACCAGATTTTAGTAAAATTTCAGGATTTGAATCTTGCGCAAAGCAAGTGGCAGAAAGTATAAAAAAAGTAAGTATAGTTAGTAATCGCATTGTATAAATTTTTTTTTTGGCGAATTTACAATCGTTTTTCTTTAAAAAGAGAGATTGGGCTTTAAATTTTAAAAATCTTATTTGTTCAAGAGCTTTTTGTGTAAATGTAGTTGATTTTGATTGGAATGGCCTTTGGCAAATTAAAATGTATGGCAATTTTGAATTTGGTATTTATACGCACTCCTTTATTTATCTGACTTGGGTATTTTAGTAGTTTCACAATGCGTTTTCCTTCTTCATCACAGCCATAGCCAATGCCATTTACTGCCACAATAGAATGTACCTTTCCTTTATCATTCACTTCATAATTGATAAAAACTTTCCCCTCTACCCTATGCAAAAGCGCCTCTTGCGGATAGCGTAAGTTTTCTTTTACAAACTTCTTTAACGCCTCACTGCCACCGGGATATTCTGCCTTTTTTACAAACTTTTTGTCTTTCATATTATTTGTAAAAGTAAGCAATTATATTTTTTGTAGTTTTGAAAAATGAAAAAAACATTCATTTTACTCCTTATAACCCTCCTACTTTATTTTTCCTATTTAGGAATTTCAAAACACAAAGCCGTGAAATTTACAGCAAGCATTGAAATAAAGCAACCCTTAGAAAAAACCATAGCCCTTTGGCAAAATCCTGAAAATTACAAACATTGGCAAGAGGGCTTTATTAGTAAAGAATTATTGAGCGGAACGGCAGGAGAAGTTGGAGCTGTTTCTTTAATTAAGTTAGATTTTAATAAAGATATAATGGAGCTTACCGAAACCATTCAAGTTTCGGACTTACCAAATGAATTTAAAGTATTAATAGAGCACAAGCACATGAGTAATACCATGAACTCCAAATTCACTTCTATAAACGATAGCACTACCCTTTGGACTGCTGAGATTGATTATTTTAAGGTGACCTTTTGGCCAGCAAAAATTATGATGCGACTTTTCCCAAATATGTTTCGCAAGCAAGGACAAAAATGGTCAGATAATTTCAAAAAGTTTGCGGAGGGGCAATAAAAATACATAATTTAATTGTGATTGATAATCATGATATATATTTACGGAACTCTTTTTTTATTATTACTTTTACATTATGAATTTAAAATTAGAAAAACCAATTGTTTTCTTTGATTTGGAAACCACAGGTATACAAGTGGCTAAGGACAGAATTGTAGAAATTTCTATCCTAAAAGTATTCCCAAGTGGAAATAAAGAAAGTAAAACATGGCTTGTAAATCCTACTATCCCAATTCCAGCAGAAACCACTGCAATACACGGAATAACGGATGAAAAAATAGCCAATGAACCTACATTTAAAGAGCTTGCAAAAGAAATTTCTGAATTAATTCACAACTGTGATTTAGCAGGATTTAATTCTAATAAATTTGATATTCCATTATTGGCTGAGGAATTTTTAAGAGCAGAAGTTGATTTTGATATGGAAAACCGTAAAGCAGTTGACATTCAAAATATCTTTCATAAACTGGAGCAAAGGACTTTAGTTGCAGCTTATAAATTTTATTGTGATAAAGATTTAACCAATGCGCACTCAGCTGAGGCGGATACCACTGCTACTTATGAAGTATTACTTTCCCAATTAGAAAAATATGAGGAGCTAGAGAATGATGTAAATTTCCTTGCTGATTTTTCTCAAAGAGGAGGAAAATTTGCAGATATGGCAGGATTTGTAAGATTTAACGATAAAGGTGAAGAAGTCCTTAGTTTCGGAAAATATAGAGGAGTAACACTTAAACAAATCTGGAATGAAAATCCTGGTTATTTTTCTTGGATTAATCAAGCAGATTTTCCTTTATACACTAAAAATGTAATGAGGAACTTTGCAACAAAAATGAAGCTACAAAAAAAGTTTAATAATTAATGGAAACTGATTTAATTGCAGGGCATCTTTCATGTGGCCCGTTACTTGTACTTTTTAGCTTTATCTATTTAAAATACCAACCAAAAGAAGTTAATGGTATTTATGGTTACCGAACAAAGAGAAGCATGAAGAACCAAGATGTATGGCTTACTGCAAATAAAATAAGCGCAAAATATATGTTTCAAGCATCAGTTGCTACTACTATTTTTCAAGGATTAGGTATTTTCTTAGGTAATAATGACCCAACCTATCTTCTTTACTCTTTTGCCTTTTTAATTATTGCTATAGGAATAAGTATATGGTTGACAGAAGTAATGCTCAACCAATTATTTGACAAAGAAGGAAATAGACTAAAAAAGTAAATCATGAAAATAATCTGTATCGGCCGTAATTATGTAAATCATGCTATAGAATTAGGAAATGAAATACCTAAAGAACCTCTTTTTTTTCTTAAACCAGAAACTGCCATTCATCCTAAAGGGCATCCCTTTTTTATTCCTGATTTTTCAAATGAGATTCATTATGAAGTGGAATTGGTTGTGAAAATTGACAAGATTGGAAAAAATATTGAAGAAAATTTTTCACATAAATATTACAATGAAATAGGATTAGGAATTGACTTTACTGCGCGCGACATTCAAGAAGAATGCCAAGCAAAAGGAATGCCTTGGGAAAAAGCAAAAGGATTTGATGGAGCAGCACAAATCAGCAGATTGTTTATCAACAAATCAGAATTAGATTTAAATGATATTTCTTTCTTATTAGAGAAAAATGGAGAGCAAGTTCAAATAGGAAACAGCAAGGATATGCTCTTTTCTTTCGACAAAATCATTGCTTATATCTCAAAATTCTATACCCTAAAAATTGGAGATTTATTTTTTACAGGAACTCCTGCAGGAGTAGGGAAAGTAGAAAAAGGAGATATGCTAAAAGGGTTTATTGGTGAAAAAGAAATGTTTAAGGTTGTAGTAAAATAGACTAATCTACCAAAACTACTTTTTCTACAAACTCTTGCCCTCCTAATCGTATTTTCAGAAGATAAACACCAACAGCATTTTTTCTTAAAAAAGAGAGATTGATTTGATTGTTGGTTTGGGGCGTGAGAGAAAAGTTAAATTTACTAATTCTATTTCCTTTTATATTATATACTTCTATTCTCATTGCATTAGTATTGGCAGCATAAACATAAAGGTGGCTATTTGCAGTAATTGGGTTCGGCACAATAGCAAACACATCTGATTGTGTTTGGTTTTTTGGCTTTGTTAAAAGTAAATCAGCCAATGCAAAATTAGGTAACCCATTTCCTAAAGAATCATTTGGATTCTCATGTAAATGCGAACTCAAAACTATAGCATTAATAATTTCCATATTCGTTCTGTTAGGGTGGGCTTGCCAAAGACAAGCAGTCATCCCCGCAATAATTGGAGAAGAAAAAGAAGTGCCATTTCCAGTCAAAGTCCCATTATCAGAAGTAGCAACAATGGTATTTCCGCCTTGCGCTACAATAGTAGGCTTTACTCTACCATCAGCAGTAGGGCCGAAAGAAGAAAACCATGCAAAATCAGTATTCTCATCCACAGCACCTACAGAAAGTATGCTATCGGCATCAGCAGGAGCGCCAATATAATGCCAACTACTAGAACCAGAATTTCCAGCAGAATTTACTACAATCATTCCTTTTCTGCTTGCAATATTTGCGGCAATACTTACAGGAGCAGTCCTTCCATCCATATCAGAATAAGTATGGTTTTGATTAGCGTCATCAAAAGTGGTATAACCCAATGATGAATTAATGATATCTGCTCCCACACTATCGGCAAATTCAGCTGCACAAAGCCAATTATATTCCTCAATTAAATTCTCGGTATCTCCATCTTCCGAACGTAAAAGCCAAAAAGAAGCATCAGGAGCAGTACCGATTATTTGACCCTTATTCTCTGCTCCCATTGTGGAAAGAACCATCATGCCATGCGAATGATCCTCATATACGGCTTCTTCCTGTTTTACAAAATCCCAAGTTCCAAGAATTCTACCTCCATCAAAAAGAGCTTTAAAAACATGCATCTCATCCACTTTGCTAAAACCAGCATCCAAAACTGCTATTTGCATCCCCTCTCCTTTTAAGTTTCTGTTATGGAGAACATCTCCTTTTAGCATTTTTATTTGATTAAAAGCATCTCCATAATCTGCCTTGTCAAAGTCGGTTTCAAACTTAGATTTTGTTTTCTGATTGGATTTGTTCTTGTTCCAACTTCCAAAATAATATACACTTTTTACAAAGGGAAAATTGATTTTATTTGCTAGTGTAGAATCGTTTGTAGCTAGCATTATACCATTAAACCATCTGGAACGATTAATAACTTCAAACCCTAAATTTCTAACACTATCAGCATACCAAGAGTTTATTGGAAAATCTTGAATATTTATATCAATTTTCTGCTTTAATCTCCTTTCTATTGCCCTTTGCGAAAGAAAATATTCAGGATTATTTACAGAAAAATTAGAATTATCTTTATCGGTGAAAGAAATCCAGTATTTGTAAGAAATAGGATCTTGCTGAGCAAAAATAGACAGAGGAAAAAAAAGGAATAAAATGAGTTTTTTACTCATGTTAATTTATTTTTTCATGATAAATCCGCCAGCAATTAAATCGTTACCTTCATAAAAAGCAGCCGATTGCCCAGGAGCAATGCCTTCCACTTTTTTATGAAATAGTACTCTTAGATTCTTTCCCTCATTTGTAATAGTTGCCATTTCCCCTTTGTGTTTGTAGCGTACCTTTACCAAACATTGCATCCCATCCTCAATTTTAGTATACTTTACATAATTGATGTTTCGAACAGACATTTCTTGTTTTTTCAAATCTTCTTTTGTGCCCACCACAACTGTATTTGTTTCAGGCTTAATGTCTACAACATAAGTAGGGCTTTTCCCTAATGCAACACCTAATTTTCTTTGCCCAATGGTGTAAAAAGGATAGCCGTCATGCCTACCAACAACATCCCCATCAATGGAAACAAAATGACCTCCTTTAACTTTTTCCTCTAATCCTTTAACTCTTCTTTTTAAGAAACCTCTATAATCGTTATCTGGAATAAAACAAATTTCATAACTCTCACTTTTTGCAGCTAATGCTTTATACCCTCTATCAATCGCCATTTGTTTGATATCCTTTTTGTGGAATTTTCCCATTGGAAAAATGGTTCTTTTTAGGCACTCTTGGGTAACCCCCCAAAGCACATAGGATTGGTCCTTGCTATCATCCAATCCTTTGGATACCACAAACCTTCCGTTTTCTTCACGAACCTGTGCATAATGCCCAGTTGCAATATATTTACATTTCAGCATATCTGCTCTTTTTAAAAGCGCCTCCCATTTGATATGTGTATTGCAAATCACACAAGGATTTGGTGTTCGGCCAGCAATATATTCATCCACAAAATTATCAATAATAAAATCACCAAATTCTTCTCTAATATCTAAAATAGTATGTGGAAAACCACAATCAACTGCCAGTTGGCGTGCATCATTTATGGAATCCAAACTACAACAGCCCGTTTCTTTTTTGCTTCCTCCTGAACTTTCGTAATCCCAGGTTTTCATGGTTAGCCCAATCACCTCATACCCCTGCTCGTGCAACAACAAAGAAGCCATAGTACTGTCTATACCACCACTCATTGCCATCAAAACTTTTCCCTTATTCATTGTAATTTATAATTGTATCTTTTTTGCCTTCTTCTGAAAAATATATCCACTCGCCTACCCTTAAATTATTTTTATAATTTCCTTTAAAATCAATTTCTCCACTAGGATAATAATAAATATAACTGCTATTTAATCTACCATTCTCATAAGTAGTACTCATGATTAATTGTCTATTTTTATAATATTGCATCCACTTACCGTGTTCTTTTCCGCTTTTCCAATTTTTATTTTCATAAAGTTCCCCTTCTTCATAAAATGTTTTTGTAGTTCCGTTTAATTCCCCTCCTTTATACTGCTCGCTTAAAATAAGAACTTCACTTTCATTATAATAATTCCACGTGCTGTCTTTCATCTGGTTTACATAAAGTCCTGATGCTTTTAGTTTACCATTTAAATAATAAAAATGAGTAGATGCCGCCTTCCCTTTATGAAAGAATTCTTTACTTGCTTGCAACTCCCCACTATTGTAATAATATTTGAAAACACCATGTGGAATATCATCCTTAAAACTACCCTTATATCGTCTTTCTCCATTTTCATATTTCTTTACCCAAACTCCTTGTTTTTTACCATCAATATCCACCTTATTTATGGTTTGACTAAATGCTAAAAAAGGCAGTAAAAAAAATAGAAATATTAATTTCCTCATCAAATCAAAATTTTTGCAAATATAGAAAGAAAAAGAGCAGTAAATATTAGGTTATCTGCCTATGTAAAGATTTAATATTTTCAATCATTTTATCCCAAGAATATTTTGATTTTTCCTTTTTCACTCCCTCAATAAAGAGTCCTTCTTTATTTTTAGAAAAGAAGTCAACTAAGTGATTGGCTACATCATTAGCGTTTGGCTTGCACACATACCCTGCTTTATTGTGAGGAACAATTTCGTTTAGTCCACCAACATTGGTGACTAACATTGGTTTTTCGAAATGATAAGCAATTTGGGTAACCCCGCTCTGAGTAGCATGTTTGTAGGGCTGTACGATAATATCTGCTGCACAAAAGTAATCTACTACCTGTTTATCCGGAATGAATCTTGTAGCCAAAATAACCGAATCTGCTAAATTATGTTGCTTTATTAAATCGTGATAAGGCTTAGCATCTTCATAAAATTCCCCTGCAACTATTAGTTTCAAATTCTGATTTTTCAGTCGGTTATCCGCAAATGCTTCCAGTAAAATATCCAATCCTTTATATTTTCGGATAATTCCAAAAAACAGCATGTATTTATAATTTTTATCAAAACCCAAAGTTTCTATCGCTTCCTCTTTACTTTTTGCTTTTCCAAAATTATCATACAAAGGATGAACACCTAAAATTTTCTTTTTGTCTGTATCAAATTGGCTTAAATCATCAAAAACGCTTTTGGACATAGCCACAAATCCATCCACACTATTTACAAAATAAGAATTTAGTAAATGATCGCCAAATCTTTTTTCGTGTGGAATAAGGTTATCAATTACAACAATCGCTTTTGTATGCTTATTGCTTCTTGCAATTCGTGAGATTGTACCAAAACAAGGCGACAGAAAAGGAAGCCAATATTTCAAGATAAGAATATCTGGTCTTTGTTTTTTTAGCTTTAAGCCAATGCGAATCCAATTGATAGGATTGATAGAATTCACTTCTCTTTCTATTGCTAAATCCTGTGGCTTTTCACTGGATGAATATTGCGATTTTCCTGGAAATAAAAAATTAGGATATTGTAAAGAAAAAGTACTGATTTTTACCCTATCTCCTTCTTCTTGAAAAGCCCTTGCTAAACGCTCGGTAAATACAGCAATTCCTCCACGATATGGAAATGCAGTGCTTAAAATAGTTATCTTCATTTTTAGATTCCTATTTTTTGCTCAATTTGATAATTATTTCTATCAGCTGAATTTCTTGAAATCATTTCGGCAATAAAACCTGCAAGGAAAAGTTGTGCACCAATTATCATTGAAGTAAGGGCGATATAAAATCCTGACATTTCGGCAATATTTTTAGCTGGTAATCCATTAAGCATAAGATATAATTTAGCACCTCCAATAAAGGTAAAAAGTCCGAAACCGAGCAAAAACATTAAAGTGCCAAAAACACCAAAAAAGTGCATTGGTTTTTTCCCAAAACGGCTTACGAAAGTAATGGTCATTAAATCAAGGAATCCGTTAATAAAGCGTTCCATGCCAAATTTGGTTACCCCATATTTTCTGGCATGATGCTCCACTACTTTTTCTGTTATATTTGAAAAACCTGCCCACTTTGCAATTACTGGAATGAAGCGGTGCATCTCTCCTCTTACTTCAATGCATTTTACAACCGCATTTTTGTAGGCCTTTAGTCCGCAATTAAAATCGTGTAAATAAATGCCAGACGCCTTGCGTGCTGCCCAATTGAAAAGTTTGGTAGGAATTGTTTTTGTGATAGGGTCATATCTTTTTTTCTTCCAGCCAGAAACCAAATCATAACCATCCTTTGTTATCATTTTATAGAGATCTGGAATTTCAATCGGATTATCCTGCAAATCGGCATCCATAGTAATAACTACTTTTCCTTTTACCTTTGAAAACCCTACATTTAGGGCAGCTGATTTACCATAGTTTCTTCTGAATTTTATGCCTTTTATATTCTGATTAGAATTGGTAATTTGCTCAATTACTTCCCAAGATTTATCTTTGCTCCCATCATCAATTAATATAACTTCATAGGTAAAGTTATTTTGACTCATTACATTATCAATCTGAGTACATAACTCCGACAAAGACTCTTCCTCATTAAATAAAGGGATTACTAAACTAATATTCATCATTATACTATTTCGTTTGGATTATCTTTTTTAACAAAAATGGAGATAATTAAAGAATAAATAAAGCCCACAAAAGTACCTCCAAGAACACCCAGGATAAGCATCCAATGTGGCTGTACGAATTTATTTGTCATCTCCAATGCTAAATCCAAATCATCATCCGATATTTCTGGGTTACTTTCCAGAATTGCTTGTTCAGCTTTTTGCAATATTTCATTCAAAGTATTGGGTTCAATATAATTAATAAAGATAAAAGTATAAAAAGCCAAAATTACAGAAGAAAAAAAAGCAACAGATGTCCCTAATTTTAAGGAATCACCATAAGAAATAAAGCCAGTGCTTTCAAAATCGCGAAACTGGATAATACTATAAGAAATACCTGCAATTATCAATCCATTATTTAAAATAGTGGGGAGCATTGATCCGTTTTTATCTACTCCAAAGCTCCACATTACTGAGGCAATTGCAACTAAGCACAGTCCTAAAACTGCTCCATAGTTCATTGCAAATTTTCTGATATTCATTCTTAAAGTTTTAAAATTAAATCAGGCAAAGATAAACAAAAATAGATTTACAAAATTCTTCTTAGATTTTTAAGAATAATCTTATTTTTGCGACCTTAAGGGCAAGTCTTATACGACCAGCTCCCTATGAACTCCCCCAGGACCGGAAGGCAGCAAGGGTATTAGGTTGTAGCGGTGCGATATAAGTAGCTTGCCCTTTCTTTTTAACTTATCCTACTCCATCCCAATCCTCTGCTTAGCATAAGGCCTGTAAGCACGAGCAATATTAATGTTCTCTGCTTTTTCCAAATTTTCATCCTCTTTCAATAAATCAATTGCCTCCTTTCTGGCAAACTCTAAAATTTTTCCATCTTTTAAAAGGTCTGCAATTTTGAAATTTAGCA
>ERZ813253.293-NODE-293-length-19076-cov-4.680511_pt1 | contig 19076 bp, 13 predicted proteins | sample MGYA00520893_ERZ813253 | MGnify/ENA primary metagenome ERZ813253 (study PRJEB31669, sample SAMD00080414) | marine metagenome | biome: oceanic hadal pelagic zone biome; feature: marine hadalpelagic zone; material: sea water | place: Pacific Ocean:Izu-Bonin Trench...
ACACTTCAAGTGGCGTGGAAAGTACAAAAGGTGTCAAAGATATTGATAAAATAAGACGTTTTATTAGCAAGGTTCGCCCGTGAGCTACAATCTACCCGACAACAAAGGCCATTTCGCCCAATATGGCGGTGTTTTTATTGCTGAAACGCTGATGACGGCCGTCACCGAACTAAAAGAAGCCTACGAGAAATACAAAGACGATGCTGATTTTTTGGCAGAATTTGAAGATGACCTGAAGCACTATGTTGGTCGCGAAAGTCCGCTTTATCACGCAAAAAACCTCACAGCTAAATTAGGTGGCGCGCAAATCTACTTAAAGCGCGAAGACTTAAACCATACCGGCGCTCACAAAATCAACAACACCATTGGACAGGCACTGTTGGCGAGCCGTATGGGCAAAACCCGTATTATTGCCGAAACAGGCGCTGGACAACACGGCGTTGCTACAGCAACCGTTGCAGCTAGACTTGGCTTGGAGTGTGTGGTATACATGGGAGAGGTCGATGTTGCTCGCCAAGCGCTCAATGTTTACCGCATGAAATTACTCGGCGCTACCGTAATTCCAGTGACAGCAGGCTCAAAAACACTTAAGGACGCGCTGAACGAAGCAATGCGCGACTGGGTGACTAACATTGACGACACTTTCTACATTATTGGTACGGTTGCAGGTCCACACCCTTATCCTATGATGGTGCGCGACTTCCAAACTGTGATTGGCAAAGAAGCCAAAAGGCAATTTGCCGAACAAGCAGGCGGATTGCCTGATGCATTAATCGCTTGTGTTGGCGGCGGCTCAAACGCCATTGGCTTATTCCATCCGTTTATTGATGATAAATCCGTTGAAATTTACGGCGTTGAAGCAGCAGGACACGGCATTGAAAAAGGCCCAACAGCGCACGCGGCACCACTTTGCGCAGGCAGTGTTGGTGTCCTCCATGGCAACAGAACTTACTTAATGGAAGACGAAGACGGCCAAATTATCGAAGGCCACTCGATTTCTGCCGGTCTAGATTATCCAGGTGTTGGCCCAGAGCATGCCTACTTGAAAGACACTGGTAGAGCGCAATACGTTTCCATTACCGATAAAGAAGCTTTAGAGGCGTTTCATACATTGACCGAAGTTGAAGGCATTCTGCCCGCCCTTGAATCTGCACATGCAGTGGCATACGGTATTAAATTGGCGCAAGAGTGGTCAAGTGATAAAACGATTATTATTAACCTTTCTGGGCGTGGTGACAAAGATATTCATACTATTGCTGAAATCGAAGGTATCGAATTCTAGAGGATACTTATAGCCAACACATTTGTTGCCGAAGCTTAACAAAACCGTCACTTATAAGTATAAGCTCCTATTTTGTTCAGCCCCTTGCGCCTCGATTTTGGCAATAGTTGTCGTTCTAAAATAGCACATTGTTGCTTCGGCTCTTAAGTGTGTTTTTGCCCTGCGCTAAAGGAAAACTATCGGTAAAAACAGCAATCTTATTTCATAAGTTTGTATTAGATCTCTACTCTGATTAGATTGTGTCATAATGAATGCATTTGACTTAGTGGTGTAAAAGTAGGCAGAGAAAATAATGGAAAAAAAATCATTTAATTTACAGGATAGGGCCGGGGTTTTCTCTATCTACTTGGTTATTTTATTTGTTAATGCCTTTGTCGACGTATCACATAAACAAATAATCATTAGCACCATCTATAAGCTAAGTGGTGATGGGCCGCAGTATCTTTATAATGAATCAACCCAAATTATCATGACAGCCGTTGTTAGCGCCATGATCCTTCTTCCTTTTATTGCGCTTTTTACCCTTTCTGGATATCTTTCTGATCGCTTTGCAAAGCCAAATATCATGCGCTGGGCAGCTTTCGCTGCGGTTACTATTACGCTGGGAATTGCTTATGCCTATTATCAAGGTGAGTTTGAGTTGGCTTTTGGTCTTACATTATTACTAGCAACACAGAGTGCCATTTATTCGCCAGCTAAGTACGGCTATATTAAAGAGTGCTTGGGTGAAAAGGGTCTTAGTATCGGTAACGCCTTCTTAATGTCAGTTACCTTGATTGCGATTTTGCTAGCAACAGCTATTGCTCCAATCATTTTTGAACAAGTCTATCTAGTAGACTACTTGGCACAACTTCCAGATGATTACGTTTTTGCAAGTCCTGGTGAAATACTACAAGTCATTGCTCCAATGGCATGGGTTTTGGTTGGATTGTCGGTGGTAGAATTTATCTCGACTTTTGGCTTGAAGTATTATGCAACACAGTATAAAGAGGCTAAATTATCTGTCAGCAAGTTGTTGCTAGGCGGTTATTTAAGAGAGCATGTGCGCAACATGAGGGAAAATCAAGTCACTTGGTATGCAATACTTGGCACAGCAGTCTTCTGGAGTATTTCTCAAAATATGCTAGCAGTGCTTCCAGCTCATGCCAAGACCAATTTGCACATTGAAAGCGTAGCCTTACTCAGCTTGTTGATGGCAATTTCAATTGTTGGTATTATTATTGGTTCTTACGCTTCCAGTAAAAACTCTCAAAAAGGCATCAGGGTAAACAATGTGTATTATGGCGCGATAATCCTCATTATTTGTGCTGCGTTAATTCCTGCTTTTTCAGTGCCAGCATTCTTAACCGAAACATTGCTTGGATTTGAGCTTATGGGTGATGCTATCAGTTTGGGCTTGGTGTTAACGGTAGCAACAATCTTTGTCTTTGGACTGGGTGCTGGTATGTTGGTGGTGCCACTTAATGCGCTCATTCTAAGTAACGCCGCACCAGACAACCTAGGTAGCGTTATTGCCGGCAAGAATTGGGTGCAAAATATTGCAATGGTGAGCTTGTTATGCATAACTGTGTATGTGGCCTATAACAACGTGAATAGTGAATATATACTCTATTTCAACGCAGTCATTGCGCTGATCGGATTTAGCGTTGTGCTGAAGAAGCTTAAATCGATCTACTAAACTAGTGCGAGGCTTTCTAGTAAAGCTCGTCTTTGGATGGCGGTACCGTCTATCTATCATAGGAGTCGAGCAGGCTCCAAAGAGCGGACCTGTTTTGTTTTTGGCAACCATATATCTTGGATAGATTTTATCTTTTTGCAATGGACTACTTCAAGAGCCATTTGCTTTGTCATGCACGCAGAGTATTATGATTGGCCTGTGTTGAGGTCTATTCTCAAGTCATTAAACGTGATCAACATTAAGCCCGCGAACAGTAGGGGCGCCTTAAAAAATATTATTACAGCATTAAATAACAACAAGGCGGTGTGTCTTTTTCCAAAAGGCGGTATTTCTACGAATGGAGAGCTTGCACCCTTGATGCGTGGCTTTGAAAAAATTCTAGCAAAAACATGCACTGATGTCACTGTTGTACCTTTTGCGATTAAAAATATGTGGGGTGATATATTATCACTTGCACCAAAAGAGGTTAGAAAGCAACAAAAATATACCTTTCGAAGGTGTGTTAGCCTGAGTTTTGGCTTAAGGTTGGGCTCGAACGCAACTCGTGCTGAAGTTGAGCGCTCTATCTCGCAAATGCTAAGCCAATCAAACTTTTCTTGATGAAGCCTCTAAAGTTTTTGTGCGACAGCGCGCCCAACACCGTCCGGTGAGGCTAAGTTTTGATGCGCCGAGCTGATGGCGGCAATTCTCTCACTGACCAGTTCGTTTGGATTGCTTGCTGCTCTTGATTCAAGGTTCACATGAATAAGCATCTGCTCGCCAGTAGCCAGTAGCCGGCCATCTTGGTGGTATAAGAAATGGAAAACATGAAGTTTTTTGCCGTCACCAGATATTACCTGAGTTGAAACACTTACCCCCTCACCGACAAGCACTTCGTCTAGGTGTCTGATGTGTGTTTCTACGGTAAAGAACGAGTTTCCTTTAGCGATATAAGCCCTATCCACACCCACAATAGTCATGATTTTATCGGCCGCATTGGAAAAACATTCGAGGTAATGGGTTTCATTCATGTGGCCGTTATAGTCAGCCCATTTTTGCGGGACAGTTGTTGTATAAGTTTCAAGCGGTTGGCTAAGGTCCAAGGCCTCGAAGTTGATTTTTTCAGAATTTTTTAACAACTGATCTTCAAACGTTTGCAGTGTATTGCCAGCGCCCCAGCGATTGTCTTTCAATACTTTTAAGATATCGACTAAATTATCGTCTCGCTTTTGCTCTAAAGCTCGAATCGAGTGCATGCCCGATTGCTCATCTGACTGATTGGCAACTTTATCGACCAGCTCTTCGGTGAACTCTGGCACATCCATCAGGTGAGTCCATGGCCACTCAAGACAAGGTCCGAATTGTGAAATGAAGTGGCGCATGCCAGCCTCACCACCCGCTAAGCGGTAGGTTTCAAACAAGCCCATTTGCGCCCAACGCAAACCAAAACCATAGCGAATAGCGTCATCAATTTCTTCGGTAGTGGCAATGCCATCATTCACCAGCCACAGCGCTTCACGCCATACTGATTCCAGCAGTCGATCGGCAATAAAAGCGGGAATTTCTTTTTTAATATGCAGTGGAAACATGCCAATCGATTCGAAAATATCACTGGCTTTTTCAATAACTGTCGTGCTGGTTTTCTCGCCACCAACGATTTCCACAAGAGGTAGCAGGTAAACCGGATTAAATGGGTGGGATACCAAAAGGCGCTCAGGGTTGTTCAACTCAACTTGTAAATCGGTTGGTAAAATACCCGAGGTGGAAGAGGTAATGATTGTGTCTATTGATGCACTGAGTTCGATTTCACTATAAACAGCCTGTTTCATTTTCAGTCTTTCTGGCACGGCCTCAATAACTATTTCGGCATTTTTTGACGCCTCGGCAACGCTTTTCTTAAAGCTTAGTTGGCCTTTTTTTGGCAGCTGCACAGTATGCAGATTGGCATAAGCTCTGGCGGCGTTATTAATGACTTTGTTGGCATTATCTGGTGCATCAGGCGAAGGGTCAAAGACATTGACATCAATGCCATTAAGCAATAATCGAGCAATCCAGCCAGCGCCAATAACACCAGCACCAATAACACCAGCAGTTTGAATCGAGCTCATTTTATCCCCAACGCTTTTGCAGTTGCATTTTTTCGCGCACCTCTGCAGGACTTAGTACTTTTACGCCCATGCCTTCGGTAATTTGTACCGCTCTTTTCACCAAGTCTTCGTTTGTGGCTAGCACGCCTTTTTTAAGGTAAATATTGTCCTCTAAACCAACACGAACATTGCCACCAGCCAAAATAGCCATCGCCACGTATGGTAATTGGTTGCGTCCAATGGAAAATGTTGAGAATGTCCAATCATTAGGAACGTTTGCAGTCATCGCCATCATTGTGTGAAGGTCGTCGGGCGAACCCCAAGGAATGCCCATGCACAGCTGGATCATTACAGGATCATCAATCCAGCCATTTTCTTTTAGCCACATTGCAAGCTGCAAGTGACCGGTATCAAAGCACTCTATTTCAGGGCGTACGCCTAAGGCTTGTACTTGTTTTGACATTTCACGCAAGATTGACGGCGTATTGGTCATCACATAATCGCCTTCGCCGAAATTCATCGTGCCGCAATCGATGGTGCATATTTCTGGTAGTAAATTTCTTACATGTGCAAGGCGTTCAGTTGCACCCGCCATATCCGTGCCTTCATCGTTTAGAGGCAATGGCTCTTCGGCAGAGCCAAACACCATGTCGCCACCCATGCCAGCGGTAAAGTTAAGCACCATATCGACTTTTGATTCACGAATGATATTTATCACTTCTTCGTAAAGCGCAGGGTCTCTCGCGGGCGCACCTGTTTTAGGGTCGCGTACATGAATGTGAACAATGGCGGCACCGGCTTTTGCTGATGTGATACAAGAGTCTGCAATTTGTTGAGGGGTAATAGGTACTTTGTCTGAGCGTCCTGTTGTGTTGCCCGCGCCAGTCACAGCGCAAGTAATAAAAATTTCTCTTGAGGGTTGTAAGCCAGTCATATTTACTTCTCCATTAATTAAAGCATGCTTCTAAGCAAGATTTCACCGCACTATTGGCGAGTATGTTACTGCTCGACTCTGGTCGTGCTATACTTTATACGTCATAAATTATACATAATGCGAAATGAATATTTATTCACATTCAGAAGATACGCTTGACGTCACGGTGCTATTACTGCCTGAATCTTCAATGATGGTATTGGCCTCTGTTATTGATCCAATGCGTGCAGCCAACCGTTTATCAGAACACCAATGCTTCACGTGGCGTATTGTTACAACCGATGGCAAGCCAGTTAGCTGCACCTGCGGCATACAAATTATGCCCGACGAAGTACTGAATGTCGACACTGCGGGCGATGTTCTGTTTGTTGTCTCTGGATTTAATCAGTACGACTATATCAACAAGGATGAAATTGCATTAATTCGCAGGATTGCACCACGCTTCAAAGCATTAGGGGGTGCAGATACTGGCGCATGGATTTTAGGTAAGGCAGGATTACTGGAAGAAAAAAATGTCACTACGCACTGGGAAGGTTTAGAGGATTTCTCTAGCAGTTTTCACAAGTCCAATGTGCAGCCAGATCGTTTCGTTGTTGATCAGCCCATTTTTACCATTGGCGGTGCCTCGCCCACTTTTGATTTTATGTTGCACCTCATTCGTACGCGACTAGGCTATCCACTTGCCTTGGAGGTGGCCAGTGTTTTTGTCTATGACGAAACACATTTTTCCACCGATGCACAGCCGCTCGTTTCGCTGGGACTGCTGAATGATTTTGAACCCAGAGTGACGAAGGCGATTCGCATCATGGAGGCGCATATTGATGAGCCTATATCAATCGTTAATGTGGCCGAACAATTGGCGATGTCGAGTCGACGGTTAGAAAAGTTGTTTCAGCAGCACTTGCAATGCTCGCCTGGCGCTTATTACCTGTGTCTCAGACTCCAGCGCGCACGGAAATACGTGACCGATACTTTGCTGTCGATGCAGGAAATTGCCATTCGAACAGGCTTTAACAGTCTTTCTGCGTTCTCAAGATCCTATAAAAAACACTATCAAAGTGCGCCTAGTGATTATCGAACTGAAGTGTGGAGGCGCTAGTTTTAGCCAGTATCAATACCCTTCCCAATGCAACTGTCGCCACACCCTTGGCGACCTTCTTAGGATTGATGCAGCGAATGGGTGTCGTTAATATATTGCACTGGACACGCCGATTAGTCTCTCGTCGGCATTGATTAATAAGAGTTTTTCTAATTATTCATTGCGCACCAAAAGCCGTTTTGATTAATACCGTTATTGAGGATAATATTATTTGCATCGTTAAATTGAATGGGTTAAGCCGCTAGTTGAGAGGCCTTAAGTCTACTGCAATAATTTTTATTACTGTTTTTTGCTCATAATGTAAATATTGTATACAATATAGTTGACTATTGCCAATAAATAGCGAATAATAGACATACAATGGCATGAATAAATAATAATTGTATACAATATTACAAAGTAATTCTATATGGGTTTAGAAAAAAAACTACTTTCTAAAGAAGTTTTTCGTATTATATGAGCGCTTATTGAGGCTGGTAAAATACCCTCTGGAAGCAAGATAAGTGAGCTAAGTTTGGCAAAAAACTCTCGGTTAGTAGTGGGCCAATTCGTGATACCATTGCTAATCAAGATGGAGAAATGGCTGAATTACTAATGCGTCAGCATATTTGCATATCACGAATGAATGTAGAAAAACAACTTAATTAGAAGGGTGGAGATGAATCCAGGAAAGCAATTTAGAGAGGCAGTTGCACAAAACGAATTGTTGCAGTGCTTGGGCGCAACAACAGCTTATCATGCATTATTGGCAGAAAAATCTGGCGCAAAAGCCTTATATGTTTCTGGCGGTGGTGTGTCTGCTGGCTCACTGGGCGTTCCTGATTTGGGAATTTCCACTTTAAACGATGTTGCTGTCGATGTTGAACGCATATGCTCTTGTATCAGTTTGCCAGTTCTTGTCGATATCGATACTGGCTGGGGTGGGTCGTTTAATATTGCTCGTGCCATTAAAACATTGGAAAAAGCCGGTGCAGCAGCTATACATATTGAAGATCAAATCCAGCAAAAACGCTGTGGTCACCGCCCCAATAAGGCTCTGGTGCCTAAATTTGAAATGCTGGATAGGATTAAGTCGGCGGTAGATGCGCGAGTCAGCGATGACTTGGTCATTATGGCAAGAACAGACTCGCTTGCACAACTAGGCCTTGAGGCTGCTATTGACATTATGGGCGCCTGTGTTGACGCCGGCGCAGATATGGTTTTTCCTGAGGCAGTTAGTGAGCTTGCGGTCTATAAAAAAATTACTGAATCAATAGCAGTGCCTGTACTGGCAAATATCACCGAATTTGGGGTGACGCCATTATTTACAACGGACGAGTTAATCAGTGCCGATGTCAAGATTGCCCTTTATCCTCTTTCTGCCTTCAGGGCTGCCAACCAAGCAGCACTCAACGTTTATCAGCAAATTATTACAACAGGATCTCAGCAGGCTGTTTTAGAGGTAATGCAGACTCGAGAGGAGCTGTACGAGTACTTGGAATACCACAGGTATGAGCAACAATTAGATCAATTATTTAGCAAGGAATGGTCTGATGTCAACAGCATTTAAACCAAAGAAATCGGTCGCCTTGTCAGGCGTCGTTGCAGGCAATACAGCTGTATGTACCGTCGGCAGAACGGGCAACGACTTACATTATCGAGGTTATGATATTCTCGATTTAGCCAACAGCTGTGAATTTGAAGAAGTCGCCTTTTTATTGGTGCATGGTAAATTGCCCAATAGCGAGGAATTACAGCAGTACAAAAACAAGCTGATTGCTTTACGTGATTTACCCAAGGCGTTAAAAACAACCTTGGAGCAAATGCCAAAAACCGCACATCCAATGGATGTTCTGAGGACAGGCTGCTCGGTCATGGGCGCACTTGAGCCTGAGGTTGACATTAACGATAGTGAAAAAACACGAGATGTGATCGATCGACTGCTGGCAAGCTTCGGCTCGATGCTAACTTATTGGTATCATTATTCACACAATGACAAGCGCATTGAATTAACGACAGATGATGATTCAGTCGGCGGCCATTTCCTTTCTCTGTTGCACGGCAAAAAAGCGCCAGAATCTTGGGTTAAGGCAATGCATGTTTCTCTTATTCTATATGCAGAGCACGAGTTTAACGCTTCGACCTTTACCTCTCGCGTTATTGCTGGCACAGACTCCGACCTGTATTCGGCTATTACCGGCGGCATCGGTGCTTTGCGTGGTCCCAAGCACGGTGGCGCCAATGAAGTAGCATTCATTATTCAGCAAAGATACGCCAGTGCCGATGAAGCCGAAGCCGATATTCGTAAACGTGTTGCTAATAAGGAGATTGTCATTGGCTTTGGTCATCCGGTTTATACCATCAGCGATCCTCGCAACGACAAAATTAAGCAAGTGGCTAAAGACCTTTGCGATGAGTCTGGCGAGCACAGAATGTATGCAGTGGCTGAGCGTCTAGAGGCGGTCATGAAAGAGGTTAAAAATATGTTTCCCAATCTCGATTGGTTCTCCGCGGTTTCGTACAACCAAATGGACGTGCCGACGGCTATGTTTACACCGTTATTTGTCATCGCTCGAGTAACCGGCTGGGGCGCACATGTCATTGAGCAGCGCGAAGATGGCAAAATTATTCGACCAAACGCAAACTACACTGGGCCTGAAAACCTTGAATTTGTGTCCATCAAGAATAGATAAGGATAGATAAAAATGAGTACAGTACAAACGATGGACGCGAGTCGCTCCACGAAGTTCGACGACGTTATTGAAAAAATTGTCGACTATGTTTTAAACTATGATGTCAGCGCTTCTGAGGAGGCAATGACAACTGCAAGATACTGCTTTATGGACACCATTGGCTGTGGTCTATATGCGCTACAATATCCGGCGTGTACAAAAATGATGGGGCCAATTGTGCCTGGTGCAACGCTTGATAATGGGGCGCGTGTACCGGGCACAAGTTATGAATTAGACCCAGTGCGAGCTGCATGGAACATTGGTGCTATGATTCGTTGGCTAGATTATAACGACACTTGGTTGGCGGCCGAATGGGGCCATCCTTCGGACAACTTAGGCGCAATCTTAGCAACGGCTGACTATCTTTCGCGTAATAATATTACCGAAAACAAGGACGGCTTAAGAATGAAAGACGTGCTTGAGGCAATGATCAAAGCGCATGAAATACAGGGTGTTATAGCACTAGAAAATAGCTTTAACCGCGTCGGTCTTGACCATGTGATGTTGGTACGAATTGCCTCCACTGCCGTAACAGCGCAAATGTTGGGCTGTGATCGCGCACAAATGCTAAACGCCGTCTCTCACGCATGGCTTGATGGCTCCTCGCTACGCACTTATCGTCATGCGCCTAATACGGGTTCACGTAAGTCATGGGCGGCAGGTGACGCCACAGCTCGCGGCTTGTTTTTAGCGATGTTGGCAAAGCGTGGTGAAATGGGCTACCCAAGTGCCGTCACCGCACCAGTATGGGGCTTTCAGGACGTACTATTTAAGGGAAATACGCTTTCTCTGAAGCAAGATTATGGCACTTATGTGATGGAAAATATCTTGTTTAAGATTAGTTACCCTGCTGAATTCCACGCTCAAACTGCCGTTGAAGCGGCAATTAATCTTCATCCGCTTGTCAAAGATAAGCTTGATGAAATTGAAAAGATTGTGATTGAAACACAAGAGTCAGGTGATAGAATTATTAACAAAACTGGGCGCTTAGATAACCCTGCCGATCGTGACCATTGCCTCCAATACATGGCGGCTATTGGTCTTATCAGGGGCGCCTTGGTTGCTGAGGATTATGAGGATAACATCGCTAAACTGCCGATTGTTGATCAAATTCGCGGGAAAATGCAAGTGAGTGAAAACACTCGATTTAGCCAAGAGTATTTAGAGCCGGATAAGCGTTCAATTGGTAATTCGATCCAAGTGTTTTTTAAAGACGGCACATCAACACATGTAGAAAGTGTGAATTATCCTGTCGGCCATCGTCGTCGTCGTGATGAAGGCATTCCACTGTTAATTGAAAAATTTGAGCGCTATGTGCTTGGCCATTTCGCTCTGGAACAATCAAACCAGATAAGTCAAATATGTGCTTCCCAAGCAATATTCGAGAGCACAAGTGTTGATGAAATGATGGCATTATTATCAACAGTGTGACTTAAAGCCACTGCCTAGTCAGCCCAATACTCCTATTAATACTCCTATTTGTTTTTTGTTAAACAGAGGACTAAATAAGATAAGCGGGACTAGGGTCTATGGGTAACATTATTTGCTATTGTTGTTGATTGTTTACACTACCTAATGGAAAAAGAAAAAACCCCGCTGTGGCGGCCATCAGAAGCCCTTATAGACCAGTCTCAAATGACTGAGTTTAGGTCTTATGTCAACGCATCTACCAACCAACAACTGCTTGATTATCATCAGTTGTATCAGTGGTCGGTCGCCAATATTGGTGATTTTTGGTCGTACTTTTGGGACTTTTGCGATCTGCGTGCAAGCAACAAAGGTGACACTGTCCTTGCTAATGCAAAGGATATGATTGGGGCAAAGTTTTTTCCTGATGCAGGGTTGAATTTTGCCGAAAATTTGTTATCCAGAGGCTCTGACGCTGATGAAGCGATAGTCTTTATAGCTGAGGACAATACAACGATTCGGCTTAGTTACGCAGAACTTAAGAGCCAAGTGGCCTCTTTAGCAAGTTACCTAAAAAATATAGGCGTTACAAAAGGCGACAAAGTAGCGGCCTATTTGCCCAATACTGAAAAAACCATTATTGCCTTGCTTGCAACAACAAGCTTGGGCGCTGTATGGTCATCTTGCTCGCCTGATTTTGGCGTTCTTGGGGTTGTTGATCGTTTGTCGCAAGTACAGCCAAAAGTTTTATTTGTTACTGATGAGTACTTACATAAGGGCAAGACTTTTGAAATGGCTGAGAAAAACCAAGCCGTGCTCAGTGTTTTGGGCAGTGTTAAGGCTAGCATTATGATGTCACTACTTAATAATGATGCGAGTCATTCGTACACCACTGACTGTTTTGAGAACATCCAGCAAGAGTTCGCAGGCAGTGATTTGGTTTTTGAACAGTTTGATTTCAATGCCCCACTGTATATATTGTTCTCATCGGGTACAACGGGCGTACCCAAGTGCATTGTTCACGGCGTCGGTGGTACTTTGTTACAGCATCTAAAAGAGCATCGTTTGCACCTTGATTTGAAGCCACGTGAGCGCTTGTTCTTCGCCACAACTTGTGGCTGGATGATGTGGAACTGGATGGTCTCAGCGCTTGCCAGTGGCGCCACTTTGATTCTGTATGATGGCGCTCCTCTTTACCCAAAACGTCGGCGCTTTTTTGAGTTAATTGAGGCTGAAAGAATTAATGTTTTAGGTGTTTCGGCTAAATACATCGACGTTCTTCGTAAAGCTAATATTTCCAGTGAAGGGTATGATCTATCCTCATTGAAAGCCTTGCTTTCAACCGGTTCGCCTCTGGTGCCGGAGGCTTTTGATTATGTTTATGAGAATATAAAGGAGGATGTTTGCCTTTCTTCAATCTCAGGTGGTACCGATATCGTCTCGTGCTTTGTATTGGGCTCAAACGTCCTCCCAGTTTATCGTGGCGAAATTCAGTGCCGTGGTTTGGCTATGGCGGTTGAGTCATGGGATAGTAATGGTAATTCTCAGATTGGTGAAAAAGGTGAGCTAGTTTGCAAAGCGCCCTTTCCATCAATGCCAATTGGTTTTTTAAACGATCCAAGCGGTGAACGCTACCGCTCGGCTTATTTTGATCGTTTTAAGGGCGTGTGGTGCCACGGTGATTTTCTTGAGGTGAATGAGCACGACGGTGTCATCATACACGGTCGCTCAGATACAACACTCAATCCAGGCGGCATTCGCATCGGTACAGCAGAGATTTATCGTCAAGTTGAAGTAGTAGATGAGGTTAGTGAGGCTTTGGTGATTGGCCAAAAGTGGCAGGATGATGAGCGTATTGTGCTCTTTGTGACCTTGGTTGATGGCTGCGCTTTGAATGACGAATTAAAACAAAAAATTCGCCAACAAATTCGTCAAAACACCACGCCGCACCACAATCCGAAAGTAATTATTGCTGTGCCTGAAATCCCTCGAACGCTCAATGGAAAAATTGTTGAATTGGCAGTGAGGGCAGTTGTTGAGGGCAGAGAAATTGACAATAAAGAAGCTTTGTTGAATCCAGAAGCACTGGGTTTTTTTTCCAACTTAGAAGAACTGCAATAGTGCTATATTTACGTTTTTTTCGCGTATTTTTGACATTTGGGTGTCCATTTGTAAAATTTGCTATATTTTGTCGAAAATTCTCATTACCCATTGTTTTGCAGTAAAAAACAAGAGAAATCAGTTGTTTTAGGCTCTAGAATAGCACTTTTAAGTGATTTATGCGGTGATTTTTGGTATTGAGCGGCTCATTTCAAAAATTTTGAATATTTTGATCGCAACCACCCAATGAAATAAATTCAAATGTTTCTATTAATTTTTTTCATACTAGAGTTGTTGATTTTGCTTTAGTATCTTATTCTTTTGACTGTAACAACCTTGCAGTCTTATTATGTTGGTTTAAGAGGTGTATTGAATGAGAGAAAGCGCTCGAGTTGTTGTTATTGGTGGTGGTGTTGTGGGCTGTTCAATTCTGTTTCATCTAGCCAAAATGGGCTGGAAAGATGTCGTTTTACTGGAACGCAATGAATTAACCTCGGGATCTAGTTGGCATGCAGCTGGCTCATTTCATACGCTTAGTTCTGATCCTAATGTCTCCAAACTTCAAGACTACACAATCAGTTTATACAAAGAAATTGAAGAGACTTCTGGTCATTCAATTAGCATGCACCAAACTGGCGGTTACTACTTAGCTTCTAATCAAAGTTGGCATGACTACCTAAAGCGAGAACGCTCAAAAGCTAGATCAATAGGATTGGATCAAGAATTTGTATCTATGGACGAAGTAATAGAAAAACACCCATTGGTTGACCCTAAACACTATGTTGCAGCACTTTGGGATCCGACTGATGGTGATCTTGATCCCTCTGGGGTTGTTTATGCTTATGCAAAATCAGCGCGTGTTCATGGTGCTGAGTTCTTCACTCATACTCCTGTTCTTGAAACCAATCAACGTGCTGATGGATCTTGGGATGTGATCACTGAAAAGGGTAATATTCATGCAGAATATATTGTCAACGCAGCTGGATTGTGGGCGCGTGAGGTAGGTCGAATGGCTAATGTTCACTTGCCTGTAGTTCCAATGGAGCATCATTATTTAATTACAGAAGAAATCGAACAGATTGCCAATTTACCTGACGGTCGTCGCTTGCCGCATTGCATCGACTTTGAAGCAAATATTTATTTGCGTCAAGAAAATACTGGCATGTTATTGGGAACCTATGAACCTCGTTCGACCCCGTGGTCATTAGACGGCACCCCACAAAATTTTGGACATGATTTATTGGAACCAAAGCTGGACCACATTGCTGACAGACTAGAATTGGCATTTGAGCGTATTCCCGCACTGGGTACTGCGGGCATTAAAAACATTATCAATGGTCCGTTTGTATTTTCTCCAGACGGTAACCCAATGATTGGGCCCGTTCCTGGTGTAAAAAACTACTGGGTGGCTGTTGGCGTTATGGCTGGTTTTTGCCAAGCAGGAGGTGTTGGTCGATCATTGTCAGAGTGGATGATTGAAGGCGAACCATCTATTGATGTTTGGGCTATGGATATAGCTCGTTTTGGAAGTTTTGCAACGCCACAATGGGGTGTTATTAAGTCATCTGAGAATTACGAGCGTCGCTTCGTAATGACTTTTCCGAATGAAACTCTGCCTAAAGGACGACGCCAAAAAACCACTTCCCTGTATGACCGTTTAACTCAAAGAGGTGCTGTATGGCAAGACTCTTTTGGGTTGGAAAACGTTTTATGGTTCGCTAATTCACCAGAGGATGCCTATGAAGAACCCACCTTTCATCGATCTCGTGCGCATGACTATGTTGCTAAAGAGGTTAAGGCTGTAAGGGAAAAGGTAGGTGCAATTGAAATTGCTAATTTCGCCAATCATAAATTCACAGGTAAAGGTGCCCGTAAATTCTTAGACTATGTTTTGGCAGGCAGAATTCCAAATCAGGGTCGAGTGAACCTTTCACCTATGCTGAGAAAAAGTGGCAAGTTATATGGTGACTTAACCGTGGCTTGTATGAACGATGAAACTTATTACCTGTTCGGCTCCAGTGCAGCGCAAGATATGCATCGACGTTGGTTTGAAGAAAATCTTGAAGGTGTGGACGATGTTGAATACCAAAATGTAACTGAGGATTTCCATGGCATTGCCATTGCAGGTCCGAACTCAAGAGAACTTCTATCTCGTTTGACACGCGAAGACGTCAGTTCAGAGAGCTTTAAGTTCCGTGACATAAGAGACACCTTTATTGCTGATGTGCCTGCATTATGCGTCAGAATTTCATTTAGCGGCGAACTAGGTTATGAAATTTATGTCGAACCGCAATACCAGTTGAAACTGTTTGAGGAAATTGAAAAAGCCGGAGAAGGTCTTGGTCTCAAACTTTTTGGCAGTAGGGCTTTGATGTCATTGAGACTTGAAAAGAGTTGGGGAGCTTGGACGATGGATTTTCGACCTGACTTCACAGTGACAGAATCTGGATTGGACTTTTTTGTCAACTGGGACAAAGAATTTATTGGTAAAGCTGTGTCGCTAAAAGAGAAAGAAAACGGCGCAAAAAAACATTTGTCTGTTTTAGAAATTGAAACTGAAACCGATGTTAGCGGCGATGAGGCAGTGATGCATAATGGTAAATGTGTAGGCTATGTTACTTCAGGTGGTTACGGTCATTCAGTTGGTAAATCACTTGCAATGACGTACTTGCCAGTTGAGTTGATTTACGAGGATACTGAGCTTGAAGTGGAGATATTAGGTAAGTTTCATCATGCGAGTGTTGTTATGAAACCGCTATACGATCCAAGTGGGTCGAAAATGCGTTAATAAGATAGAACTGATAAATTTCGCTCAATGTATTTTTATACTTAATAATTATTACTTAATTATTATGAAAACAATGCAACCAAAGCTAAACCATAAGAGAGTTTTAAGCGTTGCTATTCCAATTGTACTATCTAATGCAACTGTACCAATTTTGGGAGTGGTTGATACCGCTGTTATCGGGCAATTGGGTCAAGCCGTGCTAATTGGGGCTGTCGGTATCGGTGCAGTTATTATCACAGCAATCTATTGGCTATTTGGCTTTTTGCGAATGGGTACAACTGGCCTTACAGCTCAAGCCATTGGTGCAGGCGATAAATCAGAAATCTCTGCGCTATTAATTCGCGCATTAATCATTGGCTTTGGGGCAGGATTTTTTTTTATTGCAGTTCAATTACCCTTGTTATGGGGAGCGTTCCAGTTAGCACCTGCTTCTGAAGAAGTAGAAGCTTTCGCCAAAAATTATTTACAAATTAGAATTTATAGTGCCCCCGCTGCCATTGCTATTTTTGGCATCACTGGTTGGTTGATTGCTCAGGAAAGGACCCGTGCTGTTTTATTGCTTCAGTTGTTGATGAACGGTGTAAATATTGTTTTGGACTTTTTCTTTGTTTTACAGCTTGGCTGGGGCGTCGAAGGGGTGGCCATAGCAACATTGATTGCAGAATGGTCAGGGCTTGCTTTAGGTCTTTGGTTGGTGCGTGATGGTTTTAATGTGGTTTATTGGAAAAACTGGATTCAAATATTTGATCGCGCACGCCTATGGCGCATGGCTGAAGTTAATGGTGATATTATGATCAGATCAATTTTGTTACAGGCAGGATTTGTCATCTTCATGTTTTTAGGATCTAGCTTTGATGATGTGATCTTGGCTGCAAACCAAGTGCTAATACAATTTTTACATATAACAGCCTATGCGCTTGATGGTTTTGCATTTGCGGCTGAGGCTTTAGTTGGTCAAGCGTTGGGGGCAAAAAATAGAGGTCTTTTGCGTAGATCAGTGGTTATAACCAGCCAATGGGGTGTAGTCTTAGTTATCCTAATGGCTTCGGCCTTTTTTGTCTTTGGTGATAAGGTTATCCATACTATGACCACAGCCCAGGATGTTCGCATGGCTAGTTATGAGTATTTACCTTGGGTAATTTTTGCCCCTTTAGCGGGTGTTGCCGCCTGGATGCTAGATGGAGTTTTCATAGGTGCTACGAGAACGGGCGACATGCGTAATATGATGTTTGTCTCTTTTAGTATTTACTTGGTCGCCTTAGTTGTACTTTTGCCTAGCTTTGGCAACCATGGACTCTGGGCCGCGATGATTATATTTTATATAGTACGCGGAGTTACTTTAGGATTTAAATATCCCCATATAGAGTCATCTGCTGATTAAATAATTACTTTACAAAAAATATTGTTATTTAGTAATTTGATAGTAAACAACTAATCTAAATGTGAGTACTATTGTGAGTACAAATTATAATGTAGTAACATATCACTTCACTGCTAAGAAAATACAAAACAAAGTCAATGGTTTTGAGTTTTCTTTTACTGAAATTCTTTGACTTAAGTTAATGCATCTAGCTAAATCTAATCAGAATATTGATATGAAGCAACAGCATCAAAAATTTCCTGACTCAGTGATTTTATAAGGCGGCTCGACTATGAGTTTTAACCAAAACAAAAAGTATCAAACGAAAATTGCCTCTCAAGTAGCAGGTGATGAAGATATTTATAGTCTAAATAAACATACACTCGGTCCAGGCGCTCTTGCTGAATCCGAGTGGGTAGAAGCTGGGTTGGTAAGTCCGAACATGACAAGTATTCGGGAGTACCGATTACAAAGGGTACTTGACAAATTGATTGAGTTTGATTGTGCCGGTATTCTACTCTATGATCCAGTCAATATTCGCTATGCGACCGACAGCACAAATATGTCTATCTGGACATCGCACAACGCAGCACGATACGCTCTAGTAATGACACAAGGTCCTGTGATCGTTTTCGAGTTTGACGGCCATGAGTTTCTTTCTAACCATAATCCACTAATAACGGAAGTGCGTCCAGCGATTACCTACCTGTATTTTACTGCGGGTGAATTTAGCAAACGCAAGGCCAAAATCTGGGCCAAGGAGATTGCAGAAATAATTACTCAGTTCGGCCATGGTAACAAACGATTGGCTCTAGATCATTGCGCAACTGAAGGTGTTCATAAGCTTCAAGAGCAGGGCTTGGAGCTAGCTAATGGTGAGGCAGTGATGGAGTTGGCAAGGCTGATCAAGTCGGATGAAGAGATCGTTGCGATGAGGCGCTCTATATTTGCCTGTGAAAAATCTATTAAAATCATGCGTTCCCATTGTGAGCCTGGAATTACTGAGCAAAAACTCTGGAGCCATTTCCAAATGGAGGCTGTTTCTAGAGGCGCTGAATGGATCGAAACGCGTCTACTTGCAGCCGGCCCAAGGGCTAATCCATGGTACCAAGAATGCTCATCACGCCCTATTCAGAATGGAGAGTTAATAGGTTTTGACACAGATTTGGTTGGAGCATACGGCTACTGTACCGACATTTCTCGTACCTGGATGTGTGGTGACAAGTCAGCAAGTTCAGCACAAAAAGATATCTACACTAAGGCCTACGAACAGATTCAACAAAATTTAGAAATATTACAACCAGGTCTTACCTATAAAGAGTTGTCATTTTCTTCTAGGGAGTACCCGAAAAATGAGTTTCGCCACTATTCGATGTTGTATCATGGAGTCGGGTTGTGTGACGAATACCCCGCCATTCCATTCACATGGGAATGGAATGAAAACAGTTTCGATGGTGTCATAAGATTGGGAATGGTTGTATGCGTTGAGAGTGATGTCGGCCGCCGTGGTGGTGGATAAGGCGTCAAACTAGAGATGCAGGTGTTGGCTACTGAAAAGGGCGAAGAAGGTCGAGCTAAATAGCCGTGCGAGCCTGACTTGGTGCTGTGACACTAACTGAATAGGGTTTGTAAGGGTACGGGGAGAGGAGTG
>ERZ813253.294-NODE-294-length-19075-cov-5.600063_pt1 | contig 19075 bp, 15 predicted proteins | sample MGYA00520893_ERZ813253 | MGnify/ENA primary metagenome ERZ813253 (study PRJEB31669, sample SAMD00080414) | marine metagenome | biome: oceanic hadal pelagic zone biome; feature: marine hadalpelagic zone; material: sea water | place: Pacific Ocean:Izu-Bonin Trench...
GTGTCGTCCGCGTGGCAGTAAGGGCGGCACAATGAGTGTGCAAATTGGTGTTATCTGTATTATTGATGAATCTCGTCCTAAAGTCAGTATTGACGCGGAGGTACGTTGTCGTCAATCTGGCAACGCTGTGCTTTTGCGCGGTGTCTCTGAAGCCATACACTCCAATCTTTCTTTATATAAGTGCGTTAAAAACGGCCTTAACGCTGCCGGTTTGGATTCAATTGCTGTGCAACTGATTGACACCACTGACAGACAAGCGGTCTCAGAATTGGTCAAAGCCTATGAATATGTGGATGTCATTATTCCAAGAGGCGGCAAAGGCCTAATTCAAAATGTCACAGAGCACGCAAGAATGCCTGTGATTAAACATCTTCATGGGGTTTGTCATACCTATTTGGATAGAGATGCCAATACGCAAAAAGCGATTGACATCGCATTTAATGGCAAAACGCGGCGTTACGGCGTTTGCAATGCCACTGAAACCTTACTTGTTCACAAAGATTTAACTGAAGATGTGCTTGAACAACTGATTAATCTTTATGTCGATAAAGGTGTGGAACTGCGCGGGTGTGAAAAAACACAGCAACGCTCAAACAAAGTAATTGCGGCCACCGAAGAAGATTGGAGCGAAGAATACCTAGCACCCATCCTATCCATTCGCATTGTTGACTCCCTTGATGAGGCTATTGCCCATATTGACCAATACGGCTCGTCTCATACTGAAACCATTGTCAGCGAAAGCATTACTCGTTCTCGCAAATTCTTAACCGAAGTCGACTCATCATCGGTGATGGTAAATGCTTCTACAGGCTTTGCAGATGGTTTCGAATATGGCCTAGGCGCCGAGATTGGCATCAGCACAGACAAATTCCACGTACGTGGTCCAGTCGGCCTTGAAGGTCTTACTTCACAAAAATACATAGTCCTCGGTGACGGACACATAAGAGCTTAATAGAGAACTCCAAATGAATATTGAACAAACACTAGCTGTTTTTAAGCGTGGTACAGATGAAATTCTGCCGCTTGAAGAACTAAAGAAAAAACTCGAGAAAAACAAACCGCTACGTATTAAAGCGGGCTTTGATCCAACAGCGCCCGACCTACACTTGGGTCACACAGTACTCATCAATAAGCTTAGACAATTACAAGATTTAGGTCATCAGATTATTTTCCTGATTGGTGACTTCACCGGCATGATTGGCGACCCAACAGGTAAGAATGTCACGCGCAAACCACTCACCAAAGAGCAAGTGCTTGAGAATGCGCAGAGCTACCAAGAACAAGTGTTTAAGATTCTGGACAAAGAAAAAACGCAAATCCGCTTTAATTCAGAATGGATGAGTAAAATGAGCTCCGCGGAAATGATTAGCCTTGCCTCAAAGCAAACAGTCGCGAGAATGCTTGAGCGTGATGACTTCTCAAAACGCTATAAATCCGGCCAATCAATTTCTATTCACGAATTCCTTTACCCTTTGGTTCAAGGTCATGATTCCGTTGTACTAGAGGCCGATGTTGAATGTGGCGGCACCGATCAGAAATTCAACCTTTTGATGGGCAGAGAGTTGCAAAAGCAAGCCGGCCAAGAACAACAAGTGATTCTCACCACGCCACTATTGGAAGGCTTAGATGGCGTTCAAAAAATGAGTAAATCGCTTGACAACTACATTGGTATCGACGATACGCCGGATGATATGTTTGGCAAAATTATGTCAATATCGGATGATTTGATGTGGCGTTACTTAGAGCTTCTCAGTTTTCAATCAATTGAAACAATTGCTGACTGGAAAGTAGAGGTTGAGAATGGCGAAAACCCACGCAACATAAAATTCCGCTTAGCCGATGAAATCATCACGCGCTTTCATAGCAAGAAAGCTGCAGAGAAAGCACAGCAAAGCTTTATCAATCGTTTTGCTAAAAACCAAATTCCTGATGAGATGGATGAATTCGAGTTTGATTCTGGCATCAAAATTGCCAACCTCTTAAAAGACGCCAACCTAGTAAATTCAACGTCCGATGCCTTTCGTATGATAAAACAAGGTGCGGCTAAAATTGATGGTAAAAAAATCACCAATAAAGATCTTGAACTTTCTCAAGGCACAGCCGTTTACCAAGTCGGAAAGCGCAAGTTTGCCCGCATTACAATCAGCTCAATATAAAAGCAAACAACGCCTGAGGTTTCCTATAAAAAACCGAAACTTCTTGAGTGTGAAATTTGTTAGCGATTTTGATTGTCAAGGGGTCAAGTCAAAAAATCCTAGTGAATTCACCAATGTGTGTTTTTGGTAATTAAGTTAGGCAACACCTCCAAAAAAAGTCACCGTTATTATCAATCGCTGTACTCTGTATTCAAATCTTCCGCGGCCAGTCGATCTAGGGTTTCTCGGATATCCCACTCGGTTGTCAGCGGATTTAAAATACACAGCCGCAACACGCTACGGTGCTTCAATTGTGTCGAACTGACACAGGCAAATCCGCTGTCAGTTATACGTTTTGCCCGTCGCTCGTGCTCACCTTCACCCACATTTCGCAAAGCAAAACAAACAATCCCAATCTGCGCGGGTGAAACAACTTCCCAACAAGTTGGGTGCTGCCGCAAATAGTACTCGGCGTATTCGGCCAATCGAATTCCCTGTTCGATCCCATGGCGAAATTTTGCCGCTCCATAGGTGCGAAGGCTCATCCACAGTTTTAATCCTCGGGCGCGGCGCGTCAATTCCAAACTGCGGTTTCGCATATCAACATCTTCACCTTGCGCCTGGACGTCTTTCAAGTATTCTGGATTCATGTCAAAACAGGCTTGCAGAGCACCCGGGTGCCTCACCAGTAAACAACCAACATCGTAGGGTTGAAAAAACCATTTGTGAGGATCTAGCACAAGGGAATCCGCACGGGTAATGCCATCCAAATAGGTCTTACCTTGCTTCGTTATCGCAGCCGGCGCACCATAAGCCCCATCCACATGAAACCACAGATTGTATTTTTCGCAGAGATCGGCAATAGCATTCAAAGGGTCAACCGTACCGGTGTTAGTCGTTCCCGCCGTCGCAATGACCATCATCGGATGATAGTCCGAAGCGATATCCTCTTCAATTGCGGCTCGAAGTGCGTCGACTGACATTTTCAGTGAGTCATCGCTGGGAATCAGGCGTAGATAGTCTTCCCCAAAACCCAGTTCTTTAAGACTACGAGGCAATGAGGAGTGCGCTTGATCGGTGAAATAAACCCGACCCATACCTCGCTGACTGCGGGCGACAGAGAAAGCCGTGGTGTTGGCCATTGACCCACCACTGAGCAATACGCCCTCCGACCCTTCTGGAAGCCCGAGCAATTGACACAACCAGTTTAATACAATCAATTCGATAGTTGTAGGTCCAGAGCCACCACCCCAAGATATTGCGACGGCATTGAAGCCCGTACCCATCCATTCACCGAGCACCGCAGCATATGAGCTAGGACCAGCAACCCGTGCAAAATATCGCGGATGATCGCCATTTTGTTGGTTAGAAAGCGCCACTTCTGCAAGCAGCTTCAGCGATGCTTGCGGATCCATAGGCAATTCAGGTACCGAACCACCCAACTGTTGTTCAAGTATTTGGCGGTCCTGGCATTTTAACGCTGGTAGTTCATGCTTCGCTTGTAAGCGATCGACCACCATATCCACCATTTGATAGCCTAGGCGGCGCATCTCATCGGAGTCCATTCCCAAAGTATCAGCGGGGTATACACTTTTATTTTGATTTTTCATAACGTCTGTTAGCTTTTTATGTGCAAGTATAGGGGCCCTCGAAAGCTCGGCGGGCTTACGATGTTCTTTTTGATATGTAAATCTTTATAGAAATCATCCGCGAGTAATTGGGGCGGCGCTTTTATTTTCCAACAAGTTTGAGCAATCATTGATTAACCACAAAACTAGATAAGTTGACAAAATTTAAGCGCTTCAACTAAGTCATCATTTTTATGATTATAGACTCGTTAAACTTTAATGCAAAGGGTATAAATATTGCATTTAACCATACTAATAATAATATATTGGACAGAAATGAGACGGGTTAAAATCCCCGAAATTTCGAGACATTTTGCGCACGTAATCTGCAAGCAGATAACTCATATGCGATTGGCTGAATACAAAAATAACACCGAATTTTGGCAAATGACGATTTTCTGTGGAATATATTTAAGGGTATAATAAGACGCCTGGGGATGACATGGCTTCGACGAGGAGTTGGATCTCAAGGACGCATGCCGAGGACAAAGATTGCTCGTAAAAACGTTCTTTAAATAATAGTTGCAAACGAAGACAACTACGCTTTAGCAGCATAATGCTAACCGTTACTTAGAGGTTGTCTGTACTTTTGGGATAACGGTCGCTTACAGACTCGCCACTATTATTAGTTTAGGATAATAGGGTTAAAACCCAATCTGAAATCGCTTTCTACATCCCTGTTGGTCGGGTGGTAAAAAGTTAAAACAATAGACCTTTACTAAGCATGTAGACTTCTTGACTGAAGGTTTTCGGACGCGGGTTCAATTCCCGCCATCTCCACCAAATCCGGTTTAACTGTTTTGAGTTATTTGTCGCTCACGTAGCATGTATACAAGCCTGCAAAGATGATGGTTGCTGAGCCGATAATCATGGTTTGATTAACTGTTTCACCCAAAACAACGGTACCAACCAGCAAACCGAAAAATAAACGCGAGTAGCGAAAAGGGATAACGGCAGATATTTCTCCCGTTCGCATCGCTTTGGTAACCAACAAAATAGCAAAACTAGCAAGTTGTTCATTTGAAATATGACTACCAACTAGGCGCGAGCCAAAATCCTGCATTGTCATACCAACAACAAACGCAGTAGCCATCCCGTCCTACTTCACCCTGATTAGTCTTGTCATGCTGTTTGATTTTCTTTCTCTATTGAATGCCAATCAAAGTATTCTCTTGAGTATAAAACGTATCTTTGCGAGTTCTGTGGTTAATCAATGGTTGAGAGAATGACATGGCTTACTCCTTACTTTTACTAAAGGAATAAGATATAAATTATTGCATATTCTAATTTTTATAAAACATAATATTTATTCTATTTTTTAAAAAAAAAAATCTTTATTCTATTTTTAAAAAAAATATGCTAAAATAAAATCCAAGTCATTCAGAGCTATATTTCAAAAATGCATGACTTTTATGGAAATAAATAAAATCAACCTTTATCAATCTTGATAGATAGAAGGTTAAAATTTAATATGGAGAAACTAATGAAATACCTTAAAAACTTGTTATCAACGGTGGCAGCAACTACGCTACTGACTATGAGCGCTGGTGTAGCATTTGCACAGGAATACACCATTAATGTCTGGACCATCGAAGGTGGCAATGACAATTACCGGCATGAAGCTATTGAAATTGCTGCCGATTTTTTGGAGCGCCAACATGTTGTGCTTGGAAAAGATTTGACCATCAATATTGTGGCCAAGCAATTTTCCGATTGGGCACCATATAAACAGGCGATCACCCTTGCCGCAGAAGCTGGCACTGCACCGCATATCGTCACTGCTGGTCATGAAGATATCGCAGCTTGGTCGCAGTCTGGTCTGATTGTTCCGATTGAAGATTATATCGATTTGGACAGCTGGCCGGTTAACGACATTTACCCAAACCTTCTGCAAATCTCGTCCTTTAACGGACAACTGTGGGGTTTGCCACAGGATGCTGAGTCACGTCCATTATTCTTGTGGCGCGACCACATGAAAGCGATTGGTTACAGCAATGCCCAGATTGATGCATTGCCAGGTGACATCCAGTCCGGCGCTTACACACTGCAGAACGTTCTCGAGGACGCTAAAGCTATACAAGATGCTGGCCTAGTTGAAGCTGGGTATGGATTTTACCCACGGGCAAGTGGCGGACCAGATTATTGGCAGTTCTACCTGAGCTTTGGTGGAAAAATGGAAGATGGTAATGGCAAGTTGCTCTATGATAGTGCGGCCATGACCAAGTTCTACCAGTTCTTTGTTGATGCTGTTGCTTTGGGCGTCACCAAGAAAAACCACCTCGGTATGGATTGGGGACAGTGGTACGGTGAAGTTGCCAACGGCAAGGCCGGTATCTGGCACGGCGGAACTTGGCACTATCAACGCTACATCAGAGAAGGTAATGAAGACTTCTTTGGTACCGTCCAATTCTCGCTGATCCCAGCGGGCGATGCTGATGGAACTTCTAATACGATTACACACCCTCTGGTCTATCTTCTTACCAGGCAGGATGATGACAATGAAGTTGCCATCGCTGCTGAACTAGTGTTGATTGCCTCGGAGCCTCGTATTAATGCTCTGCACGCAATCAAGTCGTCACACCTTGGTATCTCATACGCTGAATCTAGCATTGGCTTTTACCAGGACGACCGCTGGGCTCGCGAAGCTACTAGTAAGTTGTTGCCATATGCCACAGCGATGCCAAACAATGTGAGCTTCACTGAATATCATAACATCATGTTTAGTGGTTTGGAATCAGCTTGGACTGGTCAAAAATCAGTAGCAGATGCCATTGCTGACGTTGAAACAGAGTTGCGTATAACTCTGGGTGACAATATCGTCATGCAGTAGTACATGCAGTAAATAAACTGGTGTCTGTGACACGCAGCTTTGCGTGTTGCAGACACCCCAATTCTATACAGACGGGAGCAATAATGGCAGACACCAGCAAACAGTGTATCGAGACAGAACCTGGCTTGCAAGGTCGATGTGGATTTAACACACACCCGTTCCTCTGAAGTGATCAAGACAAATTGGTTCACTACCCTAACCAATTCCAAGCATCTTGGTCTTATTTTATTAGTTCCAGCTTTCGTATTTATTCTGATGTTTTTTGTGGTACCGGTGTTTCTGACCGGCGTGTTCGGTTTTACCAATATGAGCACTGCAACTGGGATAACAGGAGACTCGTATCTAGCATCTCAATCTTCGATGTTACAACTGAAAGATCGCCATGGTATGACTGCTTTGGCGGACGATTTATCCAAAATTGTCTATACGATTGACACCATCGGCTTAGAAGCCGCAGCACAAGAAGGTGCTAACCAACAAACGCTGGACGAGTTGTCCACCAAATTTCTGGGCCAAAATTTTGATAATCGCCGCGATGTCGAAAGGATCATCAAAAGACTTAATCACCGACCCAATAATACTCGGGCAATTAAAGCTATATCCAAACATTTTGAGCGCTCAGTTTTAAATACGCGCTATGACAGCCAAGACAAATTACTTACGGCCATTGATAATTTTGGTATTAAACTGAACGATACAGAAGCCAAGGCTGTTATTGACGTAACTTATACCGGTTGGGTATTCACCACCGAAAATTTCAAACGCATGATCTCGTTGCCCGATACTAAAAAGACGTTCATTAATACGTTGTTTTATGTATTCACAACGTTGATTTTGTTCAATGTAGGCTTTGCCCTTGTGTTAGCCATCTCCACCCATTACATGAATAGTGGCCCTGCTGGTTTTTTCCGCTCTCTCTGGCTGTTGCCGCGGATCACACCGCCCGTGCTTTATGTACTGATGTGGAAATGGTTAGCCTGGGACACAGGCTTTATTTCCGCCATCTTGGGACCGTTCGGAATCTTACCCAAGAACTGGCTGTTGGACAGCCCTACCAATGCCTGGTTTTTTATTATTTTGATAAACGGTCTGGTCGGAGCATCCATGGGCATGCTTATATTTTCTTCAGCCATCAAAGCCATTCCCACATCGCTGTTCCATGCTAGTGAAGTGGACGGTGCCACGCGCGTGCAACAGATCCGGCACATTATTTTGCCGGCGATTCGTTTTCCCATTCTGTTTATCACCACCTATCAAACGTTATCTTTGATGACATCGTTCGAGTACATCCTCTTGGCAACGGAAGGAGGCCCTGGTGGCTCAACAGAGGTCTGGGCACTAGCGACTTATTTTAAGGCGCTTAACAATTATATGGGTATGTTGGAATATGGCTACGGCTCTGCACTGGCATTGGTGCTTGTGGTGGTTGGCGTAGTGGTGTCGCTCTTTTATCTGAAAATTTTCGACTTCAAATCCCTAACAGCCGACCCAAAAATTGAATAATAGGAGTATCACACAATGACTAGCAATTACCGAAAATGGCCGATGACCCTGTTTCTGGGGATTTTGACCGCACCCATTATATTGATGTATTTCTACCTGTTCGTAGATACAGTCACTAATTCGCCTCCAGGATCTATGATCCCAAATGAGTGGACCTTGGAACATTGGCGCTTTCTTTGGCAAACCTTGCCAGGCAAGCCCACAATCTGGGTTGCCACTTGGAACACATTTCTATTTGCAAGCTCCACAACATTGATCGTGCTGTTCATCTCGTCAGCTGCAGGGTATTCCTTGTCACGACTAAACATGCCAGGGCGGTCCTTTTTTCTGGGTGGTGTTATGGTATTGCATGCGTTTCCCACGGTGACGCTATTGATTGCGATCTTCCTAATTCTGCAAATGGTTGGGCTATATAACACCTTGACGGGCGTTATTTTGGTTAAAGCGTCACTGGAGCTACCGTTTGGCATTTGGATCATGAAAGGCTTTTATGACACCGTTCCCTGGGAAATCGAAATGGCTGGTATTCAGGACGGCGCGTCGCGTTTTCAGGTCTGGATACAACTGGTTTTACCTCAGGTCAAGCCTGGTATTTTTTCCTTGGGGATTTTTTCATTCTTGGCCGGCTGGTCCGAATTTATTCTGCCATTGGTTCTGGCACCTAATAACGACGTACAAGTGTTGTCAGTTTATCTGTCATCACTAATTTTCGACGAAACTAACTTTGATATGGGGCTGTTCAAATCAATTGGTCTTTTCTATGTGATCCCGGTGATCATTCTGTTTCTTTTCTTTCAAAACAAACTCATGAATATTTACAGCGGAGGTACTCAAGGCTGATGCGCATATTATTGGACAAGTTCACAAAAAAATTCGGCTTAACCACGGTTATTGACCAAATGGATCTGGAAATTCACCACGGTGAAATGATTGCTCTTTTGGGTGGATCAGGCTGCGGTAAATCCACCACTCTATTTGCCATCTGTGGCATTCACAAAATCAACGGCGGGCGCATTTTATTTGGCGACAAGGACATGACTAATGTCGCTTCACAGGATCGTAATGTTGGCATGGTGTTTCAATCCTTCGCTCTTTATCCGCATATGACGGTTGAGAAAAACATCGGTTTTCCATTGAAACTGCGTAAGGAAAGTACAAACGAGATCAAACGTAAGGTCGATGAGATCGCTGAAATGGTGCATATCGAATCATTACTTGATCGTCGTCCTGGTGAATTGTCAGGGGGGCAACAACAACGTGTGGCTCTTGCCCGTGCACTTATCCGCCGGCCAGACGTGTTGCTATTGGATGAACCGCTGGCTAACCTAGACGCGTCACTACGCCTTGAAATGCGATCTGAAATCCGGCGTATCCAGCAGGAAACGGGGATAACAGCGGTGCTTGTTACCCATGATCAGACCGAAGCCATGAGCATGTGCGACCGCATTGCAATCATGGACGCAGGCAAGATCGTACAGATTACTGAGCCTAAAAATATGTACGAAAACCCAGTGTCAAAATTTGTAGCCGGTTTCCTAGGTAGCCCGCCAATAGCTTTCCTGAATGGCCGCATTGAGAATGGAAGCTTCATTGAGCCTAGTACGGGAACAAAATTACCTGTGGCAGAGAGAATCGCCAAAAGAGTCAATGGCGCAAACGTGTGCGTAGGTATCCGGGCGGAATTTTTTCAACCTGGATCTGGTACCACCATCAAAGGGATTGTTTCCTTCATCGAATCGCATGGACGTGAAATCCTTTATAATGTGACATTGCCAGGCGGAAATATTCTACGTTCTATTCAGAGTGGCCAGTCGGGAGCAAAAATAGACGATCATGTCGAATGGGGCATTAATACAGATCATATGCTTATTTTTGATAGCGAAGGAACAAGAATTTGAGCCTCGATAAAACGTGGTTGAACAGATTTAGCTGGCCCCAAACTCTAGAGACCGGACATTCGCTAGCGATCGCGCATCGTGGTGCCAGCGACCATGCACCAGAAAATACGCTTAAGGCATTTCAAATTGCTGCCGACCTGCATGCCGAAATGTGGGAGTTGGACGTACGCCTGTCCGTAGATGGTGTGTGCGTGGTCGCCCACGACGACAATCTCGCGCGTATGGCTGGGCAAGAACTGCGCGTATCCGAGGCGTCATGGTATGACATATCAGCACTGCAATTACCTGAAGGTCAACAAGTTCCACGCCTTGAAGAGGTGATTGAACTTGCGGTGCAAACCGGTTGTGGGTTGTACATCGAAATCAAATCCGAGGACGCTGGTGTTTTGTCCTGGGAATTGTTGCAAAAATCTGGCCTAAAATTTGCTGTATTAGCCTCCTTCAATGTTAGTTGGGTCAGGCAACTACGCGATTTAGGCTGTAAATACCCGTTGGCTGTTCTTGTGCCGAATGGAGCCGACCCAATTGAGTACCTGGGTGGGTTGGATGTGGATATAGTCCACCTTTGTTGGCGTGATGCGACCGAGGCCCCTCATGAACTTTTGACCGAAAGCCTAATTAAGAGCCTTGTCGATCATAGCCTTCAGATTGTGATTTGGCAGGAAGATAGGTCAACTGTTTTGCATGCATTGTGGGATCTTCCTATCATGGGTATCTGCTCAAATCGGCCAGAATTATTGAAGCCTTATGTGCCAAACCCAGCGCATAATATTGACATAGTATGCCATCGTGGGGCGAACAATTTGGCTCCAGAAAACACATTGGAAGCCGCCCGAATTTGCCTCGACCAGGGCTTTCAATATATAGAGCTTGATGTGCGGACCACAGCAGATGACGAGCTGGTTGTAATCCATGATGCAGAATTGTTACGCACCACCAGTGTCAATGCATTGGTAATGGATAAGACATTAGCGGAAATTCAATCCCTAGATGCGGGCGGTTGGTTTCGAGAGGGTGCGGCTGGATACCATGTTCCCTCCCTGAATCAGATGCTTGCAATGGTAAAGGGCTATGCTGGCCTTTATATCGACGTTAAACTTGCTGATCCGGAAAAGCTACTGCAGCTGGTCAAGGCACATGGCATGCTCGATAAATGCTTCTTCTGGGGGGGTGATAGCGCCATGATGAATCAACTGCGGAACCTAGAGCCAGATGTGGTTTTGATGGCTCCACGCTGGATGTATGAATCGGTTAAAGAAGCGCATATAGCCTATGGTGCCCAAATCATCGAATTTGATGTTGAACGAGATAACCTTGACGAAATTGCTCAGTGTCAAGAACTTGGCGCTCGTTCAATGATTTGCAGCAAGCGTCATCAGTGGGGCGAATTAGCCTCGTATCTGAAATACAAACCGGACTTACTCAACCTGGATTATCCGGATCGCTTTAAAATTTTAGCCTCCTATCCACGAGTCTATGCACATTTCCAAACCACTGTAGAAGGATGAATAATGGGTATTGATTCTAGAAAACCGGGTCGGTCACATCATTTAACGTTGCCCTCAAGGCAGGCGTTTCATGGCGCTGTTCAGGCCAATTGCCCTGCGTCGACAGGATCAACGGGGACGATGTTAAGGGCGGGTGCATGGCCGCAGAAGCTCTGGTTAAAGCCGGTCGCCAACACCTTATTGCCGTGAGGGAAGACACTCCAAGGTTTACCGGCGTGCTGCGGCTGGAAGAATTTCATAAACGAGCAGCTGAATTAGGAATCACAAGCAGTACAATTGCTGTCTACCAGGATGGATACGAGGGAGGCGCAGCGGGTGAGTGTCATTGGCTATGATGATATACCACAAGCCATTTGCCGATCTAACAACAATCAGGCAACCCCCAACTCGTTTTGCACAAGTCACGGTAGAATTCTTGAAACAGCAGATAAAAAATCCGGCATCCGAGCCAAGAAACAAAATCATAGATGTCACACTCGTTATGCGAGGATCGGTATGATGAGAATTCAATTGAATCAACCAATTGCCCGAGTGATTACCTTATGAGCGTAAAATCGCCCAGTGATAATGCCGTGACCGCGCGGCACGAATTCGCTTGCAAGCTGGCGCGGAAAGTAGGTCTTCAAGCACTGCGTTATTGGAACGAGCAGGGTGTAGACGGCCTTGGCACTGAAGTAAAAGGCCTGCAAGATTTTGTCACAAAAGCTGACAAGGATGCTGAACACACTATCCGCACCGAACTTGCAAATATGTTTCCCGAAGACGGGTTTGTCGGCGAGGAAACCGGTGGCGCAGCAGTTTCAGGTGGATACTGGGTGGTGGATCCGATCGACGGAACCACAAATTACCTACGGGGCTTACGTCATTGGGGGGTGTCCATTGCATATGTTCTGGACGGCAAGACACGTCTTGGTATTGTCTATGATGCACCAACAGATCGACTCTATCACGCCCAATTAGGATACGGTGCCTTTCGAGACAAGTTACCAATTAAAGTATCATCAACCAAGGATCCCCATGCGGCGTTGGGTATTCTTGGTGACTCGCGGCGACGACCGATAAAAGCTTATTTGCAGCACATTAAAGCCCTGTATGATGCGGGCATCGAGCATCGCAAGATGGGTTCCGCCGCCATTGGCATAGTTCGTGTGGCCGAAGGCATCGTTGACTTCTATTATGAGGGCCACTTGAATAGCTGGGATGCGTTGGCAGCAGCGCTAATCGCGCATGAAGCTGGGGGCGTCATCAGGGTGCCAGAGTTGGGCGAATTCATGACCAATGGAGGTGAAACACTCTGTGCAACACCAGCCCTAGCGGACCTGTTAATCGAATTGTTGGTTTCGGAAACGACTACTTCAAACTGACCACCAAGTATCGGCTAGGCTTTACCTACGTAATGGCCTCTAAGGCTACCACTGGTGATGCTGCATAGACACTTTGTGGTTTTGAAAGCGTACACCTTCTTGCTCTAATGGTTCTCTTTGGCGCACATCACCAGCCGTTGAGGGTGGGAACGCCAGTTTACCGCTGGCGGTGATGACCCGGTGCCACGGCAAGCTAAAATCTTTAGAAAAATGTTTTAAGCACCAACCATTTCATTAAACATGCCTGACGATAGCTTGTTTGTCTGCTGCAAACACCGCGCGCGGACTAGTCAACCACGCGTCGCACTCGGTGATATTGTTAAAGCGGGTGAGCTACTGGCACGAATTCACAATATTGACAGAACGGCAACCGAACTGCACGAATATTTCGCCAACAGAGATGGTATGATAATCATAAAATATGTGCCAACAATCATCAATATTGGTGATAATCTTAATGTGATTGATGAAATTGTGTGCTAGTCTGTCGACTTACCCGTAAGCAGAATTGCAAAGCTTGCCATTGAGGTGCTTGAGTAGTATGGCCTGAGCCCAGTTATAAGCTTGACAGACATGTCGTTAATGTATTTCTTAACTCATCTTTATACTTAAAATACTAAAACTATTTACATTTTTTTGACTCTAGAGGTGAGGTTTTATGAAATTTGTCACTTATAACATTCAATATTCCTTGGGAAAGGACGGCAACTACAACATCGAGCGTATTGCTGATGCTGTACGCGGTGCCGATATCATTGCTTTGCAAGAGGTAACCCGCAATTTCAGCCAACTACCGGATAAAGACCAGCCAGCTCGGATTGCGCAACTTCTTACCGATTATTACTGGGTTTATGGCCCAGCCGTTGATTTGGATGCCAGCGAGCGTGATGCCAACGGAAAATTATTAAACAAGCGTGCACAGTTCGGAAATATGCTTCTAGCCAAGTGGCCAATTCTGTCTTCTCGACTCTTGTTGTTGCCACGAATGCGCACCTACGACAAAACAAACTTTCAATGCGGAATACTTGAGGGTGTTGTCGACCTCCCTGCTGGTTCTCTACGTGTTTATTCTACCCATCTCAACCATAATAACCCTGCTGAACGAATCGCTCAAATTGAATTTATATTGTCAAAGTTGCACAACGGACCTTATGAGGGTGGCACCATATCTGGCACCGAAGCCTCTAATATTTCCTTTGAGATTCGAGAAGTACTTTTGCCAGAGGAGTTTGTTGTTCTTGGGGATTGTAACCTGAAACCGGATTCTGCTGAATACACTCGCATCGTTGGAGAGGTGGATTATTACTACGGCTCACGAATTGCTGCCCAACATCTTGTTGATACCTGGGTACAGTCAGGCCACGCAAAGGACTCAGGGGTAACCTGGTATGACAAGCCAGAAAACTCAACCACTAAGAGCAGACTTGATTATGGCTTTGTTAGTGCTGGCCTAGCTTCGAAAGTGAAACAGGCTTGGATTGATAACGAAGCAATTGGGTCGGATCATCAACCCACTTGGTTTGAACTGGATTTATAATTTTAGTATGCCTGCGTTGTTGGTTGCTAACTTACATGACTACTTACCAGCTTGTTAAGCATCAATTATGCAATAAATTGGATGATAGACTTATACTTGGAGGGTTTTGTTGATTACACACAACTGGTATCTATTTAATCATTCTGTTGGTCAGAGTATACTGAGTCCTGTTGACCTTATATTTGGAGTATTAATCGATGTCAACTAGTCCTAACTACACGCATAGTATTGAAGAGTGGATGCATTTCTTTATCACTCTTGTTGATGGCACTCGATTAGCCGCCCGTGCATGGCTGCCAACCAACGCCACCGATCAACCGGTGCCTGCTATCTTAGAATACATTCCCTATCGAAAGCGTGATGGCACAGCCATACGTGACGAACAAATGCACCCTTATTGGGCCGCCTTTGGTTATGCTTGTGTTAGAGTTGATATACGAGGTTGTGGCGAATCTGATGGACTAATGCTTGATGAGTATTTACAACAAGAATTGGATGATGCCGTTGAAATAATTGCTTGGCTTGCAAGCCAAGATTGGTGCACCGGTAAGGTGGGAATGATGGGTAAATCTTGGGGAGGTTTTAATGCCCTACAAGTGGCAGCCATGGCGCCACCTGAACTAAAAGCCATCATCACCGTTTGCTCTACTGATGATCGTTACGCAGATGATATTCATTATCGTGGTGGTGCTTTACTAACGGAAAACTTTAGCTGGGCCTCAACTATGGCCTGTACTATGGCTAAGGCGCCCGATCCATTATTGTTGCCAGACACTTGGCGTGAGCGCTGGCTTGAACGTTTGCAAAACATGCCTTTTTTAGCACGCAACTGGTTGGAGCACAGTTATAAAGACGCGTATTGGAAACATGGCTCTATTAATGAGAATTATTCCGCTATTAAAGCCGCAGTCTATTGTATTGGCGGCTGGGGGGATGCTTATTCAGTAGCCATCCCACGGATGATGCAAGGCTTGCCGGGTCCAAAGAAAGCCCTTATTGGCCCTTGGGCGCACAAATACCCAAATTTTGCATCACCTAAACCAGAGATAGATTTTTTGGCAGAAGCCAAACGATGGTGGGATTATTGGCTCAAAGATATCAATAACGGTGTTATGGACGAGCCCATTATTGCTGCCTACATTCAAGATGGGGTACCACCTCAAGCGGCCTATGAGCAGCGGCCCGGACTATGGGTAGAAGGGGATCAATGGCCGCTACAAAATCAGAAAATGGATTTCAACCTGAGTACTGATGGTCGGTTAACAGATACCCAAACCACGGGCAAGGCGTCAGTGCAAAGTCCATTAACCACGGGTGCAGCAAGTGGTGAATATTGTGTGATGTGGTGTGGGCCTGATTTTCCTACAGACCAACGACAAGACGATGCAAATAGCCTGTGCTTTGATTCAGAGCCACTAACAACCCCCCTATCTTTATTGGGAGCTGGCGAACTTAGGGTGAAGGTCACTAGTGATAAGAACTGTGGCCAAATGATTATTCGTCTGTGCGATGTAGCCCCCAACGGTAGCAGTAAAAGGATTAGCTACGGTGTTCTCAATCTTGCTATGCGTGAAGGTTTTGATAACCCTCAAGATGTAGTAGCTGGGGAAGTCATACCCCTGTGCATTAAATTGGACGACACGGGGTATCAAATACCCGCTGGCCACAGATTGCGCCTAGCAGTCTCGAGTGCCTATTTTCCCTTGCTTTGGCCCGCTGCGCAAGAGACAAAGTTAATCTTGGATTTGGATTCTGCTTGCCTGAGAATACCTCTGCATGACCGCAGTGAAACCATAAGCCGAGATTTAGGCCAAGGCTACGTCTGCCCCATTAATGAAACCAAAAAAATTAAACCAGAAAAGCACAGCCGTATCATTCAAACCAATGCTGCCAATGGTCGAGTGACTACGCTGATTGATGACGATTTTGGCGAATTTACCTTCCTCGCTCACAACCTCACTGTAAGCCAATCCTGCACTGAAAAGCACACAATCTTGCCCCACGACCCCCATTCAGCATCCAGTGAGTGCCGCTGGCATTCGCGCCAATCGAGGCCGGGATGGGACATCGATGTTTATACCTATCTAGAAGTGACTTGTGATGGCGATTACTTCTACCTAGACAGTGGTCTCGAAGCACTAGAAAACGGCGTGCAAATTCACCACCAACAATGGCAAGAAAAAGTGCCTAGAGGCTTTGCGTGAGTCAATTAGATGTTCAAATACAAGCCTTCATAGAGAAGACGCTGTGTTCTTACCCCACCGATGCTATTGAGGCAAGTGTAGGCGACCAAAGGCGCTGGTATGATGCCTTGTGTGAAGCGTTTAAAGTGCCACGACCTGCAGGCGTCATTGTGACTAATAGTTTTGTTCAATCTCAAGACGGCCACCATGTTCCGTTTCGTCACTATCAAGTGGGAACTCAAGCAAGTAACGTTCAAATTGTCTATGCTCATGGTGGTGGCTTTGTCGTAGGTGGCTTAGATAGCCACGACGATATTTGTGCAGAGCTTGCTCATTATAGCGGTGTGGATTTGGTGGCAGTGGATTATCGTTTAGCACCAGAATTTAATTACCCTGATGATATCAACGATTGTTTGTTGGTGGTGGATCAGTTATTTGCTGATGGTCATCAACTCATTTTAGCTGGTGACAGCGCTGGTGGTACTTTGAGTGCCTGTGTTGCCAATGCCCGTTGTCAATTCACTTCTTCACAACTGCTTGGACAAGTGTTGATCTACCCAGCCCTAGCCCAAGGTGTAAATACACCTTCAATGAACGAGCATGCCTTCGCACCCTTGTTGAGCCGAGCTGATGTGGAATATTACCTACCTATAAGAGTCGGTATAGGGGAAATACCAACCTCCGACCCTTTGTATTGGCCCATGCAAGGGAACGACTTAGAGCAATTGCCACCTACCCACCTATTCCCTGCAGAAGTGGATCCATTACACGATGATTGTGAGTTGTATGCTGATGTACTCAGAACAGTGGGCGTTGAAGTGGTCAATCACCTGAATGCTGGACGTGGGTTAGTACATAGTTATTTACGAGCGAGACACAATAGTGATAAAGCCAACGCTTGCTTTAGTGAAATATGTGATGCGATTCGACAATTAGCTAAAGCTGGTGATTAAGTTAGGTGATGCCTAGTTAAGTAACAATTATTACACTCAAAGAGCATAAGTTTCAAGACCGTTGCAAAATTGATTTTAGGGGTTGGACTTGGGGAAGGATAATAATTTTAAAGTTTTATAATTCATCGATTTCAATACTCTTACCCAACTTAAAAAATTATTGGAGTTGTTTCAAAATAGTGTATGGCACTATTTTTGCAACGATCTCGTTTCGTAGAAACAGATGCTAAAGCGCTGTTTAACTGAGCTTTAGCTATTGATTTGCAAAACGGGGTAAAGATTTTGTCTAAGAATAGTTTGGATTGTCACCCAGTTTACTACTCAGATTCTTCTAATAGTACTTCTGCAGAGTGTTGGCAGGCAAAAGTGTGCCCAGAAATAGTTGTTGTACGAATAGGTGGCCTGCTGTGAGCACATTTATCGTCAATGGATACAGGGCAACGCTCGACAAAGGGGCAACCCTGTTCGGTAATTTTCACCTCACGAGCGATTCCTGCCAGTGTTTCTCTGGTAGCAAGAGTCTCCTCTAACCAACCTTGCCGCATTTCAGGCACTGATGAGAGTAAGAGTCGGGTGTAAGGATGAAACGGCGGTTGAAAAACAGCTGATTTGGGCCCTTGTTCGGCGATTCTCCCAGCGTAGAGAACCACCACTTCGTCGGCAATGCTTGCCACGGTGTCAAGGTCGTGGCTGATGAACAGATAAGTAAGTCCAAGATCATTTTGAAGTCGCTGGAGTAAGTTAAGAATGGCTTTAGCAACAATAGAATCGAGAGCAGAAGTCACTTCATCACAGATAATCAATTCAGGCTCCGCAGCCAATGCACGAGCAATACAAACACGTTGTTTTTCACCACCAGAAAGCTCATCGGGAATGCGATCTATAAAGCTTTCGGAAAGTTCAATTTGTTGCAGCAGTTCAAAGATACGCTGTTCACGCTGTTTACCCTGCAATCCAAGATAAAAGCTCAATGGACGACCAATAATATCTCGCACCCGTTGACGTGGATTGAGAGCCACATCTGGAAGCTGGTAAATCATTTGAATTTTTTGTAATTCTTGTTTTTTCCTTTTTCTTAATTCAGCTGGCAGTAATTCTCCTTGAAGGCTGATAGCGCCGGAGCGTGTTGGCAGTAGTCCGGTAATAACTCTTGCCAATGTGCTTTTCCCACTTCCAGACTCACCGACTACGGCTACCGTGCGACCGCGCTCCACCACAATTGATACATCTTGCAATACATCAGGTCCTCTACCATAACCTGCAGTGACAGAGTCAATACTAAGGAGGGTTTGTGGATTTGGAATTTGAATAGGTGTTTTTTCATCTCGACTACGTGCATCCAATAAATTGCGCGTATATTCCTGCTTAGGTGATTTAAGAATCTCACCAGTACTATTCACTTCAATCAGCTTGCCATGACGTAGCACCATTAAGTGATCCGCAAGCTGAGCTACAACCGCGAGATCGTGGGTGATATAAATGGCGGTAACATCCCTATCTGTAACAATTTCTTTGATCGTTTTTAAGACTTCAATT
>ERZ813253.295-NODE-295-length-18992-cov-12.418500_pt1 | contig 18992 bp, 12 predicted proteins | sample MGYA00520893_ERZ813253 | MGnify/ENA primary metagenome ERZ813253 (study PRJEB31669, sample SAMD00080414) | marine metagenome | biome: oceanic hadal pelagic zone biome; feature: marine hadalpelagic zone; material: sea water | place: Pacific Ocean:Izu-Bonin Trench...
GGCAATGCCAGCAATATCACGGATTTAGTGTTAAGTCCCATGAATTATGGTGAAGTCTGGATGCAGGGGCTTGACTTTGGTATAACACATTTTTTAACTGAAAAAATAATTTTAGACGGTAATGTTTCCTGGTATGGTACCACCGAGTTCTATAATGAACTTACCAAGAAAAATGACCCCATTAATGCGCCCAAGTGGAAATGGAATGCCAGTATAAAGGGAACTTCAGCAATAGGTGATTTTATTGTAAATTTCCGTCACGTTGATAAATTTAAATGGAGTGACGGGATTTGGGCGGGCATTATTGGCCCCTATAATATTATTGATTTATTCTATACCTACCATATTACAGAAAATCTTGATTTTAACTTATCTGCTTTAAATTTAAATAATGACCTGCATAGGGAGTTGGTAGGCGGGGCAGTAATGGGACGACAGATTGTAATGCGGTTTACTTCAACATTCTGATTAAATAAATTCAATTAGTTTGGATTTTTTACTTTCTATTGATCGGGCTTGTTTTTTATTTATTAATAATAATCTGTCAAACCCGATATTTAATTTCATCATGCCTTTGTTTGATGAAACAAAATATTTCATTCCTTTAATGCTAATTCCCTGGTTGTTTGCCATCATTAAAGATAAGAAAAACCGCTGGCAGTTGGCGATTTTAATACCCCTTGTAATTATTCTTGTTGATCAATCCGGATTATTTATTAAAAAGACCATTCTCAGACCTAGACCCTGGGCAGGATTAGATGCAAATATTGTAAATCATCTAGTGGGAGAAAAAGGACGTAATTATTCTTTTCCTTCAAATCATGCCGCAAATATGGCAGGATTAGCAACGGTATTTTCATCAATCTATAATCGCTTTAGAACAATTTTTTGGGTAACCGCAGGAGTCGTTATGCTTTCAAGGGTATATATTGGGGTGCATTATCCATCGGACGTAATTGCCGGATGTATCTTGGGTAGTGTGTACGGTTTACTTGTGGTACAGGGATGGTACTTATTTAAAAAAAGATACCAAAATCAATTATAATTTTCTATAAAAAAGCCCCTGAATTTCAGGGGCTTTTTTATATCAATTCGGCAATACATCATCCGGTAATTTAAAATTTGGAGCTGGTCTTCCACCCTTTGTAACTTTTATATCCCCAAATTTATTTTCATATTTGCTTATATTGTCCCGCAATGCCATCATTAGTGTTTTTGCATGCATGGGAGCCATAATAATCCGGGATTTCACTTTTGACTTTGTCATTCCAGGCAATACCCGAATAAAATCCATTACAAATTCTGCAGGAGAATGAGTTACAATAGCCAGGTTCACATACTCCCCTTGCCCCACATTATCATCAAGTTCAATTTTAATTTGATGCTGTTTTTTCTTAGGCTTATCCATTATCCTCCCCCTTCTTTTTTTCCCAGACCAGGGTTATTCTTTCTATTGAACTCCTGCCAATCCTCTTCAATACCCTCCCAATGTCGAAATTCTTCCTCATCGGTAGTTACTTCCTTAAGGTCAGGAGTTTCTTCAATATAATCAATATTGCTGGCTTTATCTTCATAATCATCAGGATTAGTTTCATCTTGCTGTTCTTTTTCCTCTACAGTTCTTTTAATCTCATCTCCATAAAGAGTCTGGTCAAAAAAGTCAATATTGGTTACCAATCCGTGCATCATGAGAAATTCCAGGAATGCTAAAAACTTTTTTTGTTTTAAATTTGTTCTGCATTCAGGACAAACCATTTTTTCTTCCAGCTTGGTCTCATCCAATGGGTTTGAGCACGCTGGACATATTAAACCTTCAAATGCCATATTTTTCTCCAAAATTCATGGCTGGAAATATATTTTTACTTCGGATACTGTACAAGGTATTTCATTATTATTTTAACAATTGTTTTTCAAACAATTTAGTGAGATAATTTTTTTCATTGGAGCTTAATGATTTTCCTCTTCTCTGTTTCATTTTTTCAATGGTGCCAAAAAACTTTTCCAGCTCCGTAGTATCATTTTTCCCCCAACGAAAGGAGGGTATATATTTATCCTGAAAACCTTCACCAAAGATATTAGCTCCCAAACCGACAATAGTTCCTGTATTTAGCATGGTTGATATACCGGTTCTGGAATAGTCTCCCATCATAGTGCCTAGGAATTGCTGCCGGGTTTCAATTTTTTTATCGTCTATGGTCAGTTGAATTAATCCATAATTATTTTTTAAATCACTATTATTGGTATTCGCACCCAGATTAACCCATTCTCCAATGTAGCTATGCCCGAGAAATCCATCATGTTGTTTATTGCTATATCCCTGGAAAATTACATCCTCCACTTCACCACCAATTTTACATTGCGGACCCAATGTTACATTACCTCTTAATTTTGCGCCTGGATTAATGACACATCTAAAGCCAATATACACCGGACCCTGGATGAGAGAGCCAATATCAATATAAGCATTGTCAGCAATAATAATTGGACCTGCGCTTGCATCCAAAACAGAGCCTGCACGAACAGATGCCCCCCCACCGATAAAAACATTATCGCCATTTTCAATGGCTACTGTTGGATGAATATCTCCTTGTTTATAATCAATGAAGTTTTGCGCATCAGCTGCAATAACCTCCGATTGTAAGAATATTCCATCCCATATATTTTTTATAAATTGTATAACAATCTCAGTTGAAACAAGGCTGGCTGAATCCAAGTACTGATGAAATTCTGTAAAGGGGATATCCTCATGATTTTGGATAGCCATTAAAACACCATTATTTGTGTACGACCTGCCGGAAGTTATTTCTTTTAATTTATTTTCATTCCATAATCCCCTGCCATTTAACCAAATTCCCTGGGAAACCATTTCCGGATTAACCGTCAAATTTGGATATCTTTCTTTCATTAGGGTTGTGAGTTCTTCACGCACTACTAAATGAATGGAATCATCCGGAGCTAACAGATTATTAATTCGTTCTAAATTTGTAAACGCACCACAGCGTAATTCACAGGATGCACGATTTATATTCAATGGAAATAATGATGAATAATTACTATCTTCAAAAACCGTTATAATCATTGGGCAAGCATCCAATTTATTTGTTTAAACCCTTTTTCCGTAATCCCTGATTTGGAAATATCTAATTGAATATTATAAAAGCGATCCGAGAAATCAGACACAAAACCAACTTTCATTTCTGATTTCAATAAACTGATAAATCGAGAAATCGCTAATTGAAATGTTGGATTTAAATCTACAATAATATCTAATTTAATTTTCTGTAATGAATTCAATAATCTTTTTTCTCCATATAAAATGGTATCTTTGTCAGAATGAGTTATAAACATAGAATTTCCAATTCGTAAATGAAACAAATCTTTAAATTGTTCCTTCACAATAAAAATAAATTGCCTTTTTTGCACATTATCTTTTCCTAAATCCCGGAAAGCATAACAGGCAACCCTGAAAGATGGTTCATCTATTGGAAATATAATCAGAATATTTTCCGGATTTCCATTACTCGGGGTTAATTGAAGTCTGGAATGCATTTTTTTTATTCTTCCGGTCATAGTCCAAAAGAATATTTTCCAGCGTAATTTGAGTAGTTTTAGATTCATAAACATGGATAATTTACAAACTTGGGATTCAAAGGTTAAACCCTCAATTATTTAATCATTTTTTTATTTCACTCCTATTTTCAGTGTAATTTGATTTATAGAATTTGCTTCATCATTATTTTTTTTTTCAGCCAAGCCTTTTCACAGGATTATCTTTGGCCTATAAAGGCAAAAAAAGAAATTACAGCAGTATTTGGAGAGGAACGCCCTGGCAGATACCATACTGGAGTTGATATACGAACATTTGGTGAAATTGGATATCATCTGGTTGCTATTGATGACGGATATATTTCACGCATCAGAACCAGCTCTAAGGGATATGGTAAAACCATTTACTTAACCTTACACGATGGTAATACAGCGGTATACGCCCATTTGGATCATTTTACTCCAGAGGTGGATAATTTGGTGAATGCACTTCATGAAGATTATGGGAAATATACCATAGATCATAAAATAGATCCGGATGACTATCCTGTTAAAAGAGGTGACCTATTAGGATACTCAGGAGATACGGGTGGTGTGTCTGGTCCCCACCTTCATTTTGAAATTCGTGATGGCTATGGACAGCCGGTAAATCCTTTCCTGTACTCATTGGACCTGCCGGATAATTTGCCGCCTGAAGCAGAATCCATTGCTGTTATTCCATTGGATGAAAATGCAGTTATCAACGGATTTTCTGAACAGAAAATATTTCCACTTCAAAAAATAAATGATAATGAATATGTTTTAGCTGATACAATATTTGCTTTCGGAAATATTGGAATCGCCATAAAAACCATTGATAAAATATCAGGGCAGCATTTCAATTTTGGTATTTACAGCATCAATTTGTTATTAGATGCGCAGTTTATTTATTCAATGCAATACAATAAAATAGATTGGGGTGATGCCAGCAAAATTTATACAGAACGCAGTTACTCTCTGGCACGGGAAGGATATGGAAAATATTATCATATCTTCAGTCATCACGAAAATCAATCGCTTCCTTTTATTAATAGTAAGTCAAGACAAGGGTTTAATTTTGATCAAAAGATAGTCCATGATGCAATTATTGACATATCGGATTATGCCGGGAATAAAATAGAAATTCGAGCATTTTTTGTTTCTGATACTTTACCATCCTTTGACTATTCTACCAATTTTTATGAGAATAATTGTACCATTACATTTAAGACCGATGAGAAGGTAAGACCACAATTTTATTTAACCGAACCAATTTCTACAGATCAGCTAATTCCAACTGAATACTATGAAATGGGTAATAATACATATTTGGTCGAAAATATTATTCCACCATTTAATGTACTGCAGATTTCAGGGAAAAATAGTTCAGGTGTTTCAAGTCCGCCAACTTTTCATATGAAATCGCAGCAAGATTTTGAAAATATAAATGGTGAGTTTAAAATCAAACATTATGAAAAAGGGGTTTTTATTTCGTTTAAAGAAAATATATTTTCAGGCATGGAGGCATTTCTCTCTTTGAAAAAAGAGGGCAAATTGTATTCTCATAAATTAAAACGGGATTCTAAGCTAACATTAACTTCAGGCATATTATCACCTTCAAGCCTTGAAAATGTAACCGAACTCAAAGTCTATTATGAAAGTACTATTCCTTATGAAATATTTAGTATGGAATTTTCTGGAGAAATAATTTATCCGGATTCATCATTCCAATTTGAACTATTGGATGGACAAATGCTATTAACGGGTAAAGCACATACTTTTTATGACACTACATTCGTTTGGAGCAGACCTGTAAACACCTCTCAGCCAAAAGAAGGACAAATCATCACCGGGCCATATTTTCTAAAACCCTACCTTATTCCCTTTAATAATGAAATACAATTGAAAATGGCAATAGAGCCTATTTACACTACTAGTAATATTGGAATATATTACTACAATCAGAAAAAAAATGAATGGAACTATTTACCCTCCCAGCTTGCCCCTGATTCCATGTATATAAGCACTTCCATTTTATCCGGAGAAATCTTTGCGGTAATTGAGGAAAACAATCCTCCCAAATTGTCCGATTTTATACCTGATTTAAATGGAACCTATTATTCATCAGACCTTGAGCATATTTCATTCAATGTAATAGATTCATTCTCCGGAATAGAAGGTGAAACAGATATTATTGTTAAATTAGATGATAATCCGGTTGTATTTGAATATAACTCCTACCAAAATAAAGTACGGTATCCTTTAAAATATAATTTGAAAAAAGGAGTACATACCCTGTATGTTCAGGCCTCTGACAAAGTGGGTAATCGATCAATTATAAAGGGTGAATTTTTTATAAAATAATTCCAATATTTATTATGAATAATTTTATGTTACCATTGTAAAAATATGACTCCTGAAAAGCTAATACAACACGCAATTACCGCCCAAAAAAGGGCTATGGCTCCCTATAGTAATTATTTTGTAGGCGCTGCATTATTAACGGATTCTAATACCGTTATCTTAGGCTGTAATGTGGAATCCAAAGCATATCCAACTACCTTATGTGCTGAAAGGGTGGCGATATTTTCTGCTATATCCCAAGGATATACCAATTTTACCGCTTTAGCACTCATCACAAAAGATGGGGCTTTTCCTTGCGGTTCCTGCCGCCAAATTATCCATGAATATGCTACCAATATTCCCATTTATATTGCCAATGAATCTGGAGAATATAACACCAGGAATATCTCAGAACTATTACCATTTCCCTTTGGATAATGGATAAATACGCCATATTAATAGGCATCGCTGGCGGGACAGGCTCTGGAAAAACATCCATCGCAAAGGCAATAGCATCTGAATTTGGAAAATCAGAAGTTACACTAATTGAGCAGGATTCCTATTATAAAGACTTATCCAACTTGACTTTGGAAGAGCGAGCATCTGTTAATTTTGATCATCCTGATTCTGTTGATTACTCGCTTATGAAAGAACATATTAATTCCCTCATTCACGGAATTGAAGTAAATATTCCTATCTATGATTTTTCCACTCATACTCGAAAAAAAGAAACGCAATCTGTTGAAAAACATCGTATCATTATTTTGGAAGGAATATTGGCATTATTTCATCAGGATATTCGAGACATGATGGATATAAAAATCTATGTTGAAACCGCGGACGATATACGAATTATCCGACGAATTAAACGAGATATTGAAAAACGAGACCGTACATTCTCCTCCGTTATTGAACAGTATTATAAGACAGTTCGCCCCATGCATATTCAATTTGTGGAGCCAACTAAAAAATATGCAGATATTATTATACCAGAAGGTGGACGCAATAAAGTGGCTGTTGATATCCTTCGTACAAAAATTAGGACTTTAATTATTAATCATAAAAACGCAACCTAATTATTTATGACATTAACACCAAAAAACTCTGGCTGGATTGAAGTAATCTGCGGTCCCATGTTTAGTGGAAAAACTGAAGAATTGATTCGCAGACTGGTTCGAGCCCAAATTGCTAAACAGAAAGTTGCCATATTTAAACCAACTACAGATAATAGATTTGAAGGAGAATATATCGTTTCCCATAATCAGAGAAAGATAAAATCCATCCAGGTTCACGATACAGGAATAATATTGGATTACTTAAATAAAGCAGATGTATTCGGCATTGATGAGGCACAGTTTTTTGATAAGTCAATTGTAAAAGTTTGTAAATCACTGGCAAATTCTGGCAAACGAGTTGTAGTTGCAGGTTTGGAAAAAGATTATCTTGCAAAAAGTTTCGGATCAATGCCTGATTTACTGATTGATGCAGAGTATATAACCAAAGTAAACGCAATTTGTATGGGTTGCGGCGATCCTGCTAATTTCAGCCACCGAATCAGTTCTGAAAAGAAACTAGTTGTGGTTGGAGAAACAGACAAATATGAAGCTCTTTGTCGGCGATGTTATATTGAGCAAAGGAAGGATAAAAGATGAATTATATTAGTATTTTAGGGCTATTAGTACTTTTGGGCGGTGCCTGGCTCTTGTCTTATCATAGATCAGATGTTAAACTTCGACCTATTATTTGGGGAATTGGTTTACAGCTTCTCTTTGGTTTAATAATACTGAGGGAAGATATGGGTAGTTTTATTGGCATGTCTCTATTGAGTATATTAATTATTATCTATATTCAGCGAAAAGATGTTGAATCTGTTGGAGGGGGTATTAAGGCAACTTTAATTATTATTATTTCATCCCTGAGTGTAGGGTATGCACTATTAATTTTCCCCTCCATTTCAAAAATTATTCTCATTATAACGACGATATTTTTAATTCTTGGTAATCTTCTTAAGGGCGTACGGGAATTTCAAAAAATATCAGGGACACTCTTTATTATTTCCGGTACAACCATGTTGATAACTAATGGTTTATATGGGAAGCTAATATTCCAAAAGTTCAGCGATAAAATTGCATACTTTCTCAGCCTCTCAGATTACGGAGCACAATTCTTATTTGGTCATTTAGCAAATGGAGCATATTATTTCCCGGGTCCCGATGCTGCCTGGCCCGGTTTTGGTTTTCAATTTGCTTTTAAGGTATTACCCACTATTATATTTTTTGGTGGGTTTATGAGTGTTCTCTATTATTTTGGTATCATGCAAAAGGTCATTCAAGGAATGAGCCGTTTCATGAAATGGACGATTGGAACCAGTGGTGCAGAAACATTATCCTGCAGCGCCAATATTTTTGTTGGTCAAACAGAAGCTCCTTTATTAATAAAACCATTTTTAGATAATATGACAAAATCTGAGCTGCTCACAGTAATGGTTGGGGGTTTTGCAACTATTGCCGGAGGGGTTCTTGCGGGGTATATCGCGCTGGGGGTTCCGGCAGGTCATTTGGTGGCTGCATCTGTCATGTCTGCGCCAGCTGCATTGGTAATTGGTAAAATAATTTTCCCAGAAAAGGAGCATTCTCAAACAGCTGGAGACCTCGAATTACCGGATATTCAAGTGGGATCAAATGCCATTGAAGCTGCCTCAAATGGTATAACAGATGGACTGAAACTCGCAGTAAATGTAGGTGCCATGCTGATCGGATTTATAGCACTCATCGCTGTAATAGACGTGCTGCTGAATTGGCTGGATTCCATCATTGACGGATCATTGTTGAATGGGCTTTATGTCGCTTATGACTCTTCAGGTTTATCCCCGGTAAAAGGTGAGTTTGCTGGCTATTTCCCTGGCTCTCTCCGTACCTTTTTCGGAACGATATTATCACCCCTTGCTTATTTAATGGGTGTGCCCTGGAATGATGCTGCACAAGTAGGAAATCTCCTGGGAATAAAACTCTCACTGAATGAGTTTGTCGCTTTTGGAACACTGAGTGATTATATTGATAAAGGGTTAATCAGCGAAAGAGCAATTATCATATCTACCTATGCATTATGCGGATTTGCGAACTTTTCTTCTATTGGTATTCAAATTGGCGGTATTAGTGCAATTGCACCATCAAGAAAAAGTGATTTGGCAAAAATGGGATTAAAGGCTATGTTTGGAGGTGCCATTGCGTCATGGCTCACCGCAACCATTGCTGGAATTTTCATTTAGGAGATTAGAATGAGACTTATATTGATTGGTCCACCTGGTGGTGGGAAGGGAACCCAGTCAAAATACCTGATTGACCAATTTGATATTCCACAGATTTCAACTGGTGATATGCTTCGGGAAAACATAAATAATAATACCTCAATAGGAAAAGAAGCGCAAAAGTTTATGAATTCTGGACAATTAGTTCCAGATTCTATAATACTGGATATGATGCAAAAACGATTAACTGAACAGGATTGTAATAATGGGTATATTTTAGATGGATTTCCAAGAACCATTCCTCAAGCAGAAAAACTGGACTATTTACTAAAAGGTGTGAATCAACAATTGGATCATGTGATTGTAATGGATATTCCTGACAATTTAATTATTACCAGACTTTCAAATAGACGATCCTGTAAAGGTTGTGGTCAAGTTTATAACTTAATATTTGAACCACCTGAAAATGCTGGTAAATGCAATAATTGCAATGAAGAATTATATTTACGGGAAGATGATAATCCTGCGACAATTCAACAACGATTAACCGTGTACCACCAGCAAACAAAACCAGTTATAAAATATTATTCTGACCAAAGGCTAACCAAAGTAATTGATTCAAAAGGTACAATTGATGAGATTAGATCAGACATTTTAAAAAATATCACCTCTTAATAATTTGGCAGATTAAAATATTTAACTACAATCAAATTATTCAGCGATTCTGGGTGCATCATCTATGTCGATGCGAAGGATTCTTGAGGGGATATTGAATTGACACAGGCAATTCAGTCCAAAATAAAACTAACATTTAAATCTACTGATTTAATATTATTATTGTGCTGTGTATAAACTAGGAATCACAGGTGGAATAGGTTCAGGAAAATCTACTGCATCAGCGTTTTTTAAGAAAAAAGACGCATTTGTTATTGATGCCGATTCGGAAGCTAAAAACCTAATTACTAAAAATAATAATCTCACCCGGCGCATTATTACAACCTTCGGTCCTCAGGTAACTACCAATAATCAGTTGAACTTAAAACGATTATCGGAGCTTGTATTCTCATCCAAATCGTTACAAAATCAGCTGAATGAAATTATCTGGCCTGAAGTTTCACAATTAATGATAGAAGCTGCACAAAAAGCTGAAATTGAAGGATTGAAATTATTTATTGTTGATGCCGCTCTTTTATTAGAAGCAGGCTTCATCGAATTCTTTAATTCTATTTTACTCATCACTGCTGATAAATCTACCCGTATTGAACGCATTCTCAATCGGAAGAATATTCCAGAGGATCAAATTGAAAAAAGAATGGCACTGCAAATGCCTGAGTTGGAAAAAAAGAAATTGGCGAATACCACCATTGAAAATAATGGCACATTATCAGATTTGCATGAAAAATTGGAAAATTATTGGGAATCTTTAAATTTAAATTCCTAATATGTTTAAATTCCTGAATGCCTGATCGGGTTTGAAAAACGGAAAATACTAAGAGCACAGAGAACGCTGAGGGAAAAAGGGGGCGTGAGACAGGAAACAGGGAAGTACAAGGGGAAATTCCGAAATTGGAATTCAAATATCCACAATAAAAACACACCCAAGCTGCAGTCCCTGAAAATTCAGGCGACTGCAAACTATAGGTGCATCATTCACGGCCTTCACCGTTAGGGTAAAATCTTCAATTATTTCATCAAAATAAGTTTCTGAGTAATAGCTGATTCTGGTGTCACCATTCTGAGGAAGTACATACCGCTGGCTTGACCACTTGCATTCCATTGTATTTCATAGTACCCTGCCTGAACTAGACCAGATACAAGCTCTTCAATTAGCCTACCCTGTATATCAAAAATTGACAATTCTAATTCACATTCAGATGCCACATCAAAAGTAATCGAAGTGGTGGGATTAAATGGATTGGGATAAGGATTACCTAATCGGAAGGCGTCTGGAATTTCAGCTACATTCTCTAAAAGCCCTACAAATGAGATGGCATTATTTGCCCATGATGAAATTTCACCGGTTAAATCAATCAATTCACCTGTGCTGGGGCGATATAATTTAAATTCAGGGATGTCACCTACTGCACAATATGCACTTGATTCTGAATTTCCATCTGTTCCCATGACTGGTACATCAATAACTTCACCATTCCATTCTCGTGCTCCAACAACCGTACCATTATTAGTTGCTAAAATCCATTCACCGGGATAAATATCCAATCCATCAACCATTACAGCATCGAAGAAATAGAAGGATTGCTGAGTAGATTGTTCATAATAAAACTCATCCGGTAGGTTTTTGTTTGGATTCAGTTTGGTTTCAGTATAATGTTTTCTCACCAATCCATCACTTACAAAACTAAATTCTAGATCATCAATATCTGAAGATATCCAATACCCTTTTAATACATTCCAATTCTGTAAGCTACCCATCCATTCACCATCCTCATTCGGCATTGTCGCAACGCCTGCTGAAATAATTCCGGTTATGTGTCCCTCAATATCATCCGGAAGGGCTTCCCCTATCTCAGCTCCATCGTTTCCTACATAAGAGGTGAGATTAGGACCCACATGTAAATTATATATTAGGGCAGGATTCGTAGGAAACGCATCAATACTATATTGAATAGTAGTATCGATTGGATAATCTAAATTTAAAGTCAGCCAATAGCCTGATGTTGGTTTAATATTTTGCAGGCTTCCAATCCATATACCCTCTTCATTTAACAATGCTGCATTAGCTTCACCAATTAAACCAATTGCCCAATCACCCAATGGAGCCATTGCTGTTTGTACTGTACTATCTCCCGGAATTCCTAAATAACTAATAAGGTTGGCACCTTCACTAAATTCCCAATTCATTGTGATCATATCAGTATAGGGTGTAACTAAAATATAAATCTCCTGTGAAGCTGGTTCAATTCCATCTTCCCCACCATCAGCAGCTAAGATAGTGATTGGACCGTATTCACCAGGATATTGTGGCACCCAGGTCAGATAGCCTGTTTCATCAATAGTCATTCCTTGAGGAGAATCTATCAATACATAACTAAATTCGTCATCGTCAATATCTTCAACAAGGACCTGATAAAAGAATGTATTACTCACCATTAATTCTGTCATTAGCGGAGTGGAAATAATCACAGGAGGATCATTCACCGGAATCACAACAATGAAAAAATCCTGCTCAGCAGGTGATGCATTATCTTCACCGCCATCGTTAACTGATATAGTAACTGTCCCGGAAGATAACACACCGTTAACGGGTGTCCATAAAATAAGCCCAACAGAATCAACAGTCATTCCCATCGGTTGATTGGTTAATGTATATCCAAATTCAACATCATCCGGATCTGAGGCTAATACCTGATATAAATATAGTTCATCCTCAGTAGCAGTAGGAGGAGCTGTTGATATAATTATCGGAGGGTCATTCACTGGAATAACATCAATAGTAAATATCTGTTGAATAGGAATGTCTATACCAAACACAGGATCTTCTACATCCCAGATATATAACACTACTAGACCTGATGTTAAAACTCCTTCTAGTGGTGTCCATGTTATAAGACCACCCCTATTATCAACTGCCATGCCTTCTGGAGCTTGTCCTAAGTTAAAATAAAATATATCACTATCTACATCTTCAAGTTCAACATGGTAAGTATACTCTATATCTTCCCAGGCTGTAGAATCAGGAATAGAAGTAATAATGGGTGGATCATTCACTGGTAGAACAATTACCTCAAATTGATCAATTACTGGGGTTGCTCCCTGCTGATCATCCGCTGTTACAGTAATGGTGATAGGTCCACCAAATTGGTTCAAAAGTGTAGATATATATAAATTGTTTCCAATAAGGTCAATGAATATAATACCATTTAAATTAATTGCAGCCTCATATACAAGGTTATCACCATCCACATCAGAGAATACATCACTGAGCACCATAGCCGCAACCCCTGAATCTTCCAGAAGCTCAATATCTTCTAGGGGTTGCGAAACTATAGGTGCATCATTCACGGCTTTCACCGTTAGGGTAAAATCTGTACTATCGGTAAACTCACCATCACTTACTGTGACAGTTACAAAAATATCTCCATTAAATTCAGAACTTGGAGTTAAAGATAAAATATTACCAGTGAGGTTGATGCTAACATCAATATTGGCATCTGCGCTGAATACTAAATTATCTCCATCAATATCACTTGCAATTATCGAATAGAATAAATAGCTGCCTTCGTTTATCTCTTGATTTTCAATATCTGATAAAATCGGTGGATCATTTATCGGGATGACATCAATAATAAATGTGTCACTTGTAGGAGTAGAAGATTGCTCATCATCCGCTGTTATAGTTACGGATACTGGTCCACCATTTTGGTTTGGTAGGGTTGAAATAATGAGATTTCCATCATCAATTTCTGCGCTAATAATATCCTCTGTACTCAAACCAACACTGAAAACTAAACTATCCCCATCAACATCAGTAAATACATTACTGAGCACCACAGTCGCAACCCCTGAATCTTCCAGAAGCTCAATATCTTCTAGGGGTTGCGAAACTATAGGTGCATCATTCACGGCTTTCACCGTTAGGGTAAAATCTGTACTGTCTGCAAATACTCCATCGTTCACAGATACAGTTATGGATGTTTCTCCATAATAATTTTCCGGAGGTGTCAAGGTAATTACATTGCCACTTATTGCTGTACCCATTCCACCAGATTCAATTACAGTGTAAATTAAATAATCACCATCGCTGTCATTGGCATTGAGGAAAACATCTACACTATTATCTTCATCCACATCCTGATTGGAAACCGGACTTAAAACGGGTGGGTCATTCACAGGAAGAACGGTTACCGTTACAGTACTGCTTTCTGACAGCTCACCATCGGAAACTATAATATTTATAGTTTCTGAACCGCTCCATTCGCTTGTAGGGGTGATACTGAGAATGTTTCCATTAAGTAATACAGAAATATGTTCACTGCCCAATACCGAGAATTCAATATCTGGAGAATCAACATCAGATGCAGATAAGATAATTTCTGTACTGGTATCTTCCAATAAAGTTATATTAGATATGTCACTCAATACAGGTGCATCATTAACAGGCAGGAATTCAATGAATACATCCTGACTATCTTCGGCGCCTTCATTATCCACCACCGTAATTAAAATATTTCCTACGCCATTAAAATCATTGCTGCTTGTAAGGGTGAGTAGATTGTTGCTAATGGAAACTTGGATATCATCCGTATTACTCACGGCAGAATAGGTAAAGGATACATAATCCACATCTGTTGCATAGAGAGAAACTATGGCAGATTCGTCTTCAATAACCGTTACATCATCGATAAATGTTAACACAGGATCATCATTCACGGGCAATACATCCACCGTAAAGATTTGGGATGTGCTTAATTCATCTCCGCCGAGTTCAGTGGCGGTAACTGTAATCGTTCCGGAACCATTGTAGTTTTGAACCGGAATAATACTTATAGTTGAGTCGTTAATGGTTGAAACTGCTATACTCTCATTGGAAGAAGAAACATTATATTCGAGATCATTATCAGAATCATTAGCAGAAAAATACACTTCCAACCCACTATCTTCGTGCAATTGGACATCAGCTAAACCATCCAACTGAGGCAAATCATTCACCGGATTAATATTAATAGATATTATTGCTTCTTCTGAAGCGCCATTATCATTATTGGGATTTTCAACTATATAACGAATTTCATCTTCACCATAATAATCAGAATTGGGGGTATAGTTTACATTCCACCGGACTAATTGATTTGTAGATTCAGATGAAAAAGTAATATTATCTAAATTACCATGTTGGGGAGATTGAGTGATATTTACATTTTCTGTTCCATCTAATGGAAAATTGTAAAATACGTCAAAACCAACCAGCGTAATTTCTTTAGATTCATCTTCAGCCATATTAATAATATCATCAAAAGCTATGGGTGGAAATTCCCTTGACCAGCTTCTACCATATAAATTAAATGTAACCATAAACAAATCAGATTCAGATGTACCATCGCTTGCTTTATAGAGCATAAAGTCTGCATCAGAGTCTTCTATTGGTGGGTTATATTCATATAAAAGATAGCCTATTGGAATGAGAGTACCACCAAAAATTGTATTCAGTGTATCACCCGGCGAAGGTGGCACAGTAATAATTGTCAAATCATCCCCGTCCGGATCAAATACAGTTGTACTGAAATCTATAGTAAAAGGAGATTGATCAACCTCAAATATTAAATCACCAGCTACCGGGTTATCATTGATACCAATAACCTGTACATTAACCCAGGCTGTATCGGAATCCAAATCACCATCAAAAGCTGTAAAGGTAAATTCATCTTCACCATAAAAATTCAAATTAGGAGTATAGGTTAAGTATGGAGGAGTGCCGGTTAATACCCCATTGGCAGGATTTGAAAGATTATAACTTATTTCTCCTCCTTCCGGATCGCTGGCATAAATAGTAAATTCTACAAAACTATCTTCCTCAACATTTATATTGATATTTTCAACTACCGGTGCAGAGTTTGCATTTTCTACAAATAAAGTCGCTGTCCATGATACAGAACCCAAACCATCAGATAATTCAAGCGTGACATCAGTATACCCATCATCATTACTATCTGGAGTACCACCAAGCACAAATCCATCCAATTCCAACCATTCAGGACCAGAAACGATGGATAGACTCAACTCATTTTGAAAGTTATCCACATCATCGATGAGAATATTTGCTTCATACTCACTATTTTCTAAAGCATCTGGGAGACTTTCTGTTATGAAAAAGGGATTATCATTTACTGCGTTTATTATAATTATTGCTGTCTCATCCACAATATTTTCTCCGTCACTAACCCTGAAAATGAATGTATCACTTCCTGAATAATCAGCAGCAGGAGTAAACAGATAAGTGCTACCTGTGAGGATTGTTAAGGACCCATTTTCAGGCGATTGAATAATGGAGTATTCTAAGTTGTACCCTTCGGGGTCTGTAGCTGTCAATGTAATCTCGAGATCCGTATCCTCATCTAATTCAACAGATACCGGGTCTACAATTGGTAGATCATTTACTGGATTTATTTCTACATTAAACGAGGTGCTTACCGTTGTACGACTGATATTATCACTAGCCGTAATCTCCACAACTCCACTGCCAAAGGCTTCATCTTCGAATGATAGTGTTAATATTGATTCGGAAATTACCGCAGATAATCCATTTACATTTTCACTAACTGAGTAAGCAAGTTCGCTTCCATTTTCAACATCGTAAAATATTTCTATTAGGTTTATTTGTAAATCCTCAGCTCCTTCACTCACAGATATATTATCAATTTCGTTGATGAGTTCGGGTGGATCGTTCACCGGAAGAACATTAACACTAAATTCGGTACTATCTGTCAATTCACCATCACTTACACTCACCAATACATTGATGTCTCCAAAATAGTTTAATACAGGAGTTAAAGTTAAATAATTATTCTCAATACTTAATAGAGCTTCTGCAACAGGACTTACATAAAAAGTTAATTCATCTCCATCAATATCACTGGCTATTAATTCTACAATTAATTCTGAATCTTCATTTATTTCCTGATCATTGATACCAGCAAGAATTGGAGGATCATTTACTGCCAGTACCGTTAGTACAAAACTCTCACTTACACTGAAAATACCATCGGTAATTACAACAGTAATAGGTATGTCACCATTAAAATCTGGAAGAGGAATAATATTTAAAATTCCATCAATGATAAATAAGATATTAACATCCTCATTTTCTGTACTTCCCTCTTCAGTTTGGGCAAAGAAAAGTATATTTTCATCTTCCCCATCAATATTAGAATATTCAATTGGATAGACAAGCGTGTCTCCTTCTAATATTTCCATATCCGGGATGGGTGCCATATTAGGCGGATCATTAATTTGAATTATTGTAATATTGACTATTCCTTCGTCAGAACTATATTCTCCATCATAAGCTGTATAACCAAAGTCATCACTACCATAATAATTTGGATTAGGTGTATAAGTAACTTCATTCCCTTCTAACTCAGCAGATCCATTAGAAGGTGGGTTTGTAATTGAGTAAGTCAATTCATCTCCATCTAAATCTACACCTAAAAGAATGATAGTGACTGAATTATCCTCTTCCACAGTTATAGATAGGTCTCCCACCATTGGTGGATCATTTACATCTAATACTGTAAGGGTGTAACTTTGATTTTCAACCAATTCACCATCACTTAATGTTACATTAATGGAATGCTCTCCAATATCACTATTACCCGGAATACCACTAATAATAGTATCTGAGAAATTTAACCATTGTGGCGTGGATGATATACTGAAACTCAATTCATCGCCATCTACATCATTAGCCGTTATTGCATACTCATATAATTCTCCTTGAAATACTTCTAAGATAGGATCTGATGTAAATTCTGGAGCATCATTGACAGGTAGAATGTTAAGAGCAAATTGAGTGCTATCACTAAACTCATTATCAGAGGCACTCACGGTAATTATTAATTCTCCATTAAAGTTTTCAACTGGAATAATATTAAGTGTATTTCCGCTTATTATTACTTCTGCATTTTCACTAGTTGAGGCATCGAAGCTTAAATCATCACCATCAGGATCGCTGGCATTAAGTTCAACGGTTAATTCAGAATCTTCTAAAATAGTTTGATCTGTCAAATTCATTATTACCGGAGGATCATTAATTGGTATAACCGATAAAGTAAAACTCTGGTTTACATCAAATTCTCCATCGGAAGCGGTTACAGTAATTTGAATATCTCCAAAATAATTATTTTGTGGAGTGACAAATAATATTTCATCAACAATTTCTGCATTGCTATTTCCATCTGTTTGTACAAATAAAAATAATTCATCACCATCGGCATCACCAAAGTTTAAGCCATGAGAAAATGACTCCCCTTCAATAATGGAGGTATCTGGGATAGATGAAAGATAGGGAGCATCTGGCACAGGGGTAATGAAAATATTAATTGTACCATCAGGGGATGTATATTCGGAATCACTAACCGCATAGGATAAACTATCAAGTCCAAAGTAGTTTGGATTTGGAGTGTACTGCACCTGATTACCACTCAATGTTGCAGACCCATTTATTGGAAGTGCAGATAAAGTATAGCTTAAATCATCACCATCCACATCGTATCCAGGTAAATCAAAAGTCAGAGCACTATCTTCTAAAACAGTAATAATAATATCAATCACTTCTGGTGGATCATTCACAGGATGAACATTAATCGTAACTAATCCCAATTCAGATGTCCAATTTCCATCGGATGCTGTAAAGGTAAAGGAATCTATTCCATTAAAATTAGAATTTGGGATATAGATTAAATTTTGACCCGCACCAAGAAGTATCCCGTTTCCGGGTTCTTCAAAGATTGAATAAAAGATGGGGTCATCATTGGGGTCATTAGCAGATAATACTATTTGTATTTGGTTGTCCTCTTGCGTTTCAATATTTTGGTTTTCCGCAACTGGTTGATTGCAATAGCTGTCATTACCAAAACAAACACCACATAAATCTTTTTCAATAGCTTCACAACAAACACCAAATAAGTCCATATTTTCATTAGGAGTTGACACATCCAATCCTACACAATCCCCACAATCATCGATCATGGAGGTTTCCGGGTTTGGATTTGGACAGCTTGGCTCGGTATCTAAATTATTATCTGCATATAATTCGGTTACATTATCTAAACATAAATCAATACTATAATCTCCGAACCCAAAACCATCACTATCAATATCA
>ERZ813253.296-NODE-296-length-18984-cov-5.186032_pt1 | contig 18984 bp, 15 predicted proteins | sample MGYA00520893_ERZ813253 | MGnify/ENA primary metagenome ERZ813253 (study PRJEB31669, sample SAMD00080414) | marine metagenome | biome: oceanic hadal pelagic zone biome; feature: marine hadalpelagic zone; material: sea water | place: Pacific Ocean:Izu-Bonin Trench...
ATGGCAAGATTGTTGAGTTGGGACATTACTCTCAATTGATCAATCAGTTTGGCATTGGCGCTCAAGTAACACACTTTGAAGATAGTTTAGTCATTCCGGGTTTTGTTGATTCACACCTGCATTACCCACAATACAGAATCATTGCCTCTTATGGTGCTACTTTGTTGGACTGGCTTAATAAATACACCTTTGTTGAAGAGCAAAAATTCAACGACTACGATTACGCTAAGGAAGTTGCTGAATTATTCCTAGATGAACTCATCAAAAATGGAACCACAACGGCCATGACGTTTTGTACTTCACACTCACAATCGGTTGAGGCTTTTTTCATCGCTGCACAGAATCGCAACCTGCGCATGGTGGCGGGCAAAGTGATGATGGATAGAAACGCACCAACTGGGCTATGTGATGACGTCAACAGCAGTTATGTTGACTCTAAAGCACTCATTGATAAATGGCACAATAAAAATCGCTTAAGTTATGCGATAACACCTCGTTTTGCCCCTACCTCGACAGATGCACAATTAACCCAAGCGGGAAAATTGTTAGCAGAGTACCCTAACAGTCAAGGCACAAAAGGCGTATTGCTACAAACGCATATGAATGAAAGTTCGGAGGAAATTGCTTGGGTGCAAGAGCTTTACCCACAAAGTAAACATTATTTTGATGTTTATGATTCTTATCGGTTGGCAGGCTCTAACTCTGTTTTTGGTCATTGTATTCACAATACACGGGACGAATACCAACGAATGGCAGACACCGATTCAAAAGTCGCACTTTGTCCAACATCTAACTTGTTTTTAGGTAGTGGTTTATTCAATCTGAATCAGCTTGATGATTTCAGAATAACAGCTTCTCTTGCCTCAGATATTGGTGGTGGAGATAGTTTTTCGATGTTTTCTGTGATGAATGAAGCTTACAAAATATGCAAACTTAACGGCTCTAATTTGGATCCAGTGCGAGCATTCTACTTGACGACTTTGGCGGGCGCCAAAGTACTTAATATGGATGATTGTATTGGTAATTTTGAGCCAAACAAAGAGGCAGATTTTATTGTCCTTGATTTAAATGCAAGCGAATTAATCAAGCAACGATTAAAAAGCACAAGAACCATTGATGAAATGTTGTTTTGTTTAATGACACTTGGTGACGATAGACTCGTTAATCAAGTATATATATTAGGCCAATGCGCCTATCAAAAAAAGGAGACGCACTAGTGGGAAAATTAACATCGCATGTTCTGGATACAAGTACCGGCGTACCAGCTCAGGGTATTACTATTAGTCTATTTGAGCGACGTGATGGCGAGTCCATACTCATCAAGACAGTTCAAACCAACTCGGACGGTCGTTGTGATGAACCTTTACTATCTGATGGCAACTTATCGGCGGGCGGTTACGAGCTTGAGTTTGACGCTGAGCAGTATTTTAACGATAAAGGGATCGATAGCCCTTTCTTAAAAGATGTTGTGATTCGTTTTTATATATCCAATGCTGAGGAGAATTACCATGTCCCTCTGCTGATTTCTCCTTTTAGTTATTCGACATATCGAGGCAGTTAGTGAAATTTTTGCTTAATCAAAATACAACCGCGCAATCGTTGGGTGAAATAAACCCTAATACGACTGTATTACAATGGTTGAGAAGTAATGGCTTGACCGGCTCCAAAGAAGGTTGTGCTTCGGGTGATTGCGGTGCCTGTACAGCGGTCATCGGTGAATTAATAGAGTCTGATGGTAAGCAAGTTTTGGAATACAAAAGTATTAACACTTGTATTGCACTTATCTGTGGTTTGTCTGGCAAGCACTTAGTTACAGTCGAAGGCTTGAGTGAAAATGATTGTTTACACCCCGTACAACAGGCAATGGTGGAAGAGCATGGGTCACAATGTGGCTTTTGTACGCCTGGTTTTGTGATGTCGTTATTTGCTTTGTATCACAATGAAACAACCATAGACCTAGCCAAAATCAACAACAATTTATCGGGTAATTTATGTCGATGTACAGGCTATCAGCCTATTATTGATGCTGCTTTCTTAGCTTTTGCTAACAAAGATGATAATGAGGCTGATTACTACGATCGAAATCAAAAACAGATAATTCAAGCATTGATGGAGTTAAACCACACCGGTACTGTTCATTGCTCATACCAAAACATTCATTATGATGCGCCGGCTGGCATTGATCAATTATCGGATATTTTGAATAAGAATCCAGGAGCGAGAATTATTGCTGGCGGTAGCGACTTGAGTTTAGAGATTACTCAGAATTTACAAGAGTTTAGTCACATTATAAATGTTCAAAGAGTCCGTGAATTACAGTGTATTGAAGATCGTGAGTTGGTGTTAGAAATTGGCGCAGCAGTCAGTTTTCATTCAGCCTGGTCGAATTTGATTAAATATTGGCCCTCACTGGAGCCTTTTTTACACCGTTTTGGCTCTAAGCCTATTCGCAATTGGGCAACAATTGGCGGGAATATCGCTAATGCCTCCCCGATTGGTGATATGCCACCGGTTTTGATTGCTCTTGATGCAACATTAAAGCTAAGAAAAGGCTCGGCATCCCGACTGGTTAAATTAGAAGATTATTTTGTCGATTACAAGCAAACCTTACTTGAAGATGGGGAGTTTATTCAGAGCATTATCATTCCTAAACTTTTGCCAGAAGAGCGCCTGATTCTACACAAGATATCTAAGCGCTTTGAAGATGATATTTCTGCAGTTTGTATCGCTATTAAAGTACTAATAGACGTTAGCCGCATAGCAGAAGTTCGTGTTGCCTTTGGTGGTATGGCTGCCATTCCTAAGCGAGCCGCTCACCTTGAACAAACACTACTTAAAAGCTGGAATAAAACCAACCTCAGAGAGTTGGCGTATATTGCGCTGAAAGGTGATTTTTCTCCTCTAAGTGACGTTCGAGCCTCCTCTAAATATCGATTACAGGTTTCGGCAAATTTGATCCACAAAACCATGCTAAACCTTGCGGGGGAGTTCGTTCCGAACTTAGCGAATGCATGCGAATATGAATCACAAATTAGGGTTAACTAGCGTGAATACAGTCAATCAGCAATCAACTAATAAACCCAATAGTATAATTGGCCAAGCGATCGCTCATGATAGCGCACACCTGCATGTACAAGGCAGTGCGCCATATATTGATGATATGTCGATGCCCGCTAACACATTGCACGTGGCCTTTGCACTAAGCAAGGTTGCGCATGGCAAGATTAATGCGATTGATATTTCTCTTGCGAAAAATGCAAAAGGTGTACATAGCATATTGTTGGCAGAAGATATAACTCACTTAAACATTGGCCCAATACGTCACGACGAACCCCTATTGGCTAAAGATGAGGTTTTGTACTACGGGCAAGCGCTAGCTGCTGTGTTGGCAGACAGTCATGAGAACGCTCGAAAAGCTGCAATACTCATTAAAACAGATGTTACCCAGCTTGATGCCATTGTCACTGTGGAACAAGCCATGACACATAATAGCTTTTTGGATAAGCCGCTTGAAATTCATATGGGTAACGCTGAGAAGGCTATTGAAGCTGCAACACACTGTTTAACGGGTAACTTGATCATTGGTGGGCAGGAGCATTATTATTTAGAATCGCAAGCTGCCCTCGCCATACCCACTGAGAACAAAGAAATTGTTGTACATTCATCCACTCAAAATCCAACCGAGGTGCAGCATCTAGTGGCACACGTCTTAGGCGTTCCTCAGCACTGTGTTGAGGTGATTACACGTCGAATGGGTGGTGGTTTTGGTGGCAAGGAAACAGACTCGTCGCAGCTGGCCTGTATTTGCGCTTTATTTGTTCAGCGAACTCAACACCCAGTGAAGGCCAGACTGTCCCGCAGTGACGATATATTAATGACAGGTAAGCGCCATGATTTCAAGGTTGATTATCAAGCGGGCTTTGACGATCAGGGCCGCATTCAGGGCGTTGTTATTGATTTTGCTGCGCGCTGTGGTTACTCACTGGATTTGTCAAGAGCTATTTTATCTCGCACATTATTTCATGCTGATAATGCCTACTACTTGCCCAATGCGAGTTTTCGTGGGTTTCTTTGTAAAACACATACTGCTTCAAATACTGCATTCAGGGGTTTTGGCGGCCCGCAAGGCATGTTGGCAATTGAAAACATCATAGACGAAATTGCCAATTGCTTATCACTGGATGCTTTTGATGTAAGAAAAGCTAACTTTTACCAAAAGCAGACGAATAATGTAACTCCCTATGGGCAAACCGTTGAAGATAATATTATCAACGAACTGGCTGACGAACTGGCGCTTGATGCAAACTACCTGCAACGTCGCCAATCTATAGAAGTGTTTAATCAAAAAAATAAATATCTTAAAAAAGGTTTGGCCCTTTCACCAGTGAAATTTGGCATTTCTTTTTCCACACGGTACCTAAACCAAGCTGGCGCTTTGGTACATGTTTACAAAGATGGCAGTATTTATCTGAACCATGGTGGCACTGAGATGGGTCAAGGATTATTCATCAAAGTCGCACAAGTCGTTGCCAATGAGTTTGGTGTTGAGCTGGACTGTATCAAGGTATCTGCAACCAGTACGGCCAAAATCCCTAATACTTCAGCGACAGCTGCATCTTCTGGTTCAGATCTAAACGGTATGGCAGCTCAAGAGGCTTGCATTCGAATCAAGCGGAATATGCTTGATTTTGCAGCCAATCATTTTGATTTGAATGAGAGTGATATCTCATTTTCTAGCTCTCACGTTTATTTGGGTAGTAAAAAAATGACGTTCAATGAGTTTGTTGCGTTGGCGTATATGAATAGAGTAGAGTTGTTTAGTAATGGTTTTTATAAAACGCCGAAAATACACTACGATGAGGCCAAGGCTCGTGGACGACCTTTTTATTATTACTCATATGGCGCTTGTATTAGTGAGGTTATCGTTGATTGCTTAACTGGTGAATACAAGTTATTAGCCGTTGATATTTTGCACGATGTGGGCGCCTCACTTAACCCAGCCATTGATATGGGTCAAATAGTAGGTGGTTTTATTCAAGGCATGGGCTGGCTTTGTTCGGAAGAGCTAAAATGGGATGAAAAAGGTACCCTATTAACAACTGGCGCTTCAACCTATAAGATTCCAGCCATTGGTGATACACCCGAACACTTTACGGTAAAAATTAAGCCCAATATTACCAATCACGAAAATACGATTCACAAATCCAAAGCCGTAGGTGAGCCACCTCTTATGCTGGCAATATCGGTATGGTTGGCTATAAAAAATGCCATCTCAAACGAAGGCTCTAATTGTAAAACTCCTTTAAATGTGCCTGCCGGTTTTGAGCAAGTATTCTTTCAGTTAAACCAATTCAGCGAGAAAGAATGATGGACTGGATGCAATCACTAGAGAGTACACACAACCAAAAGCTTAACTATGTAGTTTTGAGTGTTGTGGAGACTAAAGGCTCCACGCCGTGCAGGGCTGGGGATAAGATAATATATACTGGTCAAAGTCCAATGTTTGGCAGCATTGGTGGTGGCAACTTAGAATATCAGGCACTTAACCATGCCAATCATTTATTAACCCAAAATACCAATAATATTACAATCCAAAAATATCCATTAGGTGCAACATTGGGCCAGTGTTGCGGCGGTTTTGTTAAGATAATGTTTGAGAGCTTCGTTAATCAGCGCTCAGACTCAACTAGCAACAACACCTGGCTTGAAAACTGTCTTGATTTAGCCAACAAAGAATCGGATTTTATCTTAGCCACTATTATCCATAGTGAAGCTGATAAATACCCAATGGGTACTAAGGTTGTACTTCCTACTAATCAAAACAATCTTAATTTAAAGTTAGAAAATTTTCCAAAAGAGGCGATTGACGGCACTCATCAAACCCTTCAGAGCAGTAAAAAAGTTACCATGAAGGAGTGCACACTAACTGATAAACAGAAAATTGATGTGTGCTATGAACAATTTTCTTCTAGTCAATTGCAATCGGTAGCAATCTTTGGCGCTGGCCATATAGCTCGATCACTGATGCCTATTTTGACGCAGTTACCAATAAAAGTTTACTGGATTGACGATAGACAGTCTCAGTTTGATGAATATTTAGGTGACATTGGAAGCATCAAACAGATATGTGATGACTTCACACTTACGATAAATGATTTACCGAAAAATACTTACTGCTTGGTAATCACTTATAGCCATCAAATAGATTTTGAAATCTGTGAGAAGATTATAGCCAGGAATGACTTTTGTTATTTGGGTGTTATTGGTTCAAAAATTAAAGGAAAAAGGTTTCGAGATCGATTGTGCCACAGAGGCTGGTCAGATAATTTAGTAAGTCAACTCATTTGCCCAATTGGCGTAAAGCACGCCTTTTTACAATCACCGATTTCTATTGCGGTATCAATAACTTCTGAATTATTAAATTTTATAGATAATAAACAAAAAATGATTGCAGTATGAAATATCAATTAGAACTTCAAAATATCAGCAAATCTTATGGGGCTTTAAAAGCAAATGAAAACATTTCATTTGGTATACGCCCCGCAAGTGTCCACGCCCTACTGGGTGAAAATGGTGCCGGTAAGTCGACCCTTGTGAAAGTGATTTATGGCTCTTTACAGCCAGATAGTGGTTCCATGCAATGGTGTGGTCAGAATTACAAACCAAACAATCCTTTTGAGGCGAGAGAGAATGGTGTATCAATGGTGTTTCAGCAATTCTCACTGTTTGAGTCATTAACTGTTGCTGAGAATATTGCCTTAGGCCTTGACAATACAAACTTAGATGATGAATTAGTACAAATCATTATCAAGCATTCAAAACAATATGGCTTAGATATCAACCCTAACCAAACAGTGGGTGATTTGTCCGTTGGTGCAAGGCAGCGCGTGGAAATTGTTCGCTGTTTGATGCAGAATCCGAAGTTATTAATTATGGATGAGCCAACTTCTGTCTTAACACCCCAAGAAGTATCTGGTTTATTTATTACACTTCGAAAATTGGCTGAAGATGGTTGTTCCATTTTATATATTTCTCATAAATTAGAAGAAGTTCGTCAAATTTGCCACCAGGCCACAATCTTACGTGGTGGCAAATTAGTGCAAAGTTGCAATCCTCAAGAGCACTCTAAAAGCGAGTTAGCTGAAATGATGATTGGGAAAAAACTCACCCAATTAGCTCGGAATAATGTCGTTCTTGGCGATGAAATATTTTGTATTAATAGCTTAAACCAAGCTCGACAAGATATGTTCGGAATTGACCTTACAAATGTTTGTCTTTCAATCAAACGGGGCAGTATTGTTGGAATTGCTGGCGTAGCAGGGAATGGTCAGGACGAGCTCATGAAGATACTCATCGGAGAGAGTGATTCTGACTACGGCGTCTTAACTTTCAAAGGGCAAGATATAGGCCAACTTAACGCACATGAAAGAAGGCAATTGTCAATGTTTTTTGTGCCTGAAGAACGCCTGGGGCACGGTACAGTTTCTGAGTTGGGGCTAAATGAAAATATGTTGCTTAGTCGACCAAGCGTGAGTGGCATGACGAACAACGGTGTTATCAACTGGCAAACAGTCCACACACTTGTGGAGAAAGTCATTAATGACTTTGATGTGCAAACACAATCTAGCAAAGCACCTGCTAAATCGCTATCCGGAGGAAATTTACAAAAATTTATGGTGGGTAGAGAATTAATTCAACAACCCGATTTATTAATTATTGCCCAACCAACTTGGGGAGTGGATGCCGGTTCTGCAAATAACATCCATCAGGCTTTAATTACATTAGCTGAGCAAGGCTCCGCCATATTGGTTATTTCTCAAGATTTGGATGAAATTCTTACTTTATGTGATCAAGTGCATGTATTGACTGAGGGCAATTTATCACCTCCTGTCAACGTGCAAGACAATGGTTTAGAAGAAATATCACAACTAATGGTTGGGGGAGAATAGCAATGATTAAGTTACAGGTACGCTCTGAAAACTCAACAAAGATGGTTATTCTTGCTCCAATTCTTGCGCTTACGTTAACCGCAATTTCTACAATGATCATTTTTCTTTGGGCAAGTCTAGATGTAATGAACGCCTTTTATGTGTTTTATATTGAGCCTTTAACGGGAAAATACAACCTCTCAGAATTACTGGTGAAAGCCGCCCCCTTAATGATGATCGCATTGGGACTGTCTATCGGTTTTAGAGCGGGTGTGTGGAATATTGGCGCTGAAGGGCAATACATAATTGGCGCAATTTCAGGAGGTGCTGTAGGCCTTTATTATTATAACGTTGAAGCTACTTGGCTAATCCCCCTTATGGCTTTTGCAGCGGTTCTTGGTGGGATGGGCTATGCCGGAATCGCCGCATTCCTGCGAACTAGGTTTCAAGTTAATGAGATATTAGTAACATTGATGCTTACATATGTTGCAATATTGTTTCTCAGTGCAATGGTGTTTGGTCCTTTACGTAATCCCGATGGTTTTAATTTTCCTGAGAGTCGAATCTTTCACGATAGCGCAACTCTACCTATTATTTGGCAGGGCACTCGCGTTCACATCGGTTTTATAATTGCCCTACTTTTCGCTGGTGTCACATGGTTTATTACCAAAAAACATATGTTTGGCATGCAAATAAAGATTAGTGGTAGCGCGCCTCGTGCAGCAAAATTTGCTGGCTTTAGTGAAAATAAAACAATTTGGTACACTTTGTTAATATCCGGTGGTGTCGCTGGGTTGGCTGGACTGTTTGAAGCCGCCGGGCCTATTGGCCAATTGGTACCACACTTGCCAGTCGGTTACGGTTTTACAGCAATCATTGTTGCTTTTTTAGCGCGCTTACACCCCATTGGTATTGTGTTTACATCTCTGTTAATCGCTCTTACCTACATGGGTGGAGAGAATGCGCAAATTACCCTGCAACTGCCTAACGCGATCACCAGTGTTTTTCAGGGTATGTTATTATTTTACTTTCTTGCTTGCAATGTTTTAATAGAGTACAGGGTTACCTTTTCATTTAACCGGAACAAATAAATTATGGGCGAATTAGCGATACAAATTATAATAGGGATAAGTGTTGCATCAGTGCCCCTTATTTTTGCTGCTATTGGTGAGCTAGTCGTTGAACGCTCCGGAGTACTCAATCTTGGATTAGAGGGGATGATGATTATGGGTGCTATTATCGGTCTTGTTGTTCAGTTTCACATTGGAAACGCCCTACTATCGGTCATAGCAGCCATGATTGCTGGTATGTTGATTGCCAGTATTTTCGCTTTATTGACGCAACTACTACTTACCAATCATGTGGCAACAGGTCTTGCTTTGACACTTTTCGGACTCGGAGTTTCCGCTTTTATAGGCAAGAACTACAGTGAAGTCACGGTGGCAAAAATAACTGCAATTCACTTTCCATGGCTATCTGATTTACCCGTGATTGGCTCCTTAGTGTTTGGCTATGATCCATTGTTTTACCTTGCAATACTGATGGTATTTTTGGTTTGGTGGTTTCTATTTAAAACCAAACGAGGGTTAATATTAAGAGCTATAGGAGACAACCATGATGCAGCACATGCCATAGGACATCAAGTTATTCGCTACCGCGTATTAGCAATATTGTTTGGTGGTGGTATGGCTGGTATTGGAGGCGCTTATCTGTCACTTGTTCAGGTGCCAATGTGGGTTGAGGGAATGAGTGCTGGCAGGGGGTGGATTGCTATTGCGTTGGTTGTTTTTGCCTCATGGCAGCCATTTAAAGTTATTGTTGGTGCACTTATCTTTGGCGGCATTAGCATATTGCAATTACACGCCCAAGCATTTGGCGTTTATATTCCTGCCCAATATCTATCGATGTTGCCATATTTAATAACCATTATCGTGTTGGTTAGTTTGAGAATCGGCAGTAAATCAAACACAAATCGTACAATGCCCAATTGCTTGGGCAAAGTATTTCATTCAACATCATAGTTATTACTAATAAGGAGGAAAAAATGTCTTAAAAAACAAAGTGATAAAATATATACTTAACACAAAGTAAGAAAATATGTTTTAATAAAAGATGGAGTACAAAAAGAGGAAGTTTGTTTAATAAAAAAAGGAGATATAATATGTTTAGTACAAAATTGATAAATATAATAAAAATATCGTTACTGACCTCAGCATTGGCTATTTCTAGCAGTGTACTTGCTGACGTTACTAAAGTGGCTTTTATCTATGTTGGACCAACTGGAGATCATGGTTGGAATTATCAACATGATCAAGGCAGAAAAGAGGTCGAGGCGCATTTTGGTGATGACGTTGAGACAACTTTTATCGAAAGCGTGCCTGAAGGTCCAGATGCAGAGCGTGTTATCACGCAACTTGCCAACAAGGGTAATGACATTATATTCACGACGTCGTTCGGCTATATGAACCCCACCCTGAAAGTAGCAAAACTTTTCCCAGACGTTAAGTTTGAACATGCTACCGGCTACTTGCGCAGTGACAATGTTTCTACCTACTCAGCAAGATTCTACGAAGGTAGACACGTCATTGGTAAGATTGCAGGCAAGATGACCAAGAGCAATGTGATTGGTTATATTGCGTCATTCCCGATTCCAGAAGTTATTCGTGGGATTAACGCCTCTTACTTAGCGGCAAAATCTGTTAACCCAGATATAGAGATGAAAATCATTTGGGTTTACACTTGGTACGACCCAGGTAAAGAGTCTGATGCGGCTAACGCGCTGATTGATCAGGGTGCTGATATCATTATGCAACATACTGACTCTGCAGCAGCAATGGTTGTGGCAGAGGAACGAGGTGTTTATGCCTTTGGTCAGGCCTCTGATATGGGTGCGTTTGGTCCAACCGCTCAGTTGACAGCCATTATTGACGACTGGGGTCCATACTACATACAGAGAGTACAGGCTGTAAGAGATGGCACTTGGGAGTCAACTGATACATTTGATGGTGTTAAAGAAGGCATGGTGGAATTTGCACCGCTTTCAGACGAACTACCAGCTGATGTGAAAGCAATGGCACAACAACTGATTGATGACTTAAGAGCGGGTACTATACATCCGTTCACTGGTCCAATCAACAAACAAGACGGAAGCCCATGGTTAGCTGATGGTGAAACGCCACCTATGTTCCCTGATGTAATCACTATGGATTTTTATGTAGAAGGAATTGACAGTAAGTATCCTAATTAATAAAAATTCATTTAAGCTTTAATGTCAATCGCGCCCCAAGGCTATTTTGCTTGGGGCGCGATTTATTTACACTATCCAATACTTTTTAATAAAAACCATGTCACTGCCTTCTTACCAATGGTTAGATAAGCTACCCAAGCTTGAGTTACACCTTCATTTGGAAGGTTCACTTGAACCTAAACTGATGTTTTTTCTTGCCCAAAGAAATGGGATTGAGTTGCCATACAAGAGTGTTGAAGAAATAAGATCTGCTTATCAGTTTTGTAACTTGCAAGACTTTCTAGATATCTATTATCAGGGTGCTGAAGTTTTACAAAAAGAGCAAGATTTTTACGACTTGACTTGGGCATATTTACAAAAGTGCCATTCGCAAAACGTTATTCATGTCGAGCCATTTTTTGATCCTCAAACCCATACCTGTCGTGGTATTTCATTTGAAACCATCGTGACAGGCATAAGTCGCGCACTGAATGATGGTGAGAAAGAATATGGTATCAGCTACCGTCTTATTATGTCTTTTTTACGTCACTTAAGTGAGAAAGACGCATTTAAGACATTGGAGCAGGCTAAGCCTTTTACCGAACAGATTTATGCAATTGGTTTAGACAGCTCTGAGGTTGGAAATCCACCAGAAAAATTTTCTCGAGTGTTTTCTAAAGCTAGAAAACTGGGTTTTAAGTCAGTAGCACACGCCGGTGAGGAAGGGCCCGCGGAGTACATTTGGAGCGCCATTAAAGAATTAAAGGTTTCTCGCATTGATCACGGTGTTCGCGCTCTTGATGATCCGGAGCTTGTTACTTATCTCGTTGATGAGAAAATGCCTCTTACAGTCTGCCCATTATCCAACACCAAACTCTGGATTTTTAATGATATGTCGGAACATACCATTTTACAAATGCTGAAATTGAATTTAAATGTCTGTGTTAATTCTGATGATCCAGCCTATTTCGGCGGCTATATGACTGAAAATTTCAACGCACTTGCAACTTCATTATCCATGACCAAAGAGCAGGCCATGCAATTGGTAGAAAACGCTATATTGGCAAGCTTTGCTCCAAAGAATAGAAAAAGTGAAATGCATACATTATTAGAGAATTATGAATAATGAAATCATTTGGATAAAAAATCCACTGGCTATATTTGCAGATAATAGTGAAGGTGGTGTAGTTGTTCAGGGGCAAAAAATAATTGAACTTGTTGCTCGAGGAAAAACCCCAAAAACAAACATTGACCAAGTTTATGATTCAAGTGAAAGTGTGGTTTTACCTGGGCTAATTAATACCCATCACCATTTTTATCAAACATTAACCCGCGCCTACCCTGAGGCATTGAATCAGGAGTTGTTTCCTTGGTTAAAAATCCTATATAAAGTATGGGCAAACATTCAGCCCGAAATGCACGCTGTTGCAACCGAGTTGGCTTTAGCTGAATTACTACTGTCGGGCTGCACCACAGCCAGCGATCATCATTATTTATTCCCCTCTCAATTAGAAAATGCGATTGACATTCAAGTTGAGCAGGCTCAAAAAATTGGTATGCGTGTCGTTTTAACAAGAGGCTCTATGAGTCTTGGGGAAAAGGATGGAGGCTTGCCACCACAAAACGTTGTACAAACGGATGATCAAATTCTGCAAGATTCTGAACGCTTAATCAATACTTACCACCAAAGTGAATCAGGTGCCATGATCCAAATAGCACTGGCACCCTGCTCACCTTTTTCAGTAACAACCGAATTAATGCAAGCAACGTCAGACCTTGCTGAGAAAAATGACGTTCGCTTGCATACGCATTTAGCCGAAACGATTGATGAGGAAAATTTTTGTTTACAGAAGTTTGGTCTTAGAACTGTGGATTATCTCGAAAGTGTTGGCTGGTTATCAGATCGAACTTGGCTCGCGCACGGCATTCACTTTAACGAGGAAGAGGTACGAAAACTGGGTAAAGCCAATGTTGGTATTTGTCATTGCCCAACCTCCAATATGATGCTGGCATCAGGAATTTGCCATAATCTTGAACTTGAAAAAGCGGGTTGCACAATTGGCATAGGAGTGGATGGCTCTGCTTCAAATGATGGTTCAAATATGATTGCTGAGGTTAGGCAAGCAATGTATCTACAACGTCTTCGGTATGGCTCGTCAAAAGTAACACATCAACGGGCATATAACTGGGCCACACAAGGCTCAGCCAAATTATTAGGTAGAGATGATATTGGTGAAATTGCAGTTGATAAACAAGCCGACTTAGCTTTATTTAAATTAGATGAAATGCGCTTTTCTGGCCACCATGATCCTTTGGCTGCCCTACTATTGTGTGGTGCCCAAAAAGCAGATCGTGTCATGGTGGCTGGTGAGTGGAAAGTCACAGCTGGCGAAGTGATTGGTCTTGATGAAAAAGATTTGATCCAACGACACAGTGCTGCAGCAGTTGAGTTGCGAAAACTCAGTAACAAATAATCTGTTTTTTAATAAATATGCGCCTTTTTTTCAGAAAAAACCCACAACTAGAGCACTAAAAACAACAAAATCTTCAAACAGCCTTCTAGATCCTTAAAACAGCGCTTTACAATCTGAAATTATTCTTACTTTGCTAAATATATAATAATTACAAGTTAGACAGTTGTATCACACTTGAAATCTTCATGTAAGGTTGAGATAAAATGGCTTAAATATGTTGAGTCATATGAGTAAAACACCCCTCATTGGTTAGAGGCTCTAAGACACCTGGGAGAGGCTCACGAACACTCATGTTACTATTGTTAAACCCCTTTCCACATAAGATGGAGTATCAACATTACCAATTTTGAATGAGTACGAATAAGCTCAGACTCAATTTATCTTTTAGATGTTAAACTTGTCCAACCGTTGGTTACTTCAGGATAAATCATGCCTATACATGTTATTGAACACCCATTAATTTTTCATAAGCTCGCTTTGTTGAGAAAAGCTGACATAAGTACAAAACAGTTTCGTGAGCTGGCTAATGAGGTGGCAAGCTTGTTAACTTATGAAGCGTGTCGAGATCTGCCTTTGCAAGACTGTGAGATTGATGGTTGGCAGGGTGAGCCAATCAATTCTCAAATGCTGGCTGGGAAAAAATTGACAGTTGTGCCTATATTAAGGGCTGGTTTAGGAATGTTGGATGGTGTGTTTAGGCTTGTACCAAATGCAAAAGTTAGCATCGTAGGGTTTTATAGGGATGAAGAGACTTTAGAACCAGTCGCGTATTTTGACAAAGTAATCAGTAATGTGGATCAACGAACAGCCATTGTTATTGACCCTATGGTGGCAACTGGTGGGACTCTGTTGGCAACGATTGATTTGCTTAAACAAAAGGGCTGTAAAAAAATTATAGGATTGTTTTTAGTAGCTTCACCAGAAGGCATAAAACGGGTTAGCGAATTACATCCAGAGGTTGATCTCTTTATTGCTGCGATAGATGATTGTTTGAACGATAAGGGTTATATATTACCTGGTCTAGGTGATGCTGGCGATAAGATTTTTGGCACTAAATAACTCTAAATGCTTCACGCTGTACGGACTAAAGCCCACTATTAGTTTAGACAAAATAGTAATTTCACACAAATTGCATAAGTTTTGTCAAGGAAAGTAAGTTGTCCAACTCAGCTTTATTTAAATTAGATGAAATGCGCTTTTCTGGCCACCATGATCCTTTGGCTGCCCTACTATTGTGTGGTGCCCAAAAAGCAGATCGTGTCATGGTGGCTGGTGAGTGGAAAGTCACAGCTGGCGAAGTGATTGGTCTTGATGAAAAAGATTTGATCCAACGACACAGAGCTTCAGCAGTTGAGTTGCGCTTGTTGCATTTTTTAAAGTTGGAATATAAAAATCGCCTAAAACATTATGTTTATCTGTAGAGTAATTTGCCTTATTTTTTCTTTATCTAAAGCCATCAGTAACCATTATTCTTGATAACATTTTTTAGTTAGTAGTAACCTGTTATTCGCTTCGACCGTGAAGAATCCAAATTTTCACCATAAAATTAACTAGGCACTAAAAACAACAAAAAACCCTTAAAACAGCCTTATAGAACCTTTAAATGGTGCTTTTTAATTCATTGTAACACTACAAACTCCTTAGTTCAAAAATTTGCTAATTTTTATTATGGTACCTATTTCATTTTTTTTCACTCAATCGCCAATTGAGTAGTAACCACGTAGCGCAAAGATCCACCGGCTACAACTGCATCAAAAGGGAAACAAGTAATTAATTTGATTTCTGCCCGATCATCACTAATAGTAATATCTTGTTTTGTTGTGTCAATGATTTCAATATTACTCACTTGATAGATTTGTTTGTTATTATCGGCTGTTGTAACTTCAAACTTCTCACCCAGTGAGACATTTTGTAAAAAGGCAAAATGAGTATCTCGATGTCCAGAGATCATCAGTGAAGATAGCTGGTCTATATAGGGCGTATCACTACTTAATCCCGGGCCAAAGGCAAGAACATTACCAGTATCACCCGACAGCACAATCAAGTCTTGATCGTGTTTTATAGACTGGAGGCGGAGAACCGGATGCATGTCTGCCCAGCCCCACGGCTTAACGCCTTCACCCGTGGCAATGGCTTCCTCCCACGCTTGATGAATCAGGTATTGCGCCAATTCTGCTTTGAGCGGCGTATAGGCTCCATAAGCAAAGGTTGCCAACCCAATAATTCCAAGGACTATTGTTTTTTTCACACAGCTCGTCTGCGATGGAATACGAATGCAAAGAATATCAACAGTAGGCCAATAATCATCCACAGAGATGAATTGGTTGCTGTTTGTGGTGCTTTTACTTTTTTAATTACAGCCTTACTTACGAGCTGCTCCTCGCCAGGTCTTGACGGACTGGTATCCACGGCAACCAGTGAAGTAAACCTGGAGACGAGATGATAATCCAAGGCAAGATTGGTGATTTTTTCTTGTATATCATCACGCTCTTCACCACTATACATCTGACGGTACTCGTCCATCAGGCCTGCGATTTTACGGCGCGCCCAGAGAACATCAATGCCTTTGGTGTTGTTGCTCTGAGTGATTACTACCCCTTTTAAGAAGGCACCATCTATTGTATTACCCGTGATGCTCAACTTTCCTGGCAATTCATTCATTTTAAACACCGCAACGATGGTTTCACCGGCGTAGAGATCGGGGATAACCGCCCTTGCCTGTTCAGAGCTAATTTCTTGAGGAAGACTTATATTGATATTTGTTAAGGCGGGTGAGGTCAACTTATTGAACAACTCAAGCATTTTACTTTCAACTTCTTCTATACTGCCAATATGGACAAAGGCACCTCTACCATAATCTGCCAATTTGGTCATCAAATAGGAATTTGGCGCAGAACCAATGCCGATGGTAAATAATCGATCTCGATCAATGTAGCGGCTAACGGTGAGGAGGATTTCATACTCATTGGAGACTTGACCATCGGTTAAGAAGATGATTTGACGCAGGTAATTGGCAGAACTGTTGGATCGAGAGGTAAAGGCAAATTTAATCGCCTCTAAGGGCTCTGTACCACTATCTGCCACAAGACTGTTCGTAAACGCTATTCCGTGCCTTTTATTGGCTTGGATAGCCGGCATTGCACCAATAAAGAGGGGAGTAAAGCTACTATCAAAGTCGATAACATTGAATCGATCCGTTGGCTTTAACTCAACAATGGCCTGTGCCAGCGCCGCTCTCGCTTGATTCATTGATGAACCCGACATAGATCCTGAAGAATCAATAATAAATATTACTTCACGTGGGGTGTTGTTCGTCTTGAAGACTTCCGCCTTGGGTGGTGTTGCCATAAGCATCAAATAGTAATCATCACCCTTTTGTTGTGTGAATACAGCCAACTCAGGCTGCAGTGTTTTTTGGGCTTGCCAAACGAGTTCAAAATCACGCTCTGCTTGGGCGTTGGAGTCTAACAGTACTATTTGTTTCGTTAAACTATCAATATCACGGATGTCAACCCTGTGATAACTGGAGTCAATCGATGCCGTTGCAAAACCAGCTTTTAGATTGATGGTGATATTCACAGGTCGATCAACAAAAGGAGTACTTGGTGGGGTAACTTTTGAAGCATCTTTTACCCGGTGCGTGTTGGGCACCTGACCAAAAGCATCATGTGGTGTTGTAATTGCGATCCCAGGAACGTAGCGGTCACCAATCACCATGGGGAAACGTATTGAAAATTTCTCATTATCAATTAATACTGCCTGCTGATACTCGATGGCAATTGTTATGCTCTCACCAGGCGGAATATTAGCAACACTGGTGGTAAATATATTGGGGCGCTGCTGTTCTACCAGGGATGCTTTTTTGCCCTCCTGTTTGGCTTGTTCATAAATCTTTTTGGCTTGCTGGTGTTCTTTTATTTGCCCTTCAATAATTCGATCACCAATATGCATGGTGAGATGATCCACCGCTGAATCCTCCGGCAGCGGGAAAACATACACGCCTTCCACCCATTCGTTTGATGGATTGGTAAAGGTCTGCTCAACACGCACGCGATTAATTGTGCTGGTAATATCCATTTGCACCTTCGTATCAAGTGCTACCTGGGTTAAATAGGCTGAATTTGGCAGATAATAAATGATGGAGCCGGAGCTTACTTCGTTGACAGGGTTCAAAGTGTTTTGCGCAGGCTCTTCTACTTGCTGGGTAAAAGAGATATTGGCACGGCTTAAATTAGAATATAGAAAAACGCTCAGTGCAATTAAGACCCACAACGCACCTTTGCAATTGATAGCTCTCATCGTGATTCTTGGATGATTTGAATGCCATTATTCTAGGTTGCAACTTAATGAAGTTTATGAAGAGTATCTGAAGTTTTAATGGGGTTTGGTTAAGCTTCCAAAAAGAGACCATTACTTTGCGATACAATAGAGCTATCTTGTATTCATTCATATCATGCAAAACATTCTCTACATTGAAGACGAGCTGATTATCGCTGAGCCGATTATTTTCGCCCTAGAGGAGGATATGCACAACTTCCACGTTACTTGGAAGGCAACAGCCACTGAAGGGCTCTCAGCCCTGAATACTGATCAATATGACTTAGTATTGCTTGATTTAGTCTTGCCAGATGAAAGCGGCTTTGATGTGTTAAGGCAAATTCGCAGCAACCCTACCACTGCTGATATGCCGGTCATCATCACCACATCCAGAACAGATGAGATTGATGTTGTGCTTGGGCTTGAGGGTCACGGTGCTGATGACTATGTCACCAAGCCACTTAGCCCTCGTGAGCTTATTGCCAGGATTAGGGCAGTACTGAGACGGGTACAAACAAATTCTAATGCTAACTCGTCCAGATTCGCCATCAACAATTCTTTGGTGCAGATTAAGTTTGACAACCAAACTATCGATTTTACAAAGGTAGAATGCTTATTGCTTAAATATCTGCTGCAAAACCCCAACCAAATATTCACTAAAGAAGAGCTGCTTGATGCGGTTTGGGGACAAGTTCATAGCTCTGACCCAAGCACCATCACAACTCATATCAAGTCAATCAGACAAAAGTTGGAAGAAGTCAATGTTGATAAAGAATACATCCAGACACACCGTGGTCTTGGATACAGTTTCAGTTTATGAGATCTATTCGATTTACCATTGGCCTTAAATTGTTCCTCGCCTACTTGGTGGTTAGTGGCGGTATTGCCCTATTTGTAACAGACAAGGCTCAGGAGAGATTGACTCGGGGTATCGATGAAGCCGCAGAAGAAGTGATGATTGATGCCGCGAATTTGCTTGCCCAAACTCTTCCTTTTGAACATAAGAGATACCAATTTGACTGCGAAAAATTTAACCACA